>OICF01000376.1_pt1 | contig 13714 bp, 22 predicted proteins | sample 1581211 | NCBI WGS metagenome assembly OICF01 (sample SAMEA3882534, study PRJEB24775) | human gut metagenome | biome: human-associated habitat; feature: intestine environment; material: feces | place: Netherlands | collected 2009/2010
ACCACCCTCGCCGGGGTTTCCACTGCATGCACCATCTGTATAGAATGTTATTTGTTTCATTGTTCTGTTTTCTCCTTCTTCAAATCCGCATAAATCTTGATAATTGCCTTTGCAACAACCTCCCACAATGTTACGCCATTCACATCTCCAAACCACTCATAAGTATCTGTAACATGAATTACGCCCATGTGGTAAAACTTGAATTTCTTTTCTTCGCTGTATGTCCATATCTGTTGCAATCTATATGGGTATCGTTCACACAATCCATGCAACACCTGTTCCAATAATTCAATCGGTGCTATCTCTGTTCTTGTGTAATGGTTCTTTTCCAGAATCTTAGCACATGGTTTTACTTTCCAAAGGAACTTGTTTATTAACTCTCTGTTTCCTTCCTTCTTGCAATCTAAATTTAAAATGTCCTCTGTTTTCAATGTTCAATCCTCCAATCCATAAAGAAAGGCAGAGAAGCATTGTTCCTACCTCCCTGCCTTTGTTATCATTTCATTATTCTGTTATGTTATGTCGGATTAGATTTCCCAATCATCGTCATCATCCTCTTCATCCTCTGTTTCGGCTTCTGTTTCGTCTGCCTTTTTCAGAAGTTTTACATAAGCATCTGCGGACTGTTTCGGCTTTGTTTTGATTCCTCTATCGGAGCACATCTTGAACAGTTCTTTTGCAGACTTTCCTGCATACGGGTCTGTTTCTTCCTCGTTCTCATCTCCCCAATCGTCCTCATCCTCATTTGCTGTTCCGTCATTTGCTTTCAGAACTGCGATAAGGGATGCTTTGTCACGCTTCTTACACTGTGAGGAAATACCTCTGTCACAACACAGTTTGTACAGTGCTTTAGATGTCATGTTCTCATAATCATCTTCGTCTGCTTCGTCATCGTCTGCTTCTTCCTCAAATGCCTGCTTTGACTTCGGCTTATGTGTTGCCTTTGTTTCCTTCTTTGCTGATTTCTTTGGTGCTACACCTTCCGCTTCTGTTTCCACATCATCAATGTCTTTCAGACCTGTTTCCACAACCCTCGCCGTTACCTTCGGGATTGCTTTCAGAAGTCCAAGAACATACTCACTGTTTGCCATTGATACGGTTCTTGTGAACAGTGGGTATCTGCTACCTACCTCTGCGATTTCCTCTACGTTGTTACCCATGATTGCTTCTGCGGCTTCATACGCCATCCAATTTTTTGCCATTTTGTTTTTCTCCTTTTCTTTTTTTAATTTGATTCTTTGTTTCTCTTGTTTGTTCTTTCCCTCTTCTCTTGCTGTTCTTTGTTTGTTTATCACCAGAAGGATTTTTATTTCCCTTCCTTTGATACTACTATCTTAACACATCTTGTTCTGTGTGTCAACACATTTTTGTAACTTTTTTCTTTTTATTTTTCCCCTTCGCAACATTCACAATCGCAAACGGTAATCAATCCTAACTTTATACAAGCATTGTCAACTGCTTCTTTTAACTGTAACAATCCTTTTTCATCCACAATGCCAAGTCCTCCTTTAAGGAACACTTTGATTTCTTTTCCATCTTCTTCTGTTACCAACTGTTCCGCAATGGAATATCCAAGATGATTGTTGTCTCTGTCAAATGCTTCTGAAATCACAACATTGCGCTGTTCCTTGAACTTCTGTTTTGACAGTTCTTTGTAAGTTAATCTTCCCATTCTTCTGCACCCCCTTCTTCGCTATTGTCGGGGAGTTCAATGATTGCTTGGAATCGTAACTGGATATAATCTTCATCCACCAAAGCACAAATGTTGTCTAAGTTTACATTGTCAACTAATGACTTGAATGGAATGGTTGCATTCCCATCTTTGTCAAAGTTCACTGCACCGATTGTGAAGATTCCCAAACTCATTGGATTTCCTGTTGCTGTTTTTGCATGAACCGTAATGTCGTTATTTAACCCCTGTAACAATTCTACGCTTGTTAGGATTTCGTCATATCGGAGTTTGAACTTTAACTGTACGGTTTTGTTCTTTCCAATGTTCAACCCTTCAAAGGTTGCAATGCCCTTTTGTTTAAACTTCTTTTCCAACCTGTTTTCTCCTTTCTCTGTTTTTCTCCTTCATTCTTTGTTTGAACTTCTGTTCTTGTTCTGTTCTTTCCTTCTCCCTTTGTTTCATGTAAGCCTGCCGAGCAAGGTAAGATTTTCCTGCTCTCCTATTTCTTACAGCACCATTATAACAGGTATTATCCTCATTGTCAACAGAAATATTAAAATATTCTTCTTGTTCTAATAATGGAGATAAATGTTTTTCTAATTGTTTTTGCTTTTTAAACTCGATAAACTCTTTGAAATCTTCTTCTTTGACTGCTACCCATATTTCATCACGGTTTAAGAATTGCAAAGCAAATACGGGGGTTTTATGAGCCACACAAGCATGGTATTCTAACTCCTGTAATGTCTTTTGTTTTAATGTGTAACTTTCTTTGTCTGTTGATTTCAATTCACAGATAAAATTCTCTGATTGTCCATCACACTTTTCTACCCATCCTGCACCACTGTTCTTTGTCGGCTTGAATCCGAGCCGCTTCATTACCTCTGCTTCGTTTTTCCGATAGAACTTTGTAGAACGTTTATTCATGTTTTGTTACCACCTTACACTGTTCTGCACACTTTTCTGCGTGTTTGCAAGTTCTACACCCAAAAACATTTCTTTTATGATATTCTTTACCAAAACAATCTGGTTTTCTGTTTGTTTCTTCTTCGCACTGTTTCATGTCATCGCACATACAACATTCAATGTCGTTCCCATCAAAACATCCAAAGCACTTTGTTTTTGCTTCCATAAGATTTGTCTGTGTTCCATCTTCCTTTTCAATAAATGCCAACTCTCTTTCTAATGTTTGGTGCTTCTGTTCCCTTCTGTGAGTTTCCTGTAATACTTCCAGAATATTGTTTGCTGTTAAGATGTCCAGTTTTACCACTCCGTTGTATTTCCTTGACTTCTCAACCTCTGTCTGTAATTGTTCTACTAACTGTCCTATGTCATATTCTTTTTCAATCTTCATCTGCTTTGTCCTCTGTTTCTTTTTTTAAATTTAACATTTTTGATTGTTGATTTACTAAGCTTTGTAACCTTTTGTTTTCCTCGTTCAAATACTCAATAACTCCGACTGCACTTTCTAAAAACATATCTACTTCTTTTTTACTGCATTCAGAATTATATCGAATAAAATCTGTCATATATTTTATCATGTATTCAATATTCACAATTCTTTTTATTGTTATTTCAATATCCCCATTCATCTGTTTCACCATCCTGTTCTTTTAACTTCCTTTCTGTTTCTTCTTTCAGATATTGTAAATAGGGTTTTCTCTGTGCAAAGCCCTTCTTCCTTACTTCTTTAAGTTCTTCTTTCCCGAACAAATCTCTGAACATTGTTTCCTGTTCACTTACTCGGAAAGTATAACTTCTCACATATTCCTCGCTATTGTCCATTTGCTACGCCCTTTCTTTAACGGCATATCTTTCACCCATTCCAACGCTTTTGTTCATCTTTTCACCAACCTTTCTGCTATATTTGAAATGTACTGTTTGTCTTTTTCGTTCATCCTACCCCAAAGGTCAAACCCTGTTGTTCCATCAAAATCATAAAAACAATATCCATATTGTGTGTTTTGTTTTATCCACTTTGTTGTATGTTCCTTCTGTATGTTGGTAAGTTGTTTTGCAACTTCATCATACTGTTTATCACTCCATACACTGTTGTCCGCTTCATAATACAGATAACTATGTATCAATATTACACGTTGTAGAAAATCAATCTTTAGTTTGTCTGTCCAATATACGGGGAATTTGTACATGGCTTTGCACCTCATTTCTAACCAACAACTGGCTTTATAATTCCATATTCTACAAATACCATTGCCATAACTTCTGCTGTTTCTTTATCAACACCCTGTTTGATTAAATCCTGTTCATAAGATTTCTTTGCTTTCTTTTCTGCTGTTGTCATTTTGTTTTCCTCCTAATTTGTTTTCTTTCTTGTTTCTAAAACTATATTAACATATGTCTCAAATGCTGTCAACATTTATTTTAAATATTTTTTAGCAAACTCTTCATCACTCATTGTTTTCATATCATAAACATAATCAATAGCATCTGCGCTGTTCATTCCCAAACCATCAACGAGTTCTCTAATCATCCCTGTTAAATTATTATTTTTGATAAATTCTTTCTTCATTGTTTTGTCCTCCTAGTTTGTTTTGTTTGTTATCTCTTAACTTGATTATATAGTAACACAAGTATAGGAATAAGTCAACACATTTTGTAAAACTTTTTCAATTTTGTTTTGTTCCAGATAACAGAACAGGTATCCCTATTAGGCTACCCTCTGTAATTCATTCAATGCTTCTTTGTATTTATTGTTCAGTGAATACAATCTGAAGTTGTTGATAGTGTCTTTCTCCATTCCTTTAAATACTGCGATTGCAAGGATGTTCTTTAATTCAAGTCCTGTTTTCTCTAACTTTGTAACCATTCCAATGCAACGATAGGAGAATGTTGCCCGAATCCCATTTGTTTTTGCTTCTGTTCTGATTGCTTCCACAAAATCAACAAGTTCTTTGTTTCCTTTTGCAATGTGCATTTCAATGTTTCGGTCATAACCAAAATTAATGATTGCAAATCTATCCAGAGTTGCTTGGTCTAATACCAAACGTCCTGTATACATTTCATCTGCACCACTTCCAACTGTGTTTCCTGCCGCAACAACTCGGAAATTCTTATGTGCTTTGATTTTTCCGTTTGGAAACTCGAAGTATCTATTTGCGATTGCCGCATTTAACAAAACAAGAACCTCTGGTATGCTTGCATCCATTTCATCGAGAAAGAAGATACCGCCATCCTTAAATGCTTTGTAAAACTCCGTTTCATGATACTTTCCTCCTGCATCAATGAAACCTGTCAACTTATATTCCTGCTGAACACTGTTTGTAAAATAGAACTCTAAACCTAAATCCCAACTAATTTGTTCAAGTGTGTAGTTCTTTCCGCTTCCTACCGGTCCTGTAAGGTAAACAGGAATGTCATTTTCAATACAAGCCTTAATCATATTATACTTACAATGTTTTACTTCTTCATTGCAGTCATCTTTTGGTTCTGGTTTCTTAATCTCTGGCATTCTTAATTCTACACTACCATCAATGATTACTTTATCTTTTCTTCCTGCTCTGCGAAGTTCATTTGTTGTTCTATCCTCTGCTCTGAAATTCTCAGGCTCTTTATACTGCCTTCCGATTCCTTGTTCATTAAATGTGTACCAATATAAAACTCCTTGAATTTCAAAACAATAAATACCATGTTTTTTTAACTCTCTTATTTCCTTTGTATGTTTTCTGAATACTCTTTTAATATCAACAACACCAAAATCTGTTCTTGTTCTTGCTACAACATGTTCTTCGTCTTTCTTAATAACCTCTACAAATGTTCTTGTTTTCATTTTATTTGTTACCTCTGTTTTCTGTTTTATTGTTTATATATTCTTTAACTATAATATATTATAATATATATAAATATATATGTCAATAACTATTTTATAAATTATTTAATTTATTTTATATTGTTCAATATCTGTGATTTCTTGTTCTTCCAAAACACTAGGTATTAGATATTCGTTTTTGTTTAAATATTGTTTTATTGTACCTATGTTCATAACTCGTCCATAACCTAACTCAAAACCACGGTAGGAACATTCTTTGCTACGTTCCCACACAGCGAATATGATTCTTCGTAACATACTTGGGTGAATCAATGGAAAAGCAACTTGTTTGATGTTTAAACGCTGTGAAGCATTTTTAACTCTAACTTTTGTGATAACTTGATTCTTTTTATATGTACCAAAAATTACATTGAGGTTTACACGATACCCCTGCTTTTCCAACCGATTTACAAGTTGTAACACTTTCACACTTTCTTTTATGATTGTTTTATTGTCAACATTATAACCATAATTAGCCATTTTGTTAATGGTTATGACTTTGTTTTTCTGTAGAACAGGTTTACTATTTATCATATTTGTTGGGATTCCCTGCAAATATCTTGGAACGGAACATTGATACCCTACTATATCATAAACGTTCTTTTGTTTTGTAGAGATTCCCGTTTGTTTCACATCTACTTGCTTTTTAATTTCCTTTGTTCCATGTTCCCACCCATGCAATAACAAGTCTTTTGCTTCTTCAAAATTGTTTGTTTTGGTAAATTCATAACTACCGCTCAGACTATAACAACCATTTTCCCTGTTTAAAAAGTTTTCATATGGTTCGTTTGTTTCGATAAAATGAACCAATTCTGTAATAGTTTCAAACTCTGTAATATAAACGTCTCCTTGCTGTTTCTTTTTCATGTTCCTATGCCCCTATCTCATTTGTTCTGATACTATATTAACATGAAATAAAACAAATGTCAAACAATTTTTAAACATTTTTAAAACAAAAAAAGGACAGCTTATTTTCGCTGTCCAATAATTTCTTCATCAAAATGTTTCCTCCTTTAACTTTTGCTTTCCTTTTGGTAAATATCCATACATAGCAATACAATAGCTATCTGCCAAATCATCATTGATTTTACAAGGTACTTTTTTCTTGACCTTTTTGCCACCCTCTACAACGTCCATTTTCACGCTTATAATGCCTTTTTTGCCCCTGCCCTTGTATTCCTCGGCTATATGCTTTAAAAGCCCCCTATCACGCAAATACAAGATAGTACGGTACTTCTCTGGATTGATTCCATACGGATTGTCTAACGGTTTGCTACTTCCTACAATTTGAGATTTCCATGAGCGTGTATCAACACTGTACACTGGGATTTCATTGTAATAATGGAAGAAATCAATGATAGTGGCAATCAACGCTCCTGTTGACTTAATATATGCTTCTGACAAGAAACCCTGTGAACGCAGACGTATACGTTCTGTTATCACCAATGGGTTTACTATGTTATGGTCTAATACCATTTCATGTAATGTATTCTCCAGCGCTGTACGTTTCTCTGAATTGTTTCTGCAATGCTCATAATTAAGGCTGAACATTTCAACTACTTCTTTGTCTTTTAAGATTGTTATTCCTGTTCTTGTGTAAGATTGGTCTATTCCTATCACATAATCATGCTTTTTCATTTTCTTTTTGTTTCCTTTCTCTGCCTAAAATGTCCTGTCCATGAAACAATCTACGCATTGTCCATACATTATTAAAGTACATAGGTGTAAACCAAATTCTGTGTAGGTCTGTTACTTCTGGTTCTGTTAAGGTATTACCATGTACCACATATCCAGACAACCCATGTAAAGACAACTGTATGTAACACATATGTACACAAGTTATATCTATGTCCTGTGCCACTACTCCAACATGGTCTTGGTAGTTCAGTTTCTTGAACATAGACTTGCAATGTTCTGTTGCTGATATTAAGGTTGCCCCTGCACCACAAGCACAATCATTGATAATCACATACCCTTTGTTATGTACATCTTTTGCCAACTGCTTCTTGTTGATTGTTACGCCCGACATTAGTTCACATACGCTGTATGGTGTAAAGAATTGCCCTGCGTGTTTATTAGATATTCCCAATTCCATGAATAAACTACCTAATAAATCTTGGTTAGGATGTAATTCTAATTCTTCCACAAGTAATGCAAACATTTGTGGGAATAACTTTTGTTCTTTCTTTTCATAACTGTTTATAATGCGTAAATATTCCTTTTCTCGCCCTGTATATACGCTTTTAAACGGTTCTTCTTTTGCTAATGGTAAAATACTTGTATTAGCCAATGTAATGGCAAATAAAGCCATACAATCACTCCATACTGTATAAGAAGATTTTCTGTTGCATAACATTTTAAAACCATTCATAAATCTCTTTTTATAATCATTATCAGTTGCTTTCTTCTTCACGTTTTATTATCCTTTTCTTATATAATCTCGCTGTTTGTTTCAATGCTTCAATTTGTTCTTTTGTTTGATATTCAATAACAATATCTTTTATATGTTCTGAAAACCAGTTCTGTTCTACTACATCAACGTAAAACCCATTTGAAACATATGTAGATGCATTATATACTAGATATCTTTTCCCATTTTTAGCTTGTATACTTCCGCAATAAAAACAATTAGTTCCATCCAACAAAAAGCTTGTTCCTACTTTTATCTTATTGCAATCACTACAACCCATTGTTTTTAATTCATTGTCATTTCTAATCCACCCACAAATAAATTTGTCATGTGTTCTTGCATTGCATCCATAACAAAAGCAACTTGTTCCATTGTTGCTATTCTGTTTCCTTGTTTTGTCTAAATAACAACATTCTGCACACATTATCCCTTTAGCCATTCTATACACTTCTCCTTTGTTGTAAATACAGGATATATGTCAGTCTGCATTCCTCTATATCCTGTATCAATGTTTGCATTTTCACACGAAAAACAATCTACGAATGGTTTGATATCCCTTTTTCCTAACACTACTTTTTCTTTTACAAGATAGTATACTGTTGTATTTTTTCTTATACTACATTCTCTTACATTGCAACGTATCACTATATTATCAATATATCCTTCTCGTTTACTTGCAAATACTACGAAAACTTTTTGCTCTGGTTCTAATCTCAAATACCTTTTTGTTACTGCCATCTTTTCTCCTTTCTGTAAGTTCGCACTTTCCATACATGGTACAGATTTTGCAATCTTTGTCTGTGATTGTTCTCCCATATTTACATTTGTTTGTTCTTCTCGTTTTGTTATACATTCTTTGTCCTCACATTCCATGCAATCCATATAGGTTACATACAACCCCATTGGTCTGCAATATTTACTCATTCTGTTTTCTCCTGTTCTGCCTATATAATAACATAAGGGTTGCACAAAGTCAACCCCTAAATGTAAATTATTTGTTTATTTCTTCAAATACAATTTGTTTCGGAAGTACATTATGGCATATATATACACTACTGAATGGTGGGTTTAGGCTAGGTTTTTGTTCCTCATAATTTTTAAAATAAGATACTCTTTTATTCAAATACATTATTTCAAATTTGTTACTACGAAACATTTCAAACCTTTTTTGCTTTCAAACAACCCTACAACACCTACAAGCATTGCAAAAGGAACATTCAGCTCAAACAACTTTTCAATCACTTCTGTTTTAACAGAATATGGAGGATTGCTTATGATATAATCAACATTTGCTTTCTTTAATTTAAAAAAATCTTTTCCCATTTCAATATGTGTATTTAATACCTCATGTCCTTCGTTTCTTAGCACTTCCACAAATTTACTTTGTTCTGTGTCAAAAGGGCATAATATTTTTGAACTAGGTTTTATATACTTTAACAATGGTTTTATTGCATACTCTGGTGTATAAAACTCATCATCTTTACTGCCTGCAATGATGTCCATCTTCATTTTAATCTTTCCTTTTTCTTTCCATAACAAGCATCACGCATAGGACATTGTTCTGCCATCTTGCAATGATACCCTGTACACCTTTCATGTCTCTGCACAAGTTTCTCTTTTGTTTCAAGTCTATGTTTGTAATATTGTACTTTCTCCAATCTTGCTATGTATGGTTCAACCTCTTTATAATTGAACTTATATAAATATACTTTTATTTCTTGCGTATTCTTATCCTCACACAAGACAAAGCCATCATGTATGTCTGTTAAGTACATATACAACTGTAACTGTTTTCTTCCAGAGACATGATATTTCTGCTTCTTAAACTGGAACGTATTTACCGACTTTATTTCTCCAACCATTTCTACGCCATCTATATCACAAATAATGTCCGGCGTATAGGATAGGTCAAATTCTTCATTGAATCTGCTATAATCACAATCTAACGGTTCTGCATACCCTCCACGAATAAACAATCGTTGCCACTTTTCATGGATTGCATCACCCTCTGAAAATATCCGCTTCAACCCAACTGGTACTTGTTCTCCCTGTGCCTGTTTGTAAAACAAACTCAACACTTGCTGTCTGTAACAGAACTTATCATCGGAAACAATAATAGCACTCGCATGAAGTCCTTTCCTCTCTGCTGTTTCCTGCCCTCTTGTCATTACTGATTTTAAGAACTGCAATTCTTTCTTGATGTCCTTATCCAGATAATGCAATGCGTTCAACTTATGTTCCAATTCTGCTTCTTGACTGCTTTGTATCTTTGTTCGATTCCCTTCTGCTTCTCGTTTGATTTCGTCCATCAATCCCATTTGTTTTGTTCTCCTTCTTTTCTCTATGATACCACATGGACAGAAATAATGCAAGCACTTTTATAACCTGTGGTAATGCAGAATCTCTTCACTGCTTTCAGTTTTGTTTCCGCATAAACGAAAAACCTATGCTCTGCACTACCATCACCAATGTATGTTCTGTTAAATTTGATACAATAAAAGTGCATCAATCTTCTAACATTTCCTTATACATTTTCTTGTGTTCTTCCATTATTTCTTTTCGCACTCTGTCAAGGTCTGCAAAATCTACAAACCCTCTGTCATAAAACAATGGTATTTCACACTCGCCTTTTGGATTGCATACCTTTGACTTTACAACCTTGCACTTCATTATCATGCCGATTGTTTCTTTGCTTGCACTATTATAAGGGTTGTGATTCGGTATGTCAATATATCCTTTTCGTGCCACCTGTATTCTCAAACTAGCACTATGTTTCAGCTTATGACCTCCCGGTGTTTGTATGTTATCTCCAAAAGGCAATGCGTTCATCTTATCCCGAATCTGGTTTATAAACACAACCGTTGTTCCTGTTTGTTCAATCACATCTTCAAGTGTGGGCAAATATTTGTCCATGAGCCTTGCAACTCCACCTATCCTCATTTCTTGTTCGCTATCTGTGTTCACTGCTTTTCTAATTTTGTCAATATCATCTTTCGGTTGCATAGATGGAACACTATCAATTATAATCAGCGGTATTCCTTCTTCTGCAAATCTGATTGCCCTGTTAAAAGCCTTTTCACCATACCTCGCTCTGTATACTAGCATTTGTTTTGGTGTGTTTCCAAACAACTTTGCTCTCTCTGCATCAAATGTTCCTTCAATCGGAATGTCAAGGCACATTTCATGTTGAGCGCAAAACTGATATGCAAGTGTTGTTTTCCCTGCCGATTCTGCTCCGAATATTTCTATTGTTCTGCCTTTCGGTATTCCTCCACCTATGATGGCATCTAAGTCTGGAAGCCCTGTACTCCAACGTGGTATTCGTAACACTCCGTTTTTGCTTCCCAAACTGTAAACCGTTCCTTCTCCTTCTTTCTTTGCAATCTCGGAACACAACTTCATAATTCCTGCTTTGTTGATTCCCTTTGTTTTGTTAGCCATCTTTCAATCTCTCCATTTCTTTCTCGCTGATTCCAACAATTCCTGCGCTGTCATTGCTCTCTGTCGGTCTGAAAAATGCACCATCTTTCTGTGGGTACATAAATTCAAACATAAGGTAATTCATAGCATCGAGCAAATATTCCTTGTTCCCTGTTCTGTTATATGCTTCTATGCACTTTTCATTACTTCCTAATGCATTGACATATCCTCTGCCGAAGTTACGTCTTGCAGAGCCATATTTGTAAAAAGATGTTTCCACTCTGTTCTGTCTCAATTCATCAACCTTGTGCGAATACTCATGTTCTGGTATGTACTGTTCCATTTTCTCACCACCTTTGTTTTGTACGTTTCACATGAAACATTTTAACGCCCCAACAAACTGCTGTTATATTTTACTACCCTTGACAGGTAACGCCGCTTGTTAAACTCCAATGCTCCCTGTTCCTTTAAAATGTCAATCACTCTTGTTGTTACCGTTCTTCCTTTGCACCTGTCGTAGAAATCATCATAATCTCGGAACACTCCATGTTCCTTTCTTTCATGTTCGATTGCTTCTGCCGCTTTTTCTCCGATTCCCTTAATGATGCTCAACCCTTGCTGTATAACATTTTCTCCATCCATCATACGCATACTTGTTTCTGCTGTATAATTCACATGAGGTAACATCACAACCGCATTGTCCTTCACCGCAAACTGTGAATACTTGTACAAATCTGCATCATTCCCTGCATACTTCATCTTGACATACCAGAACTCGGCAGGATGGTGTATCTTATACCACATCTGGTCTACACTGATAATCGTGTACCCTGTGCTGTGTCCCTTGTTGAAACCATAAATAAGCATACTCGCCCAAATCTCCGTTGTCTGTTCCTTCGTAAGTCCTTCACTTCTACAGCCTTTGAAAAAATCTTTCTTCATCTGTTCAATGATTGGTATGTACTCTGGTTTGTTCTGATTCTCTGCCTTTTTCATAATCTTTAACAAATCAAAACTTTGCTGTGGTGTAAGATGCCCCAATTTCTGTGCAACCTCAACTGTCTGTTCTTGGTACAACATCGTTCCATATGTTTCTTTCGTGTACTTATAATACGGTGTACTTCTGTCTACATTTCCAGACAATTTGTTATATGCGTATGTTTCGTGCATCTTTAATTGTAATGGTGCTGGTCTGTTCAGCGCATTAACCGCAATCACATCTTCAATGCAATCACACTGTATCATATTCAGAATCTTCTTTGGTGCTGATTTCTCCATCTGAAATATACCATCTGTTTTCCCATCTCGGAAACTCTCATATATTTCTTGTTCCTCTCTATCTTCATCTGTAACAACATGATGTGTATACTCTTCCAACTCTCGCAACTCTGACATTGTTTTAAGTCCTAACATATCGAACTTTGTACAATTAATATGTTCCAAATCATTAAGGTCATAACTACTGCTGAACATATCGCCCTTGCGAATCACTGCTGTATAATTCGATATATCAGAACCAACCACTGCCACACCTGCGGCATGTTTTCCTAGATACCGAATTTTTCCAAACAACTTGGAAAAGTGTTTCATAATGTTGTCATACTGGCTGTTATACTCTTCTGTTCTTTCATCTTCCATGAGTAACTGCATATTCAATCTGCCATCTTCTTCATACTCTCGTATAAATCGTTTGATTTCTGCAACTACCTTTTTGTTTTGTTCCTTGTCGTACTCGTCTAATTCCTTTCCGCTTGTAGGCAACCCACATACCCCTGCAAGGTCATTCACAAGGTTGTCAATCTTATATTCCCCATAGGAACATATCTGTACCGCCTGTCCTTTGTATTTATTCACAACATAATCAATAACGTCCTGTCGTCTGTCTGTTTCAAAATCAACATCTATGTCTGGCAACTTCTTCTTTTCCTTACGCATAAATCGGCTAAAATCCAGATTATACTTGATACTGTCCACATCTGTAATTCCAATAGCATAAGCTACCAAACAATTACACGCCGAACCTCTACCCGGTCCAACCGCTATGTTATGTTCTCTCGCCCAGTTCACATAGTCCTGTACCATGAGGAAGTAATCATCAAACCCATGATAATGTATCACATCTAATTCATGTTTACATCTTTCAATGTATTCTCGTTTATTCTTTCCTCGTTTTTTTAATCCTCGTTGCACCATCTTACGCAACACTGTTTCGCTTGATTCTCCATTTGTTTCAATTTTAGGCAGAACCAACTCGCATTGTGAAAGTATATCTTCTTCCACACTATCCTGTAGCTTTTTGAGATTGTCAACAAACATTTCTGCTACACTAAATGCATCTTTGAACCTGTTTTTGTAGATTGTTGTAAATCGTTCTTCTATCTCATATTCG
>OICF01000391.1_pt1 | contig 13185 bp, 10 predicted proteins | sample 1581211 | NCBI WGS metagenome assembly OICF01 (sample SAMEA3882534, study PRJEB24775) | human gut metagenome | biome: human-associated habitat; feature: intestine environment; material: feces | place: Netherlands | collected 2009/2010
TGCGCTCTCTGCACTCTTGCTCCGGGCAAGCTGTCCTGAAGGACAGCTCGTCCGGCTCCGATGTAACGAGAACTGACAAATTCGTCCGTTTTCGTAATCGTATAGCACAAAAAGGCGGCCATCTGCACCCATGCAGACAGCCGCCTTTGGTTTTATGCCGTATTCTATTGGTCAATCTCTGAAGATCTTATCCAGTTCCCTTTCCATGGTGCCCGCCTTGGCAAATTCCAGCGTATCCGCCTGACGGATATGGTGGGCGGTGATGCCGTGATCCTTTGCAAAGCCCAGAATGTAGCTGATGGCAATGCGGTAGATGATCTCGGTAGGGGCAAGCCCATAGACCTGCTTGGCAAAGATATGTTCCAGCCGGGCGTTATCGTCCGGGAAGGCTTGCCGCATCTTCTCGCTGCGGTAAAGGCGCTTGACGATTTCCGTAATGTACAGGCCGGACTTCATGTAGGGGTCCAGGAAGGTCTTGCCGGGGTCATCGAAGCAGCCGGGGTTTTCCTGTTCCAGCAGGTCCACCATCTTTTTCACCACCCACTTTGGGGTGAAGATCTGGTTGGTTTTCTGGGGCGGGATGTAATCGAAGATATCCTCGGTGCGGCTCTCGTCAAAGTAATCCGCCAGCTTGACCTTCAGGTTCAGGAACTCCTTCACCGAATCGTCAAACACCACCGGGTCGAACAGGTGGCCTGCAAAGTGCTCCTCCTGTCCGGTAGTCTGGTTGATGTACGGCCCGCCGTCCCGCAAAAAGCGGAACTGCTCCAGCGTGATGCTGGTGACCTCCTGAAAGACCTTGTCCGGGATGATCTGGTCAAAATTTGCCAGCGTCACAGTCTCGTCGCCGTAGGCCATGAGGAAGGACGGGATGGTGCGGGAAAAGCCCCGGAGATGGTCACGGACGGTGTCCTCGTAGCCCTTTTTCTCCTGCTCCTTCTGGTTGGTCTCCACGGTGCGCACGATGGTCTGCTGCATTTCCTGCGCCGTCTGCTGGATGGTGGATTGCAGCGTCTCCATCAGGGCGGCGGTGCTCTGCTGCTGCTTTGCGTCAAACTCCCGGTTCACCTGCTGGCGCTGCTGGGCGGTGGTGCAGCTTTGCAGCTGCTGGGTGCGCTGGGTCTCCAGCTGGCTCTGGTCGATGCGGTAGTTGTCCACCACCTTGTTCACCGCCACGTCCATTTTGGCTTTGGCGGTGCTCTCAAACCGCTTCTGGTCGGACAGCTTCAGGTCCCGACCATACTCCTGCTTTGCCTGCTCCACCATGGGGGTGATGATCTCCTTGGTGATGCTCTTTTTCAGGGGTTCCAGATGCTCTTCTTTGGCAGGAGCCGGGGCATCGGTCAGGTCTTGCAGGGCGGTGTCCAGCGCCGGGGTGCTTTCGTAGATCTTTGCCCCGAACACATCCGCTGCCTTGCCGATGACGTAGCCCTCGTCCAAATCCACCTCGCCCTTGTCGTTCAGGGAGAGGTCTGCGCCGGTGTCCGGGGTGATCTGGATGGGCTTTGCCTTTGCCTCGCTGATGGGCTGGAAGTTTTGCAGAATGTCCAGCACCTCCTGCGGCGCACTGAACACGTTGGAAATGTTCTGGAACAGGAAATTGCTCTGGAAGCCCATCCGCACCACTTCCTTGGACTTGATCTTCCGGGGGATGCTGAGGACTTTTTCTGCATCCAGCGGGATCATCTCCCCTTCCTCGTCCTCGCCGATGACCGGGAAGAAGTTGAGCAGATTCTGGATGTGCGCCTTGCGCTCCTCGGTGTCGCCCTTGCCGCTGGCGGTGTCCTGTGAAAGGTCGTTGGCGAACTGCTCGTAGATCAGCAGGGTGCGTGCAGGGTCAAAATCGAACACATAGGCGTTCTCTTTGCGGCGGAAGGTGCCGTTTTCGTGGAAAAGGCAGGGGTTCTGGGCACGGAACGCTGCCTGCATATACAGCGCCGGGCTTTTCAGGTTGGAGAGCATCAGCACTGCCGACCACTCCGGGATGGTGACACCGGTGGTCAGCTGCCCCACCGACAGGGTGATGGTCTTTTCGTGGTGGGCGATGGCGGCTTTTACCCGGTCAAAGCTCTTCTGGTTCTCGTCCGTGTCGTCCAGCTTGCCGTCACCGGCGGCAAGGATCACCTCATAGTCCCGGAATACCGGGTGCGCCTGCAGCTTTTTCGCCAGCGCTCTGGCACTGTCCACCCGGTTCAGCAGCCAGAAGGTGTGCTTCAGTTCGGCACGCAGCTCCGGGGTGGAAAACGGAAATTTGTTCTGGGTGGTCATGGCATCCAGAAAGCGGTCTACCTCGGCCTCGTGCTCAAAGCTGCCGCTGGGCTTTACCTTGAAGAACTCGTTCAAGTCAAAGGCAAATTCCTGCGTTTCGCCGTCGATCTCCACGCCCTGCTGAATTTCGTCCCGGATGATCTCGGACATCTGGTAGGTGTAGAGGTTGAGCATGGGGAGGTTTGCGTAGGGGTTCTGCTGCCCCGGTGCGCCCTGCCAGTTCCGCTTGGCGGCCTGCTCGTCGGCGTAGGTCCAGTTGAAGATAGCATCCCCGGCAAACTTGTCGTTCGCCAGCGCCTTGAAGGGCGTGCCGGACAGGTGCAGCGTGAACTTGCGGCGGATGCGGTCAAAGGCAAGGTCGGTCTTGTAGGTGTCCACGCCCTCGTGGGCTTCGTCGATGACCAGCACATCCCAGTTCAGCTCGGTCAGGTGGCGCAGCTTGTCGTACTCGCCGCCGAAATACTTGGAGCCTTTCATATCCTGCAAGCTGACGAACTCAATGCGCTTATACAGTTTCTCGCCCTGTGCGGCGGCATCCAGATAGCCTTGCTCGTCCAGCACATGGGGCTGCCCGGCAAGGGCATCCACATGGCTGACGAACAGATAGCCGGACTCCCTGCCCAGAAAGCGCACATAGTCGCTGTACCAGCTATTGGCGATGGCTGGGCGGTTGGTAACGATGAGCACCGTCTGTGCATCGACCTGCTTGCAGAAGTCGTAGACAGAAAGCGTTTTGCCAAAGCGGGGCTTGGCGTTCCAGAGGTATTCCCCGCCGGGGTGGCTCTGGTAATAGGTCTTGGTGTCATGGACAGCCCTTGCCTGCTCCTCCCGCAGGGTGTAGGCGATGGCGGCATCCAGCTGCACCCGGCCCCGGTTCATGCGGAAATCCTGAAAATACCGCCGGGACTGCTGTCCATCCAGATGGAACCACTCGTTTTTGCGGTCGTTCTCCACGTTCAGCTTGCGGAGGTAGGCGTGGAAATCGTGGTCGGTGAACACCTCGCCGCTGCCGTCATCGTAGACGGCATTGCCCCGCCACTCCTCATGGAACAGCACATCGGCGGTGTGGGTCTGCTGTTTCAGGCGTTTGTCCACCGACTGCTCGGTGTAGCCGATCTTCGTCCAGCCGTTGTGCCGGGCAATTTCCGGGGTGGTATAGGCGTAGATCATGGGCACCACCTGCCGGGCAGTGCGCAGGGTTATGCCAGCCATTATGCCATCTCCTTTATAATGCTTTGTATGAATGCCACTTCATCAGAAGTTAGTTTATACTTTGAAAACAGTTCTTCATCCGTCCACGCTCTTGAAAAATCTTGAACAGGAACAAAACCAAACATACCTTTGCTGATATGCTGTGTCATCGCCAAAATCGAAATCAAAAAACGCACAAATCGTGTTTTTAGGTATCTCATATAGTTATCTGCTTCAGCTTCTGTGTCAAATGCTCCTGCAACGAGATACGTTTCTGAACAAACTACTTTCGGCGGCTGCTTTTCCATTGTCGAGAGAATGCGGTATTGTCCGTTCTTGTCGGGCTGTCCTGCGTGTTCTGCCGTCAAATATGAAATAATGATTTTATAGCGGTCTATATTTTCTATACCCGTAGAAATCAAACTTCTTTTATATGGGCCTATCCCACCATTAAATCTCAGTTGAATATCTCCTGCTTTGAGCGGTTTCACATTTGTAGCAAGACCAAACGGCTTTCGGCTGGAAACTATCGTATCAAGCGTCTGCTCTCCTTTCAGACGCACCTTCTTAACTATCTCGGCAGCGATTGGATAACGAATAAATGTCGAAAACTCATTCAAATCACGGTATTCGGATGTCTTAACCCCATCTCGGTAATTTATGTAGTAGCATTTTCCCTCATGTGACTTAGCCCACACAAAATAGCATACACCACCAGCAACATCCACATTCGGAAAAACATCCAGCGAGTTAGGATAGTCAACGAGTACCGCCATTCGTTTGTCGTTTAACATCTGCTCTCGAAATTTATCCAACCCTTTACCACCAGAATACCATTTTGCTGGAATGATAAAAGACATTGCCGTTGGATTCAATGTCTTTGTTTCCTCAATGAATTTGTTATATACCGGCGTTGCGCTTGCGCCTGAACCTCCATCAACTTCCTGATACGGCGGGTTTCCGATGACATAATCAAACTTCATGCTGGTACTCCCTTCCTGAATGGTTTCAAAGTTCTGGGCGGTTCCATGGCTGCCCTTGCGCCAGTTTTTCACTTTGCAGGATACCGTGGGCGGCTGCGGCTCTGCCGCCCCGAACATGGAAAAGAGATCAAGCTGTTCTGTCTCCGGCTGGGGCTTGCCGCCGGGCACAGACAGGTGCAAGCCGTCCATCTGCCACAGGTTCCAGCTGATGATGTTGGCGATAGGCTGTAACTCTTCTTTTGTGGGTTTGCGCTGCCAGCGGGCTTGCAGATGCTCTGCATAGGTCAGCAGCAGGTTGACCCGCGCCAGCAAAAGATTATCGCCCTGATACTCGTAGCCGTAGGTGGACTGCACCGCATGGGTGGCATATTTGCGCCACTCGTCCTCTGTGGCGGCGTTCTCGCTTACCACACGCAGCTTGCGGTCCAGAATGCCAATGCGCCGGGCTACCGGGATCATCTCGCCGGTGGCGGCATCGTACCGGGACGCCAGAAAGGGGGCTTCGCCGCAGGTCACCTCCAAGCGGCGGCTCTGCACATACTGCACCCATGCCGGGGTCTTGCCCTTGCAAGCCGGGAACTGCACCGGCGTTTCCACCGTCTGCCAGCCTTGGGGCAGCTCCACCGTGAACTGCCCGGCGCTCTCCTCTGCCCCCAGCCCACGGAACCAGTCAGCATCCAGTGCGTTGTTCATCTTGTTGCAGACCCATGCCGGGCTGAACACCTCGCCTTTTTTGCGGGTGCGCTGCTGCTGGGTGTCGGTCTGCTTCATCATCCGGGGCAGCACCACCTCGTAGTGGGTCAGCCCGAGCTGCTGGGTGGTGATCTGGGATCTATCCGTCACCGGCTCGTACATCACCGTTTGCAGTTCCTCCGGCGGGTCGGTGGCCCAGATGATGTTTTTACCGGTGGATTTATCTTTTAGTAGCGTATCCAGCACCGCCTGCACTTCCGGTGCGTGAAAGTCGATCAGTTGTTCCAACGGGGATTCCCTCGCTTTGCCTTAGCGTTGCGGCGGAAGTGATAATATTCTTAGCACTTTCAGCCTATACTAACAAGTATCTTATCACTTTCGAGGTAAATTAACAAGATTCTCGGCGTTTTTTACCAAAAGTGATATGAAACACCTATACTTATGGCAAAGAAAGGCGGGAAAAAGATGATTGGAGCACGATTAGCCGACCTGCGAGATTGGAATAACCAAACGCAGGAAGAACTCGCCAAAGCCCTTAATGTTGCAACCTCTACCATCCGCAGTTGGGAGCATGAAAAGAGTTCCCCAAACCACGAGATGTTGATTGCCATTTGCAGGTACTATGGCACCTCCGCCGACTACCTGCTGGGTCTGACCGACATCGACCCCTCGGACGAGGCCCGCAAACAGCGCCAGCGCCTGACCGAAGAAGAACAGAACGAGATGCAAGCCGCCCAGCGAGACCGTAAGGTCGCTGGGCGGCTGTTTTATCATACAAAAGTTCTAATTAAATACCTTTTAGAATTTTTCTTATTTTTCCCATATTATTTTTCAAATCATGTCGAATTTCTTCATCTTGTCCATACTCTTCTTCAGCATGCTCAATATAGGTAAAATAATTTCCTCGTTTGCTCTTTGCACCATGTTCAGAATAAAGCGTATACAGACCTGAAAGATTGATATGATTTCCTTTTCTGGTATACCCTCCTGTTTTTGCAATATTTTTTGCCTTTCTGTGCATCCGGTAATAGTATTTGGCCGTCGTTTTAGAACGGATAAACACTTTCGTTCCATTAAACGAAAATCCTAAAAAATTGATAAATTTTTTACTATCGTCTGCACCTTTGTCTATCGCTTTTCCAATATTCTCAACCTTCTCTTCCTTATAATGAAAATATTGGGTTTTGCTCGGCTCCAATTTTAATCTAGGAGCACTTGCAATAAATGCTCTCACTTCAGAGAAGACATTCAGCGCATTATTGTTAGGTTCATCCGGCACTATCACAATAAAATCATCACTATACCGCATATAAAATCCGTGATATTGTTCAACTAGATCATGGATTTGCTTATCAACCTCCAGCATATAGAGGTTCGCCAACATTCCACTAATAGGTGATCCTTGTGGTATCCCGTAATGGTTCATATTTGGCTGTATGTGAGAACGATTGTTTTTATATTGTTCCGCTGTTAATACTCTTGATTGTTTATTGAGTGCGCGATGACCTGCTTTGTTGTCTTTCAGTTCATTTATAGCCAACAAGTCCGTCAGTTCCCATTGACTAAATGACGTGATATTCTTAAACACATTATAATAATCCTTTGGTAATCTTTCGCATTCCAATAACGAGCACCATTGCTTCTTCAAATAAGCATGGTCTAAGTTATCAAAGAAATGCGTAAAATCGCCAATCATCACATAGCAGTTTTCTGTCTTACGGATAAAATCGTAGGCCGCTTTGGAAAATTGAATATTGCTCTTTCTTAAATTTGTTCGATAGGCAACCGCAACATTAGAAATTCCATCACAAGTCGTTCGCTCGTTATATTTCTCATTCAAAATGTGACTGTAATACTGATAAATGCACCGATCAATATGTGCTGCATAGCAAATATCACGTTTTTTAGGAACTACTCCTTTTCCTCTTTTAAACTTGCTCATATCCATCTCATAATGGATAAATGGATAAAATCCATGCGCTGCAACTGCTTTTGGATTTGAAACATAATCTTTCATGCGACCGATATCTGTTCGCACATCAAAATGTGCATAATATCGCTTGCTTCTTTGAATTGTCTTCTTATCACTTAACCAAGCATCCATTGCTTTAATACCCCTAAAATGCAATATCCATCGGCACGAGGAATAGCGTCTCTAAGCCGATGGATATACGTTTGACGTGGTTACCCCTATTACCATAAAGGATTTTCAGAGTTCCCAGCTATTCTGTTAGCGCAATCATCAATTATGGTATAATTGACTGGGAGGCGATTGTCGTGATTTCATCAATCGGTCTGATTCTAGCATTTGCTACATCAGCATCAACAACCGTGTCAACTGTGCTGCTAAATATTCTCGAGAATATTCTAGCAGGAGAGTTGACAACAATCTCCTTCCCCCATACCTTTCGTATGGGGCACTTTAATTATAGCACTTTTTACCAAGTAATCAATGCTGTTCATAATAAATTAACCTGCCGTTGTGCATAGTCCGACTTATTATAACATTTTGCCGATATACTTCCGCAGTCCATCTTCCGTCCGGATGTTATACTTCTCATCCACCTTTTTGAAGTAGCTCTTCATCGCATCCAGCGAAATCTCCGCATGAGAAGTTTCGTCTGGCAGAAAGCCCTTCCGGGCATCCAGCCAAGGCGTTTCTTTGTGGGTGATGCTTTCCAGAACCTTTCCGCTGTACATACCAAAGGTATCCAGCACCCGGTCTACCACCTCTTTAGCCTCCGGGGTAAGCGGCAGAGCGCTCTCCTTCAGCGGCACAAAGCGGTCATCGTCAATGGGGTTGTACTTAAAATCCCGGAACAGATTATAGACATTGCGATACACCGGGCCATGCACCCACGCTTCACAGGGGGCATCAAACAGCGGTTTGTCGTAAATCGCTGCATAGTTGCCCTGAATATAATACAGCAGCTTTTGCAGGGTCAGTGGTGTCACCTCATGCAGCGCCGAGAAGATATAGGCGATCACCGCCAGCAGTTCCACCGGGACAGCCACATAGAGGTTTTCCAGTTGCGTTGCAGCCGTATAGGCCTTTTTGTAGGCGGTCTCTCCGATCTTCTCACGGTTTTGGTCCAGCAGTTCCTTCATATAGGAAGCCGATGCCAATGCGTGCAGCATGATATCCGAGTACTCTTTGGACGGCACCTGCCCGGCAAGATAACGGGTGATGGTCACTTCCCCAAAGCCCAGTGCCAGCGACAACGGTGCTTTGCCGACATTGTAGAGCTTCATCAGGCGATTGATATCCTCCACCGTGATGATCTCCTCCGCTTTGCGATACTGCTCATCCATTTCCTTTATGTTGTAGTCCATCAGGCCGGGAATCCCCATTTCGCCGCCGCATTCGTTGCAGAAAGCCGCCGTGATCTCAAAAGTATACTCCTTTTCCCGGATGGTCTGGTTGATTTTGATTTTCTTCAAGGTGTAGCTCGTTTCTCTGCGGCATTCTGTGCAGAAGTCCTTTCGTTCGCGCATAGTGTCCTCTCCTTCTTTTTGTGCTCATTTATTTGAAGTAGTAAGTCAGCGGATGGCGTTGCTCGTGGAATGAGATCACGATGACGAATTCGTTGTCCAGTTTGTTGAACTTGATATAAAGCGGCACCAGCTTTTCCGCTGTTCCGTATCGTTCGATCAACAGAACTTCTTTTCCAAAGATATAGAGTGTCTCATGTTCAAAGCCAACGTGTTCATTCGGAACTGCGTCTGAGAAGTCCATTGCGTTCAAATCCAGAATGATGTTTTCTGCATCCCTCATGGTAAGCAGATACGTATCAAAGAGTTTTCGATTATCCGGGCGTTTAGCATTCATATCCAGCCTGCAGCGGTGTGCTTTCACCGCACATTTCACGGCTTCAAGATAGTTCTCAACATCGGACACGCTCAGGTTCATTCCCTTCACTCCTTTTGAACATGATGGTATTTTTGCATTCTTCCATCATCATTATACTTGCGTGATTGAATTTTGTCAATATGCCATCACGCAGAAAAATTCGCTGACGCTCTGCCCGGCACAGAGTCCACCAGCGAATCGCTCTTTCTTCAAATCCCCTAGACACAAAAAATCGGCACCCGCTTTTCAGCGAGTGCCGATTTTGTTACCCTATAGTGCGCTTTGATTTTTGGCGTAAGTGGCGTAAGTTTGGCGTAAATCCGCTTTTGCGCGCTCCAAAAATCAAGGATTCATGCGGTTTTTAGGCAGTTATTAGTACATGCCGCCCATACCGCCCATATCACCGGCAGGTGCAGCAGGGGCCGGGGGTTCCGGCAAATCCGCCACCAGGCTCTCGGTGGTGAGCACCATCTCAGCAACGGATGCTGCGTTCTCCAGAGCGGAGCGGGTGACCTTGGTCGGGTCGACGATACCGGCGGCGATCATGTCATCCACATAGACCTCGTTCTGCGCGTCGAAGCCATAGTTGGGCTTGTTGGCAGAAATGATCTTGTCGATGATGACGCTGCCCTCCAGGCCGGCGTTCTTTGCGATCTGGCGCAGAGGAGCCTCCAGAGCCTTCAGCACGATCTTGGCACCGGTGCGCTCGTCGCCTTCCAGCGTGTCGCACAGCTCACGCACAGCGGGAATCGCATTGATGGGAGCAGTACCGCCGCCGGCAACGACGCCTTCCTGAACAGCAGCCTTGGTTGCGTTCAGAGCGTCCTCGATGCGCAGCTTCTTGTCCTTCATCTCAACTTCGGTAGCAGCACCGACCTTGATGACAGCCACACCGCCGGCCAGCTTGGCCAGACGCTCCTGCAGCTTCTCGCGGTCGAAGTCGCTGGTAGCGGCCTCGATCTGGTTGCGGATCTGTGCAATGCGGGCTGCAATGGCATCCTTATCGCCTGCGCCGCCCACGATGGTGGTGTTCTCCTTGGTGACCTTGACCTGACGGGCATGGCCCAGCATCTGGACGGTAGCGTCCTTCAGCTCGTAGCCGAGGTCAGCAGACACGACGGTGCCGCCGGTCAGGATGGCGATGTCCTGCAGCATCTCCTTGCGGCGGTCGCCGAAGCCGGGGGCCTTGACGGCGCAGACGTTCAGGGTGCCGCGCAGGCGGTTGACGATCAGGGTGGACAGAGCCTCGCCCTCGATGTCCTCAGCCACGATCAGCAGCTTCATGCCGTTCTGCATGACCTGCTCCAGCAGGGGGACCAGATCCTGGATGACGCTGATCTTCTTATCGGTGATCAGGATGGCGGCGTTGTCCAGAACAGCCTCCATCTTGTCGGTATCGGTGACCATATAGGGGGTCAGGTAGCCGCGGTCGAACTGCATACCTTCGACGATCTCGTTGTAGGTCTCAGCGGTGGTCTTGTTCTCCTCGATGGTGATGACGCCGTCGGAGGTGACCTTCTCCATGGCCTCTGCGATGAGGCGGCCGATCTCGGGATCACCGGCAGAAATGGTGCCGACGCGGGCGATATCGTTGCTGTCCTTCACCTTCTGGCTGTGTGCCTTGATGGTCTCAACAGCCTTGGCAACAGCCTTGCTCATGCCGCGGCGGATGTCCATCGGGTTTGCACCGGCGGTGACATTCTTCATGCCCTCGGTGACCATTGCCTGTGCCAGAACGGTTGCGGTGGTGGTGCCGTCGCCTGCTGCGTCGTTGGTCTTGGTTGCGACCTCACGCACCAGCTGTGCGCCCATGTTCTCGAACTCGTCCTTCAGCTCGATCTCCTTGGCGATGGTCACACCATCGTTGGTGATGACGGGGGCACCGAACTTCTTGCTCAGCACCACGTTGCGGCCCTTGGGGCCCAGGGTGATCTTGACGGTATTTGCCAGGGTATCAATACCGGCACACAGTGCCTTGCGGGCGTCCTCGCCCTGCTTGATCTGCTTTGCCATAATCTATCGCTCCTTTTAAAGCTGCATTTTTTCAGAAATAGGGGAAACCGCTCAGTCTTCCACGACGGCCAGAATGTCGCTCTGGCGCACGATGGTGCACTCCTCGCCATCCACCTTGACCTCGGTGCCGGAATACTTGCTGGTGAGGACCTTGTCGCCGACCTTCACGGTCATCTTGACTTCCTTGCCGTCCACGACGCCGCCGGGGCCGACTGCGATGACCTCGCACACCTGGGGCTTTTCTTTTGCGCTGCCGGTCAGGATGAGGCCGCCCTTGGTGGTCTCCTCGACCTCAACAGTCTTGATAACAACACGGTCTGCAAGAGGAATGATCTTCATAGTTCTTGCCCTCCTATAATAAAATATAATGAAAACTTTTTTGGCACCTTCAGCCCGTTTCTGCTGGGCCTCCGGTTGTTTAGCACTCCTTTTCTCTGAGTGCTAAGTGTATTGTACTCATCTTGCCCGCAAAAATCAAGAGGTTTCAGAACTTTTTTTGTTAAATATTTATGACGATTCCAAAATCCCTCCGCACCACGTAAAAATCCCTGTGCGAAAGTCCATTCCGCACAGGGATCTCTGCAGTCATTCTATCACATCGGCCGGTGTGCTACGCGCCGCACAGAACCGCTCATAGACAGGCTTCGGCAGCAGGACGCGGCCTGCCAGCGGCTGAAGCGAGGCCGTCACTTCGCTGCAAGGGGCGCACTCGCCGTCCGCCGTGGCCACAATGGGCCCGCGCCCGTCTGCCGGGCGGAGCGACACACGCTTTGCGCGGCGGTAGATGAAATACGGTTTTGCCGCCTCAGTCAGCTGGCCATTCACGAAGTGGCGTCCATTTTTGTACATGCTCAGCAGCTTGGCAATGGTCAGCCGCCCCACCCTGCGGACGATCATCACGTCCAGCCAGCCGTCGGCGGGGTCGGCCTCGGGGGCGGCAAGGAAGCCGCCGCCATAGGCCCGGCCATTGCAGATGGCGCACATCAGGCAGTCCACGGTCAGTTCCTCGTCGTCGATGGTAAAGGTGACCCTGCGGCCGATGTGCCCGCAGAGCTGCTCCACAATGGAGAGAGCGTAGGCCATCTCGCCGCCGCAGAAGGGGATGCGCCGGAACTGGGGGATGCCGTAGGCCACCTGTGCGTCCAGCCCGGCGGCGCAGATGGTGGCCGAGAGGCCGAGGTCGGTCCCCATCAAATCAATGTCCACCGCCCCGCCCGCGAATTGCGCGTCAAGGTCGCTGAACTCCTCCCTCGTGCCGTAGGTGCGGAGGAAATCGTTGCCGCTGCCAAAGGGCAGACAGCCCACGGCTGCATTTGCATAGCCATAGATCCCGGTGAGCGCTTCGTTGAAGGTGCCGTCGCCGCCCGCCGTCCAGATGCGCACCGGCTCGCCCTCGGCCTCGGCGGTGTGCGCCGCCTCCGCAGCCAGCGCACGGGCATGGCCCGCGTACTGGGTCACGACGACCTGCAGCTTCTCCGGCGGGATGCCCGCCCGTCCGGCGGCGGCATGGATGGCCGGGGTCAGCCCGGTGGTGCAGTCCCGCTTGCCTGCGGTGGGGTTGAGCAAAAACAGATAGCGCATTCGGCTTCCTCCTCTGGTGATTCCTGCCCTCTATCATAGCGGAAAACCAGAGCAGATGCAAGAGTTTTTCAGCCGACACCCGCCGTCTGCGTCTCCTGCACCACGATCGTGCCGTCCTCGGCACAGTCTGCCGTCCAGTGCTGTCCGAGGCTCACGCTTCCGGAGGCGATCTGGTCGGCAAAGGCCTGCTCCACGGCCCTGTCTACCTGTCGGCGCAGCTCTCGCGCGCCATAGGGCGAATGTGCTTTTGCCGCCAGCGCCGGGCCGACCCGGGCCGTGTGGGTCAACTGATAGCCGCTGCGGGCAGCACGCTCTTCCAGCTGGCCCAGCAGCTTTTCCGCAATGGTGCACAGACTGTCTTCTCCCAGAGGGCGGAACACGATGATCTCATCCAGCCGCCCGATGAGCTCCGGGCGGAACCACTTTTTTGCCTCTGCCACGGCCTGCTCCGACTGCTTTTCAAAGGCGGCTTCGCTTCCCGCCCCGAAGCCCAGCGGTGCGCTCTGCCCGGCGAGGAATCGTGCGCCGAGGTTGGAGGTCAACAGGACGATGGTATTGCGGAAATCCGCCTTGCGGCCCATGGAGTCGGTCAGCTGGCCGTCCTCG
>OICF01000400.1_pt1 | contig 12893 bp, 7 predicted proteins | sample 1581211 | NCBI WGS metagenome assembly OICF01 (sample SAMEA3882534, study PRJEB24775) | human gut metagenome | biome: human-associated habitat; feature: intestine environment; material: feces | place: Netherlands | collected 2009/2010
GAACATTGAAGGTTCCCCACATATCGCTCATGATAGAGATGCTCATGATAGGAGAGCCGAGACCTACCAACTCGCCTACCTTAGGATAGACATTGCTTACCTCGCCCTCGCACTGGGCAATCTGAACGGTCTCTTTCAGAAGATTCTTCACTACATCCACAGCGCTCTTCGAAGCCTGGGTGTTGTTGGCAGCCATGCGCTTCTCCTGTTCGCGGGCGCCATTCTTCGCCATGTCGTACTGACTTCTGGCAGCTGCTACCTGAGCCTCTGTAGCCTTATAGGCTGCGTAAGCCTCATCGCGCTTCTGACCGCTGATTACGCCCTCGTTGAAGAGGTTCTGCATGCGGTTGTAGGTCTTTTTGGCGATGGTTGCGGCAGCTTCAGCCTGCTGAACCAGTTGGAAAGCGCCCTGAATCTGCTCCTTGCGTGCACCTGCATCCGTCAGGTCCTTCATCGCCTCGGCTGCAGCGTTGGTAGCCTGGAGCATCTGTTCCTGTGATTTCATTTCCGGCACTTCGAGGATGGCGAGCGTATCGCCCACATGAACGTAATCGCCTTCCTGAACGCGGAGTTCTACCACGCGTCCCGGCAGTTTGCAGGATACTCTGTATTCTGATACTTCTACCTCGCCCTGAATGGTGTCATCCTTCTGTTCCAAAGTGAAGAAACCGATGACGCCTACGAGAATGACTACTGCTGTAAAACCGATTACAGCGAGCAATATGTTGTTATGCTGTGATTTCTTAGACATTTCCTTAATCTGAATTTAAATTTGTTATTATTATTACTGCAGGATACCGAGTGCCTTGTTCAGCCCAACCTGAGTCAGCTTCACGTCGATTTCTGCATCAATCTTCTGGCTCTGTGCTTTCTGCCAGGCAGTCTGTGCAGCCATCACGTCGGTAACCTCCATCACGCCTTCCTTGAAACCGAGGTTGGCGCATCTCAGGTTCTCTTCGGCACTGGCGATATTCTTCATTGCCATGTTGAGCTTCTTTTGGGCTTCCTTTACCTTAAACTGGCTTTGGGTAATCTGCAGATGAATCTTCTCTCTCGTATCATCCAGGTTCATCTGGGCGATATTGCTGGCAGCCTTGGCGGCTCTCACCTTGTAGGCTCCGTCGAACCAGTTCCATACCGGAACATGAACCATCACGCCTACGTTCCAGACTCCGGTAAACTTCTTCTGGAAACCATTGGATACGTTCGGGTTCGAAATCATGTAGCCGCCTGTCAGCATGACGTGAGGCAGATTAATGGCGCGAACCATATTGGTAGCTTCTTTAGAGATGTCGAGCGCATTCTGCAGCATGCGGAGCTCCGGACGGGTGTTCATCGCTGAATCCTGTGCTGCCACTTTCTGCTGCTCGGTGTCAACAGGAGTTCCTGATAAAGCCAGGGTTTCCTTATCTTCATCGGCAAGTGTGATTTCCTGGTTCATCGGAATGCCGCAGAGCTGGCAGAGTAGCATCTTCGACAGGGCGAGCCCGTCTTCTGCCTGGGTAATCTGCATCTCAGCCTCGTTCACTTTCACGTCTACCTTCAGTCCGTCTGCCTTGGTGGCTACTCCCTGCTGAATCATCTTATGAACATCCTCGTTCAGTTTCTTTACGAGGTCGCGGTAACTGATGGCGAGTTTCTGCTTCTGCTTCAGCGAAACGGCGAGCCAGTAAGCCTGATCTATGCTGTAGATCGTGCTCTGGGTCTGCTGGTCGAGATCATTCTCTGCAATCTGCTCTCCGATGTCGGCAATCTTGTTGGCTGCAATGATGGCTCCACCCATATAGATAGGTTGGCGAACCATCACGCTTCCAGCCCAGATATTGCGGGTGTCGGTGCGGAAAGCATCTACCAGTTTCTCTCCCAGCGCATTGCCTTGCTGCTGCAGGGGTCCCAGTTTCTCATTCATCAGTCCGCCTATCTGCTGCGCTATCTCCGGGGTAATCATTCCCTGACTTACAAGTTGGCTCATCAGATTGCTGGCTCCTCCCGATATTCCTCCGGTAATGGTAGAGCCGATATTGCTGAATGTTGATTTCTGACCGTCGTTCAGCAGCGAAATCTCCCTGCTGAACCATTCGTAACCGCCTAAAGCATCTACTTTAGGAAGATATTTGGTACGTGCCGATTTCTTCATGTTGTACGCCACGTCTTTCTTGAGCTTCGAGGCATTGAGCTGCTTGTTGTTGCGCAGTGCCATGGCACGGCAACTGTCAAGGCTCAGCGTTTGTGCCTGAGCCTCGGCAGGAATCAATGCTCCCATCAGCATGATAAGAGTTATATATTTTTTCATCCTTTGTTTATAATATTATATAATATTGGATGCAAAATTATGGAATTATTCTTAAATGACAAAGAAATTTTGTTTATCAAATCTTTAAGAATCAAAAAATATATTGCATTGTGGAAAAATAGAACATACCTTCTGGTTTTCCGTAATCCCTTAATCGTCTGTTTCTTAGAAATTCACCCGTTCTGTCTCGCCCCAGGTAGGGTCTACGGTAATGCCTATTCCACCACCCGTACTGTCGTCTCCGCCACCGAATCCGTCAGCAATGGAAATCTCGGTATAGGCTGCCTTGTTCTGATGGATTTTCAAATCGGCTTTTTCAAAACTCTTTACCACCTTTGCATCGGCATCCAGAAAGCTGATACTCATCTTGATGTTCTTCTCTTCTTCATGTGGGAAGGTGTAGACGGTAAAGTCTCTGCCGCCATCTTTCATACTGAAATTCTCGGTCTGACGGCTGTTCACGCAGCCGAATCCGGTGGTTGCATCCAGGGTGCTGCTGCCGCCGGTATAATAGAACTTGATGCTCCTGATTTCTTCGGGAATAGTTTCGTCGGTAATATGTAACTTGAAGGCGCCAACTGCTCGCCTCAGGTTGATGTCTGTGGTGGCGCCCTCTTCGTTTACGCTCAACCTGCCGTAATAATAAAAGGTGTCGGTAAGTTTGTTGCTTGCAAACTTCACCTTTTCGGGTGCGCTGACAGAGCAGTTTCCCTTTCCGTTATGGGCAATTACCACGAGGCGGTATTCTCCTTCGTCCAGACTCACATGGGCAGTTCCGAACCCGTTGTCGGTAGAAAGCTGGTTCACCGTCTCCAGTTTCTCCTCTCCGTCAAAGATGGCAAGTGTCAGTCTGGAGCACACATCGCCCAGGGCAATCTGCTTGTCGGCAGCTTTGGTTGTCAACAGATTGGTGTTTTCTACTTTCTGCACATGGATAGTTACATTGGCGTTTGCCTCACGTGATTTTCCGGTTGTTTCGTCAATCGAAAACTTCTCGCATGAAGTAAGCGTCGCTACGAGCATCAGCAACAGGGATGCCAGTAACCGATAGGGCTTCTTACTCATAACCGTTCTTATTTACTAGTTGCTCTATGCGTTATCTCGGAGTTTCCTCGGGCATAAAGATGTGGCAAATATACGTTTTTTCTCTTTTCGATGCAAGTAAAATCTAATAAATCTTTATATTTTTTGTCATTTATCTGTTTTTTCGTATTTTTGCATCGGTTTTTCTGTACTTACAGAGCCGATTTTGCATTATATATATAATAAGGTATAGAAGATATTGGTATGGATAAGAAGATAAAAGCATTGTTTTTCGATATTGACGGCACCCTGGTGAGTTTCAAGACCCACAAGATTCCGCAGAGCACGGTAGATGCCTTGGAGCAGGCTAAGAAGAATGGGGTAGAGGTGTATATTTCTACCGGTCGTCCGCAACTCATCATCAACAACCTCGGTCAGATAGAACATCTCATCGACGGTTACATCACCACCAATGGAGCCCGCTGTTTTGTAGGCGATAAGGTGGTGAGCCAGCACGCCATCCTTCCTGAAGATGTAAAGAAGATAATCGAGGCAGCCGACCGTGATGATTATCCGGCAATCGTCGTAGGAGAGCATCATCTCGCTATCCATCATTATACTGACGAGGTTTATGAAATCTTTGCCAAGGGACTGGGAGTGGATTGCGAAATCTTCCTGACCGATGTGAATGAACTGGGAGATGAGCAGGTTCTGCAGGTTACTCCTTTCTGTTCGGTAGAGCAGGAGGCGCTCCTGATGCCTACGCTTCGCAACTGCACCTCGGGCAGATGGCATCCTGCCTTTACGGATATTACGGCAGCCGATGCGGATAAGGGCAAGGGCTTGCATGCAATGGCTGATTATCTGGGTTTGTACATAGAAGAAACCATGGCTTTCGGCGATGGCGGCAATGATATTTCCATCGTCCGGGAGGCAGGCACCGGTGTTGCAATGGGCAATGCGGGAGATAATCTCAAGCAGGTAGCCGATTACATTACGACTCATGTGGATGAAGATGGTGTTAAGAATGCGCTCCTCCATTTTGGCGTGATTTAAATTCCCGGCGTTATTGACTTTTTTTTCATAACTCCCTATATATAATAAGGTGTAATCCTGATGAAGCCTTTTTGATAGGCGAGTTTCATTTTAATAAAATAATAAAGGCAAACGTGTCATTTGTTGTAGCGAATGGTGTGTTTGCCTTTCTGTTTTTAAACCTCCCTTTTGTACCTAATTTCTTCTCGTTATTTACTTTTTGTGGGAATAAATATCAAAAACGCTTACGAAAAGTAATAAAACATGCGAAAAATATACATAAAGTACCATAAAGTTGGTATTTTATATCAAATTGTTTGCTAAAAATTTGTTTAATTAGCAAAAAGTATGTATCTTTGCACCCGATATTTGTAAGTTGTTTAATTTTTAAGAGAGAGAAATTCTTTATGGTAAAAAAGATTGTTTTCCTAGCAACGTCGCTTATGTTGTATTCTGCAGCGATGGTTGCTCAGAATGTTAATGTATCTGGTATTGTATATGGGGAAGATGGCGAACCGGTAGTGGGCGCTTCTGTAAAAGTCGATGGTACTAAAACAGGTACTGTTACTGATGTTGATGGTAAGTTTGTAATATCCTTGCCTTCAGAAAGGAAGAAAATTACAGTTTCTTATCTTGGAATGATGCCAAAGACTGTAACTGTCAGTAAGAATATGAAAATCACTTTGAACGATGATACTCGTTCGCTCAAGGAGGTGATGGTCGTTGCTTATGGTACTGTTAAGAAGGCTGCCTTTACTGGCTCGGCTACAGAGGTATCTGCAGATAAGTTGAAGACTCCTTCAGCTTCATTGGATAAGGGACTTGCAGGTCAAGTGGCAGGTGTTCAGGTGGTTTCTCAGTCAGGTCAGCCTGGTTCTGGTACTTCTTTTCGTGTTCGTGGTTCCGGTTCTTTATCTTCTAGCAACCAGCCGCTTATTGTTGTTGATGGGATTCCTACATCAAATGAAGAATATTCTCAGGTAGCTTATGATAATGAGGCTTCTAGCAATATCTTAGCTACTATTAATCCTAATGATATCGAGTCTGTTACTATCCTGAAGGATGCTGCTGCTGCTGCCCTTTATGGATCTCGTGCGGCTAACGGTGTGGTAGTTGTTACCACAAAGTCTGGAAAGTCAGGTAAGGCAAAAGTATCTTTTGATGCAAAATATACCACTTCGTCTATCGCAGGAAAGTATGATATGATGAGTTCTGGTGATTACTACAAGCAGCTTTACAATGCTTATCGCGCAGCAGGTAAGTCGGTTGAGGATGCCAACCAGCTCACCCAAGGAACCTTTACCCACAATCCTTATAATATAGATAATCCTTTGGATGCCAATGGAAATTTAGTGGATGGTGCCAGATTGGTTGTGGATACAGACTGGCAAAAGGAAATCTTTCATGCAGCTTCTACTTACGATGCTAATGTCAGCGTAAGTGGTGGTACGGCTAAGTCTTCTTATTTCTTCTCTACTGGCTATCTCGATCAGGAAGGCATTACCCCAAGCGCTCACTACAAGCGTTATTCTGCCAGTTTGAACACAAAAGCTGATGCTACTGATTGGCTTACTTTAGGTATGAATGCCAAGTTCTCTTATGGTATACAGAATACTGAGGTAGCAGGTAGCGCAGGTGCTAGCCCTCTGTATGATGCGGTTAATTTCCCTAATGCTGTTCCTCTTTATGTGGTAGATGCTAACGGACAACCTGTACTTAACGAAAGTGGCAATAAGCAGTATAATTTCTCCAATCCTGTGGCTCGTGATATGAACCCTGTCGCTATTCCTAATATGGATGTTCATCGTTCAACGATGTTGCGTTTTATTGGTTCTGCATTCGCTGAGGTCAAATTGTTTGATGGATTGAAGTTTAAGACTCAGTTCTCTCCAGATATTGTTTATAACAATGAGCATCGCTATTGGAATCCTGAACATGGTAATGGACCTGCTTACAATGGACGCTTGGACAAGTATCATACTACTGATGTGATGTATACTTTCACAAATACATTTAATTATGCCAAGACTTTTGCAGAAGATCATCAAGTAAATCTCTTGGCTGGTATCGAGTATTGGCAGAGTAAGTATGAGTATCTCTATGCTGGTGGTACTGGTGTGGGCGATTCTCAGGAGTTGGCTCAGGCCACAGCTCTACTTTCGCCTAATTCTTATACCACGAAGGAGACGATGATTTCATATTTCGGTCGTGCGGAGTATTCTTACAAGGAAAAGTATAATTTGGCAGCTAGCCTTCGTACGGATGGTTCTTCAATTTTTGGTGATGACAACAAGTGGGGTACGTTCTGGAGTATATCTGGAGCATGGCGTGCTAAGAATGAGAAATTCCTAAAGAATGTCGACTGGCTTGACAACCTCAAACTTCGTGTTAGTTATGGTACTTCTGGTAATAAGAGCGGTATTGAACATTATCTGTACAACCGTTACCTTTCTCAAGGTATCTATGGTGTTGATGCAGATTACAAGTATGGTAGTGATAAGGGTGCTGTACTCGTTCAGTTAGAAAATAAGGCACTCTCTTGGGAAGCTCAGAAGATGTTCAATGTGGGTGTGGATTTCAGTTTCCTTAACCGATTCTATGGCTCTTTGGATTACTTTCATAAAACATCTGATGGCTTGCTCTACAAATATCCTTTGGCAGAGCAGAACGGCTTGCTCAATGTAACAATGAATGCAGCTAAAGTGGCTAACCATGGTTGGGAACTTGTCTTAGGATGTAATGTCTTGAAGGATTCTCCTGTCAAATGGAACATTGAATTGAATGCTTCGTTCATAAAGGATACCATCAAAGATCTTTATGGAGACAATGATGTCCGTCAGACAAATTATGCCAAGATTTGGACCGTAGGTGGCAGCCAATATGAGTTTTATATGCCTACATGGGTTGGTGTGGATCCTGAGACAGGAGATCCTCTTTGGTATAATGTCGATGAAGATGGCAATCGTACAACTACCAACGATTATAGCAAGGCAACCTTCGAGCGTCAGGGTAAGTCTACTCCTGATGTCTATGGTGGTATTCACAATATGGTTTCTTACAAGAATTTCGATCTTAATGTTCAAATCAATTATACATTAGGTGGAAAGGTATACGATGGCATCTATGCTAATATGATGAGTGAAGGTAACACCATGGGTAGTAACTTGCACAAAGATGAGTTGAAGGCTTGGACAACAAAAGGGCAGCAGACCAGTGTTCCACGCTATGTTGTAAATAATAGCAACAGTTCTAACAGCTTGTCAACACGTTTCCTCTACGATGCTACTAATGTGCGCTTGGCTAATGTAACTTTGAGCTATCGTTTGCCTAGCAATCTGGGCTTACTCTCCAAGGTTATAAGTGGGGCTAAGGTTTATGTATCTGGTGACAATCTCTTTACTTGGTTCTCGTCAGACTGGAAGGGATACGATGACATTGATATCTATGGCGTACAAGGCTACAATGCTTATCCATCTATTCCAACGCCACGCTCATTCACTGTTGGTGTTAACGTCACGCTCTGATTTGTGTGTATCAGGTAATGTGTAACATGTTAATATATTATGTAATTCTTAACGATTAGAACAAATGAAAAAACTATTATATTAGCTTTTGGTAGTCACTGCATTGGTCTCATGCTCTTCAGATGATTTGAAACTGTCGCCAACTAATGGCTTGTCTACAAGTACAGCCATTCAGACAAAGTCTAACGTCGGGATGATTCTTACGGGAGCTTACGACCAAACTGGGCATTATTATTATCTTACTATCGGTCAGATTGCGTTAGACGATATGGGTGATGACGTGATGTTGTCTAATGGTGCATTCGGGTATTCGCCATATAAATGGAATCAGTATACATATGATTATACGCAGTATGCCCGCATTAACGATGGATGGTGGAGTTCTTACTGTAGCTATCTCTGGAGAAAGGCATATACTGCTATCAACCAATGCAACCTGATTATCGAGAATGCAGATAATTTACCTGAAGGATGCGAAGACTACTTAGCGCAGGCTCATGGCTTAAGAGGTTGGAATTTCCTCAATCTCTACCATCTGTTCTGTCCTGCTTATCTCAATAAGACTTTGGGCGGAGACAATGGCAAGGGATTATTCCTGCGTCTTTCTAGTGCTTCTTCTGATAAAAGTACGGATGTTCCTCGTTCAGATCTCAAGGCATCTATGCGGCAGATTATTGATGACCTGACATACGCTTACGAGCATTGCTCTTCTACCAGTAATTACTATATCAACAAGAAGAACGCTGCCTTGTTCTTGGCACGTACTTACTTGGAGATGGGGAACTACCAGAAGGCTTCCGAGTTTGCGGAGATTGCAGCTAGCAATACCTTTGATGGAAGTAATCTGATGAGCAAAGAAGAGTATCAGGCGGGTTTTATGACTGCTAACTCAGAGTGGTTGTGGGGCTTTAAGTTCGACTCAGAATCAACCAATATCTATGCCTCTATTCCGTCTTTCTATCATGCGGCTACAGCAATGGATGCCAATTCTACTTTTGGTACAGCCAACTATGGTAAGCAGGTGCCAGGAGATAAAGTTGACGACAGGGTAAAGTATCTTGCAAAAAATGCCATTGATTACTTGGTTGGATATGGTACTATCCGTATCGCCAAATCGTTTACAGACATATTCAAGAAGGATGAGAATGGCGTTTGGGCAGACTGTCGTGCACTCTTCCCATTCTATGTCGATAGTAAGGATGGCTATTTCACAGCTAAGTTTAATAATCGGGGTACCCTTGGTGTTGCCGATTTCCCTATGGGGCGTATATCTGAGGCTTATCTCATTGAGGCTGAAGCTAAGATGAAACTCAATGATGCCGCTACAGGTTTACGGGTACTCAATGCTTTACAGACCAAACGTGGCGGTACCGTATCTACCGAAATTACTATCGATGAGATTTGGAAAGAACGCCGTCGTGAACTTTATGGCGAAGGCTTTGCATTGACTGACTTGAAGCGACTCAACTTGCCTTTGCATCGTGAAGGTGAAGACCAATGGAGCTCTACAAAGGATCTTCCTGCCGACAGTCCTCGTATGATGTTCCCTATCCCTGACGATGAGTTGGATTACAATCCTTATTATAAGAATAGTACTGCCGATTACAATAAGGGACAGAACGATTATTGGGCTAGATAAAAATTATAAAGAATAGTATAACCGATAAAATCCTATTTGTGAGGCTCTGCTACCTCTTGATGTGGAGTTTTTGCAAATAGGATTTCTTTAAAATCACTATATGAAAATGAAAAAAATAAAAGTCTTAGCTGTGGTGGCGATGGCATTCGCTAGCATGAATGTAATGGCGCAGTATCCTGCTACATCAGATGTCTTGGAATTTCAGAACCGCAAGATAGATGTGGCTCCTTTCTTCGACGCCTTCCCTTATTCGCAGTTCCGTCTTTCTGATGATGGTACCAAGTTGTTCTTCTTGAAATCTGGTGCTGAGGCTCGCATGCAATGGATTGAATTAGATGGAAAAAATACACCATTTGATGGTGTGGATGCCATTGATGCTGACCTTTCTAAGTGTAATGGCTGGAACCCTATCTATAATGCGGGCGACAAAATGGTATACTGGCTGGGTGACGAGCATAATGAGGAGCGATTCAATATCTATCGTTGTAGCCTGAAAAATCCTGGTAAGCCCGAACGTATTACTGATGTTCCTTATGTTTATGAGTGGGGATTCAACCAAGATAAGACTAAGATAGCCTATGTTGGCAGAATGGGGCAGAATGAAAAACGTCGTGACGAACTCCACGTGCTCGACTTGAAAACGATGCAGGATAAACTTGTCGGTGACGATACATCTGATTATCGCTATACATGGGGATCCATTAGTTGGCGTCCTGACGGTAGCGGATTACTCCTCACTGCCCTGAAAGACATGGATCGTCGCTATTGTACAATAGCATATGTTGATTTGGAAACCAACAAGATAACCCCTCTTAACGATCCTGCAAAGAATGCTAGCTTTGATGGTTGTGACATGATGAAAGAGTGGGTAAACAATGATGAGTGCTATTATTTCTCTGACCAAGATGGTTATCGTAATCTTTATCTTTTTAATGCAAAGACCAAGGCTACTAAGCAGATTACTGCTTATAAGGTGTCTTTGGAGGATGCGCGTTTGGTTAAGATAGGCAAAAAAAGATACATCTTTGGATTGCAGTCTACTCCAATAGCAACCTCGATGATTCTTATCGACCCTTCTAATAACAAAGAGGTTTATCGTAATTCTTCTAATCTCAACTATACTATAGGTTCAGTGAAAGGAAATGTTGTGAGAGTGATAGCTAGTAATACTGCTACCCTTATGAAGGTTGAGGATCTCGTGGTAGGCAAGAAATCTGTAGTTCGCAAATCTGTCCTCGAAGTACCTGAAAAGGTGCAGAATGAATTGGTACAGGGAAATGTGGAACGCCTCTCTATTCCTACATTCGATATTGATCCTGCTACGGGTAAGACTCGTATGATTCATGCTTATCTCTTCAAGCCAAAGAACCCGTTGCCGGCAGATAAAAGCGTAGTGATGATAGAATCTTTCTATGGAGGTATGAATAGCTATAATTCTGAATACCAAATATATAATAAGGCTGGTATCTATGTTCTGAGCCCTGCTCCACGTGGTAGTGCTGGCTTTGGAAGAGATTATGCTGCACTCAATGATGGAGATTTGGGAGGTAATGAGATAATCGACATTATTAAGTGTGCCCAGTATATATCCGAAAAGTTGAATGTCCCTGCTGAACGAGTTGGATGTTTTGGTGTAAGTCATGGTGGTTACGCTACAATGCGCTTGATGACTTTCCCTGGTGAAATCAACGGAAACAAAGCGACTTTCCCATTTGGATTTGGTGTTGAAACAGCAGGTTTTTGTGACATCATCTATCAGCATACTCATTCTAACATTCCTGACTGGACGTTCTTGGAGGCAGGCGATCCTATAACCAATCAAGCGAAAATTATAGACCGTTCTCCATTATATCATGCCGAGAAATTGTCGGGACCATTGCTTCTGTGTCATGGAAATCATGATAATCGTGTGGATATTGAGGGTAGTAGATTGATGGATAGAATGTTGACTCACCTTAGTTTGCCTCATAGATATGTGGAGTTTGAGGGATTGGGACATGGCGTAAAAGGCAAGGAACCTTTAAAAATGTTCTATCGAAACGTGTTCCATTTCTTGGATGAAATTGAAGCAGGAGAAGGAAAAAATATAAAATAAGGCAAAGTGATTTGCCTCGTTGTTGACCAAGTCAACACTTATATCTCTCTCTCGTCTTGGGGACTGGCGGTGGCCAGTCCCCTTTTTGAATTTATAAGAGAGGTTTCATTGGTTAATAATGGTGTGTCATAAGTCTGGATAATAGTTGGTGCATAACAGTTGACTACCGCATGCACAACAGGTGTTGTGCATGCGCATATCAGCTGTTATGCAAGCGCACAACAGCTGTTGTGCGACCGAAGATACTGACTGTCTCAACAACATATTCTATCTCTTCCAACAACTTATTCTGTCTCTTTCAACAACTTATCCTATCTCTTCCAACAACTTATCCTATCTCTTTCAGCAACATAACCCATATTTACCAACGACAAGAAGAGGGTGAATCATAAACTTATGACACATCCTCTTTATTTGTAGATGAAGTAGCTGCCTCCATCACTCTGGCAATATTTCTTCAGAAGCTCGATAATGTATTCGGCATTCTCGCGAACGTGCTGTTCGTCTCCGTCATATCCGTTGATGAGAACCACCAGATGGGTGGTGTCAATACTCATTTTGGTTCGTTCGTTGTCGCTGGTCGGGGTTCCTACACCACCTGTCTTGTCTCTGTAAACAGGTAGACCTTCTATATTAATCATGCCTCTGCCGATGCCTTCGTATGGTTCGCCGGCTTTGCCTACGCCCAGGGTCAGGGTGTTGCCTTCAAACTTGTCTGCATCAAATCCGCCGATGCTGTAGCCGTAGGCGATGCTCGCCAGATTCACCAGATCCACCAGCGTATCTCTCTGGTAGAGTTCCTTGCCCTGCAGCATTCTGCGGATAAGGGCTTCTGATGCAGGACGGTAGCGAGATGGATCCTTGCCGCAGGCACGGTACACCTTTCGGGTGGCGGCAATTCCACTCATCTCTTTCAGCGATTCCGTGGTCAGCGTCTGTCTGTATTTCTCACCGAAGACATTGATTTCATCCCAAAGTTCCTGGCAATAAGGGGTGTTTACCACATTGGCTTCCACGCATGCTCCCACAAAGGTGGGACATACCGATTCGATTTCTTCTGATACAATAATTTTCATGATGAATTTCCGTTTTCTGTTAAACCTAACTGATTGATAGGGCAAAAGTACGAAGAAATATTGGAATAGCCAAAAGTTCAGTCTATTTATGTATATAATAAGGTGTAAAAATAGCTTAAATGTTTATAACTGTTAAATGTTCGGCTAAAATGAAACTTTTTTGCGAAAAGATTTGGTGGAATGAAAAATAGTTAGTACTTTTGCACTC
>OICF01000403.1_pt1 | contig 12871 bp, 10 predicted proteins | sample 1581211 | NCBI WGS metagenome assembly OICF01 (sample SAMEA3882534, study PRJEB24775) | human gut metagenome | biome: human-associated habitat; feature: intestine environment; material: feces | place: Netherlands | collected 2009/2010
TGCAAAGGCAGGGAATATCAATCATCCATATCTGAAAGCAGATGATTCGAAGAAGAAAGCAGTCATTGTTGTAACATCCAATCGTGGACTGGCAGGTGGATATAACTCTAATGTAGTGAAGATGGTGACTGAAAATGAAGCCTTTACGAAGGAGAATATCCGGATCTATGCAATTGGAGGAAAAGGACTGGAACTTCTGAAACACAAAGGATATGATATTGTCGCTGATTATTCAGAGATGATCGAAGAACCGTCCTATGATGATGCGAAGAGTATTACAAAAAGACTTCTGACAGATTTTGAAAATGGTGAGATTGGTGAGATCTATCTGATCTACACATTTTTCAAAAATACGGTAAGTCACATTCCGACGATGATCAAAGTCCTTCCGGCAGAGGTGCAGGAAGAAGCGGGAGAAGAGGATGCAAAGGCGCAGCTTACACCGATGAACTTTGAACCGGAAGCGGAAGAGGCAATCAGCCTTCTTGTTCCGAAATATATCAGCAGCATTCTGTATGGCGCATTTGTGGAAGCAGTTGCCAGTGAGAACGGTGCACGTATGCAGGCGATGGATTCGGCAACCAGCAATGCGGAAGAGATGATAGATGATTTGGAATTGAAATATAACAGAGCACGTCAGGGTGCGATCACACAGGAACTTACCGAGATCATTGCCGGAGCAGAGGCGATCGGATAAATACAGGTTTCTGTATGTAAGGAGGAGAAAATGGCAGATAAAAATATAGGGAAGATTACCCAGGTTATCGGTGCCGTTCTTGACCTTAAGTTTTCGGAAGGATACTTGCCGGAGATCAACGATGCGGTTGAGATTACGCGCAAGGATGGAGGAAAACTTGTGGTAGAAGTTGCACAGCATCTGGGTGATGATATCGTAAGATGTATCGCCATGGGACCGACAGACGGACTGGTGCGAGGCATGGACGCCGTAGCAACCGGGGGACCGATTTCAGTTCCGGTTGGCGAAGCAACACTCGGACGTATCTTCAACGTACTGGGTGAGCCGATTGATGAAAAAGAGGCTCCGAAGGATGTTGAATACGCACCGATTCACAGAAAAGCTCCAAGCTTTGAAGAGCAGGCAACACAGACAGAGATGCTGGAGACAGGTATCAAGGTTGTTGACCTTCTGTGCCCATATCAGAAAGGTGGAAAAATCGGTCTGTTCGGTGGAGCCGGTGTAGGAAAGACCGTTCTTATCCAGGAACTGATTACCAATATTGCAACGGAGCATGGCGGCTATTCTGTATTCACTGGTGTAGGAGAACGTACCCGTGAAGGAAATGACCTTTACTATGAGATGACAGAATCCGGAGTTATCAAAAAGACAGCGATGGTATTCGGTCAGATGAATGAACCACCTGGAGCAAGAATGAGAGTTGCAGAGACAGGACTTACAATGGCAGAGTATTTCCGTGATGTAAATCATCAGGATGTGCTTCTGTTCATCGACAATATATTCAGATTTACACAGGCAGGTTCAGAGGTTTCATCACTTCTTGGACGTATGCCATCAGCCGTTGGTTATCAGCCAACACTTGCAAATGAGATGGGTGAGCTTCAGGAGCGAATCGCTTCTACCAAGGAAGGATCAGTCACGTCAGTCCAGGCCGTATATGTGCCAGCCGATGACCTTACAGATCCTGCCCCAGCCACAACATTTGCGCATCTGGATGCAAATACAGTTCTTTCAAGAAAGATCGTTGAGCAGGGTATCTATCCGGCAGTAGATCCGCTGGAGTCAAGCTCACGAATTCTTGAGGCTGATATAGTCGGCGAGGAGCATTATAATGTTGCAAGACGTGTACAGGAGATACTTCAGAAGTACAAGGAGCTGCAGGATATCATCGCAATCCTCGGTATGGAGGAGCTGTCAGATGAGGATAAGCTTACAGTTACCAGAGCCAGAAAGGTTCAGAGATTCCTGTCACAGCCATTCCATGTTGCTGAGAACTTCACAGGTATTCCTGGAAAGTATGTAAGTCTCAAGGATACGATCAAGGGCTTCAAGATGATCGTTGACGGTGAGATGGACGAGTATCCTGAGTGGGCATTCTTCAATGTAGGTACTATAGAGGAAGTAAAGGAAAAGGCCGAGAAAGGTCAGTAAAGGAAGTGCGTAGATGAATACATTTTATCTGAGAGTTATTTCCAGCAATAAGATATTCTTCGAAGGCCGAGTAGAGAAGATCATTCTTCCACTTGAAGATGGAGAGAAAGCGGTTCTTGCACATCACGAGAACATGGTCATAGCCACCAGCATAGGCGAGATCAGGATTACCACCAGCAAGGGTGAGCAGGTAGTCGGTGTTGTCGGTGAGGGCTTTGTTCAGATAGTAAATAACCGAGTTGTCCTTATCGTGGATTCCGCAGAGAAGCCGGAGGATATCGACAGGGTCAGAGCCAAGGAGGCAAAGATCAGAGCGGAAGAGAGACTCAGACAGAAAGAGAGTCTGAAGGAATACAAGCAGAGCGAGGCATCACTTGCCCGTGCACTCACAAGACTCAAAGTAACAGAAAAGATATAAAACCTAGCGCAGAAACCCCAAGCGCCTGCTTGCAGGCATTTGGGGGTTTCAAGCGGTTTTAACGAGAAGTCGTTCGGCGTAAGCCGAACATAGAGCGCGTCAGCGCGGGACTTCGAGTCTAGAAGAATCCCGTCAGTCGAAAGTGCAGCGGGACGAAGACAGAGTGCGTCAGCGCGGGACTTCGAGTCTATTATAAAAGGCAGTGCCAGCAGCGGGACGATGAAACCGATGTGGCGTTGCCTTTTTATGTGCAGACACAATAGATAAAATGTTACTTGACAACTTTTGCCTTTACTGAGAAAATTACTAGATAGTATATGGTGAACTGTATATACAGTGAACTATGTATATAAGAGTTTATGAAAAAGAGGACGTGTGCATGTATATGCACACATTTTTGAGTTAAAGGTATTTGGTTAGAGGTATTTATGTTAAGATTTATTTGGGTAATAGTTTCGTGCTTGTTTCTGATCATGTACTATGTGCCAAAGATGTCGTATTATGCTAGGCACCCGGAAAAATATGGTGAGGATATATGTTATCAGATGGCACAGGTTATGTGCAATCATGTGAGACGTCGTGCTTTTATCAAGACGGTTGCCACGGGTATGGAGAACCTTCCTAAGGAGGGCGGATATATCATGTATGCCAATCATCAGGGTAAGTATGATGTACTGGGAGTTATAGTTTCCCATGACAAACCGATTACGTATGTCATGGATGCCAAGAGGTCGAAGCTGTTCATAGCAGATCAGCTTACGGATCTTGTGAAGGCACAGAGACTTGACAAGGAAGACATAAAGCAGCAGGTACAGGTTATAAACGATGTATCCACGGAGATCAAGGCGGGAAGGAGATATATTTTATTCCCGGAGGGAGGATACGATCACAGTCACAATGAGCTCAAGGAGTTCATGCCGGGAAGCTTCAAGATCGCCAAGAAGGCGAAGTGTCCTATCGTTCCAGTCGTGCTGTATGATTCCTTCAAGCCATTTGAGGGATGGTCACTGAGGCGTGTGACGACACAGCTTGCATTTCTGGAGCCGATCCCATATGAGGTTATAGCGGATAAGACGACCACAGAGATCAGGGATATGGTCGTTGACAAGATCCAGAGGAAGCTTGATACGATGGAGACAATGAATTGTTGGTAACGATATATGGATAATTATTCTGAACGGGCAGGTCATGTTGATGATCTGCCCGTTCGGGGGTTACGAAAGCTAGGTGTTGACTATATCAAATCAGGTGAATACAATATAAAAGGGTATTTAACCACAAAAACAAGGATTGGGAAGTAGAGATATGGGACAGAGTAAAGAGAGAAACAGTAATGAAAAAAGCGGATTCCTCAAGAAGCTTATAATAGTTCTGGCAGTGGCGATCGTGGTAGTATTTGCGGTATTTTATGTGATCTATTACAGATTTTCATATCAGGCGGACAAGCTGGCAAAGGAGACCGCCCGCATATACGCATTTGGCGATGGCGGAGAGATGGCTGACATGATAGCCCCGGGATACGTGAAGAAGTTTGAGGATTCGTCAAAGGTTTTGTCGGTGAGTGACATACAGGACATATATATAAACAAGTTCAGAGCGTATACAGATGAGCAGGTCGGGGATATAGATACGATCGAGTGCAAGGTCACCGATATACAGGCGGTGAGCAATATAGAGGATGTGCAGCAGCAATTTGCGGACAACGGAGTTAAGGGCGTGTCCCAGTACAGAAGTGTGGAAGCCGACTGGATAGTGACAGGCAAGGATGGGGGCGAGGTCACGGTACACGTTCAGGAATGTATGTTGAAGTGCGACGATGGCTGGTATGTGGACTATGTCCGTATGCCGGATGAAATAGACAGCATGAGTACGCCGGTCGATTCCGGGGATGCTGACAGTGAGGAGACAACAGAGGCGGAGACCACTGAATAATATTGTGTGTATAAGATTGGAATGGCATACAGTATACAAGAAAGAAGGCTGACAAAAAATGTATGATGTGAGATCCATGAAGGCAGAGGACTTCATAGATGATGGCGAGATCCGTGAGACGCTGGACTATGCGGATCAGAACAAGGACAATGTGGAGCTTATCGACAGTATCATAGAGAAGGCAAAGCTCAGGAAGGGGCTTACCCACAGGGAGGCATCCGTGCTTCTTGCGTGTGAGATGCCGGACAAGATAAACGAGATATATGATCTGGCGGAGCAGATCAAGAAGGATTTCTACGGCAACAGAATAGTTATGTTCGCGCCGTTGTATCTGTCCAACTACTGTGTAAATGGGTGTGTGTATTGTCCGTATCACATCAAGAATAAGCATATAGCCAGAAAGAAGCTCACCCAGGAAGAGGTGAGACGGGAGGTCATAGCACTGCAGGATATGGGTCACAAGAGACTGGCCATTGAGGCCGGTGAGGATCCTCAGATGAATCCTATCGAGTACATCCTGGAGTGTATAGACACGATATACAGCATCAAGCACAAGAACGGTGCAATAAGGCGTGTAAATGTAAATATAGCGGCGACCACAGTGGAGAACTACAGGAAGCTGCACGAGGCAGGAATTGGAACGTACATCCTCTTCCAGGAGACCTACGATAAGGAAGCGTATGAGAAGCTTCATCCATATGGACCGAAGCATGACTATGCATATCACACAGAGGCTATGGACCGTGCTATGGAAGGTGGTATAGACGATGTGGGTCTGGGAGTGCTCTTTGGTCTGGACAAGTATAGGTACGAATTTGCGGGGCTGCTGATGCATGCGGAGCACCTTGAGGCTGTTCATGGAGTTGGTCCGCACACCATCAGTGTGCCAAGAGTCAAGAAGGCTGACGACATAGATCCTGAGGCATTTGACAACGGAATAAGCGACGATGTATTCTGCAAGATCGCAGCATGTATCAGAATCGCCGTTCCTTATACAGGAATGATAATCTCCACAAGGGAGAATCCAACGGTCAGGGATGAGATCATAAGGCTTGGAGTGTCGCAGATAAGCGGTGGTTCAAAGACCAGTGTGGGTGGCTACTATGAGCCGGAGCCAGAGGATGAGAAGTCGGAGCAGTTCGATGTCAGCGACACGAGAACTCTGGATCAGGTTGTGAACTGGCTGATGACCAAGGGCTATATACCATCGTTCTGTACGGCATGTTACAGAGAGGGCAGAACCGGCGACAGGTTCATGAGCCTGTGCAAGAGCGGACAGATACAGAACTGCTGTCATCCGAACGCACTCATGACGCTGGAGGAATATCTGGTGGATTATGCTTCGCCGGAGACCGCGGAGATAGGCCGGAGACTCATACAGAATGAGCTGAAGAATATTCCGAATGAGAAAGTCAGACAGATAGTGGTCGAGAGACTTGACAGGATAAAGCACGGAGACAGAGATTTTAGATTCTAACACATTGTGGAGGAGCAAAATGAGTTTAAACGATACACCGTCGGCAAACAGAGTGCATATAGGTTTCTTTGGATGCAGGAACGCAGGCAAGTCCAGTCTGGTAAATGCAGTGACGGGGCAGAGCCTTGCTGTTGTGTCGGATGTGGCGGGAACCACCACGGATCCGGTGTACAAGTCCATGGAGCTGCTTCCGCTTGGACCGGTGGTCATCATAGATACACCGGGAATAGACGATACCGGCGAGCTGGGTGAACTCAGGGTGTCGAAGACCAGGCAGGTGCTTGCGAAGATAGATGTCGCTGTGCTCGTAGTTGATGGCACGGCTGGATTGTCCGCGTCGGACAGGGAGCTCACAGAGCTTTTCAAAGAGAAGAATATAAATTATATAATTGCGTACAATAAGAGTGATCTAGTTAAGGATGATACACAGGTTCAGAATTCAGCGGAGAATTCCATATGGGTCAGCGCAGAGCGCAGACAGGGAATAGAGGAGCTGAAGGAATTGATAGGAAAGCTCACGGTGACAGACACCATGACCAGGAGACTGGTCGGAGATCTGATACAGCCGGGTGATATGGTGGTGCTGGTCATACCGATAGATTCTGCAGCTCCGAAGGGCAGGCTGATACTTCCGCAGCAGCAGGTCATAAGGGATGTTCTTGAGACCGGAGCTACGGCTGTGGTGTGCAGGGACACGGAGCTTGAGGATACTCTTAGACGGCTGGAGGGGAAGGTATCTCTGGTGGTCACTGACTCCCAGGCATTTGCAAAGGTTATGAAGATAGTGCCGGATGACATATATCTGACATCGTTCTCCATACTGATGGCAAGATTTAAAGGGCAGCTTGATGCGGCGGTAAATGGCGCATATGTCCTGGACAGGCTGAGGGATGAAGGCCAGCGTACAGATGCGGACAGCAGACCTCCAAGGATACTCATAGCTGAGGGCTGCACCCATCACAGACAGTGTGATGATATAGGAACTGTGAAGCTGCCAGGATGGATACGCAGATACACAGGACTTGAGCCTGAATTTACATTTGTCAGCGGAACGGAATTCCCAGAGGATCTGACAGGATATGATCTGGTGATACACTGCGGAGGCTGTATGCTGAATGAACGCGAGATGAAGAGTCGTCAGGGAAGGGCGGAGCAGCAGAGTATCCCGATGACGAATTATGGAACTGCTATAGCTCATATGAATGGGATTCTTGACAGGAGTCTGAGGATTTTTCAGACAAAGACGGACATATAAATATTTGGATGAAAGGTGATCGATATGGCAAAGACAGGTTTGGTACTTGAGGGCGGCGGCCAGAGAGGCATATATACCGCCGGAGTCCTGGATGTGTTCATGGACAATGATATAGAGGTCGACGGTGTCATAGGGGTGTCGGCGGGAGCCATACATGGACTCTCCTTTGTTGCGAGACAGAGGGGACGCAACATGCGTTACAATATGAAGTACAGGAACAACAAGCACTACATGAGCCTGTACTCCCTCATAACTACAGGAGATATCTGCGGTGAGCAGTTCTGCTACCACGATATTCCGGAGAAACTGGATCCACTTGATTACGATGCATTCCTTGCAAATCCTACGAAGCTCTATGTGGGATGTTCTAATCTGGATACAGGAGAGGCGGAGTATCTGGAGTGTACGGACATGAGAAAGCCTGAGGATGTGAATAAGGTGAGGGCTTCGGCATCTCTCCCACTGGTGTCCAATATTGTAGAGGTTGATGGAATGAAGCTGCTGGATGGAGGTGTATCCGACAGCATACCGATATTTGCATTCAGAAGGATGGGCTACAGGAGAAATATAGTAGTTCTGACAAGACCGGAGGGATACCGCAAGGGCCCGGACAAGATGCTCAGGCTGGAGGCCGGAAGGTACAGGGAGTACCCTGAGTTCGTTAAAAGATGTCACATGAGACACATGTATTACAACAAGACCCTGGACAAGCTGGAGGAGCTTGAAAAGGAGGGTGATACGTTGATAATCAGACCGAGTGAGACTATAGAGATATCAAGGCTTGAGAAGAAGCCGGAGATGATCGAGGCCATGTATGAGCTGGGTGTGTACGATGCAAAGGAGAAATTGCAGCAGGTTAAGAAATTCCTGCGTGAGAGTAAGGAAGAAAGCAGGGACTACACACATGGACAGGCGCAGCAACAGACGGCGGTTACACAGCAGACCCGATAATGGAATATATGACAGATTGATACTTTCGGGAATGGACATTCCTGAGAGTGTGGATACACAGAAGAAGGCACAGGAGAATCACAGCAAAATGGCTGAGACTCCTGTGCCTTCTCTCATACTGTCACTTTCGGTATCTACAATATTCACCATGCTGGTGGCAACCACCTACAATATTGTAGACACCTATTTTGTATCAGACCTTGGAGAAAGCAGCGTGGCCGCAGTGGGGATCATGTTCTCTGTCATGGCGCTGATACAGGCTGTGGGTTACACATGGGGCATGGGAGCTGGAAGTGAGATAGCGAGACTCCTCGGTAAGCAGAAGAAACGCGAGGCAGAGCAGACGCTTGCCACGGCACTGGCGGGAGGAATACTGTCGGGCGCGGTCATGGCGGTTATATTTGCCGTGTTCAGGGAGGATGTGGTAAGACTTCTGGGGGCCACGGACACAAGTCTTGCTCCTGCTGGGCAGTATGGAATATATATCATGCTGGCGGCTCCAGTTATGTGTGGTGCCTATGTCCTGAACAATGCCCTGCGGGCTGAGGGGCAGCCGTATCTAGCCCTGTTGGGTATTCTGGCAGGCGGACTGTCAAATGCGTTATTTGACTATATATTGGTGAGAGTGCTTGGACTTGGAATAGCCGGTGCAGGCATAGCGACCCTTGCCGGACAGGGGATAAGCCTTGCCATAATGTATATATGTGTCAGGTCAAGGTGCAGCGTGGTAAGGCTGCATATATCAGACTTGTGGAGCTTCAGATATGGGGTGCGTATAGTGAGAACAGGGCTGCCATCCTTCCTGAGGCAGGGGCTCATGTGCTTTGCGGCGGTCATGATCAGCAGAAGCTGCAGACAGTACGGTGATGGAGCCATGGCGGGAATCACGGTTGCAAATAAGATATTTGCGGTCACATTTGCCGTGCTGGTGGGCTATGGGCAGGGATTTGCCCCGGTGTGCGGGTTTGCCTATGGTGCAGGACTTGAATCCAGAGTGAAAAGGTCGCTGAGATTTACCATGATAACTGCGGTGATATTCATGTGCGCTATGGGTGCTGCAACTTGGGTGTGGGCATCCGGGCTGGCCGGAGTATTCCTGAGGGACGGTGGCAAGCAGTCTCTACAGCTTGCGGCGCTGTCGCTCCGGGCGCATGCCATATCCATGCCGTTTGCAGCTGTGTGTCTGGTGACCGGAATGTACTATCAGGCTCTTGGAGCATATGGAAAAGCCACCCTCATATCCGCCCTGCGGCAGGGAGTATGTTTTATACCATTGGTATTCATACTACCGCGCATGTATGGCGTAGATGGAGTGGCTTTTGTCCAAGCCGCCGCCGATGTGCTGGCGGGGATTGTCTCGGCCTTTTATCTGCTATATACAAATGAAAAATAGTCCGTGTTTATCATCTCGTCCGATATATACAGCCGGTTTTCAACCTCCTCGATCATCTGATCCACGTATCCATCAGGGATCTGTGACTCAGGGACGAAGTAAGAGGTCTCCCCCGTGCTGGCATCGTACCTGACCTTGTCGGTCATAAAGCTTTGATCCGCGAAGATCACAAGCTCATCGGAATCGGACAAAATGTTGCGTCCTGCCAGGAGTCTTGAGTCAAAGTCGGCTCCGAGAAGGTTTAACACAGTTGGAAGTATGTCCACACTGGAGCAGAGCTTGTCGACAACTACAGGCTTCTCCATGGATGAGCTCCATATACCAAACTGGTTGTGGTGAAGCTCAAAGTCATCACTCTCTATGTCCTTGCCCGCAAGCTCGTTGTAGGTGCCGTCGCTGAGTCCGTAAGGATAGTGGTCAGGTGCCACGATGAACAGAGTGTTGTCCAGCTTGCCAGTCTCTTCCAGCTTATCCATCAGGAATTCCAAAGCCTTGTCAAGCTCCATCTGGGCTGCAACATAGGCTATGGCCTCATCTGAGTACCCTTTTTCGGAGAGGACATTCTCGGCTCCCTCCCTGTTAATCATACATATATACTGATTGTCGTAATTGTAAGGCAGATGGCCGGAGAAACTCATAAAATACATGTTAAATTTGTCATCCTGAATGAAATCCCCATACACAGCCTCCATACATTCGAGATCGGAATACATAACGTGGTCAGGAATATCCAATCCTGCGCCGATGGCCTTGAAGGTGGTGTAGCCCATATTCGGATGGGTTCTTGTTCTGTCGTAGTATGTGGCATCAAAGTCGTGGTAGCCGTAGCTCTTGTAGCCCTGTGCGTTCAGCATATTGCCGAGGGCGTATGGCTGATAGGTGTCCGCGGATGCCTCAAAGCTCCATTTGGAGGATGCCGGATACTGGCTGAGGCAGTTGGTATATTCGCCGTCTATGGTGCTGTGATACCACAGTGGGTTGTAGAAGTTAGTAAATTCAAAGCCTTCGTGATAAATCTTGTACAGTGTCGGTGTGGCCTCCCTGGATATTCCATATGTACTGAGACTTTCAGCGGTGACAAATACCACATTGTACCCCTCGAACATGCCGGTGTATTCGTCCGTGTAAGTTGGCTGTACCCCCGAGAAATATGCCGTCAGGCTTTTAAGCTCCTCGTCATCTGTCTGATTGTACAGACTTTGGAAATCTATGCTTTCATCGACCTGCGGAACATATACAGGCTCGTCGGCCTGGGTTGATCCTGCCGCCTGATCTGAGCCGCTGGTCTGAGAAGCTGATGAAAAATCTGTCTCGTCCGCAGATGCGGCATTGATATCTGATGCGGCAGTCTGTGCATCTGACTGATTATCTCCAATATCTGCAAGCTCAAATGTCTTGCTCTGGCTGCTCTGAGTCACCATGGTCACACAGTCTCTTCCCGTGGTGACCATGACTCCAAGCTTGTTCATGGACAGTTCAAGTACATAGCGTCCGTGGAACAGCGCATATGGAGTGTAGGCTGCAGTCCCGTGCACTGCCAGAATACAGATGGCAAGTACCCATGCAGCTGCGGAGATACCCAGCTGCACCAGCACTGCCCTGAGCACACCAGGCTTCTGCCCGATGCGGCATCTGCCAAATGAAAACCAGAACCTGTTCATGATGATAAGACATATAAGTGGCAGTAGGAACAGCACTATGATATACCAGTTGGATCGCAATGCTGAAAAAAGCACAGTCCTGAAGTTCATAGCATCCTGGGCACCGCCGATGGACACCAGACTCAAAAATGTTCTGAATATCTTATAGTATACAAATTGTGCAATATAGTAGATCGTAAATATACTCCACAGCAGGTAGGCTATGGCTGCATTTGCATATCTGTGCCAGAAGGAGGTCAGTGCTGACAGGGTAAGTCCGCATGCCAGCGCAAATGTCAGGGGATGTAGTATGTTGCTGCCTGCAGATCCATAAATTGCAATGTGAAACAGGAGCTCCATATAAATAAAGGCCAGCGGAAAGAATATGGAACGCCACAGCAGACCACAGTGTCTGCTTTGAGTTGTATCTGTTTTCATCTGGCATCTCCTTATTCGCGTGCGAGTATGTCGTCAAGTGCGCCCCTCACTCCTATAGGATCTGTGACCAGAAGAGTGTGGAAACCAAGCTTTGCGGCGGCATCGAGATTCGCCTGCCTGTCATCAAGAAAAATGGATTCCTCAGGGACAAGGTTATATTTGTTGCAGAGATGCTCATAGATGGCGGCGTCTGGCTTGGTCACGTGGTATTCATAGGAGACCACTCTTCCGTCCGTGTAAGGCAGGAAGTGGAATCTAGGCGTGTGGAGTGCAAACAGTCTTCTTGGGTAGTTGGACAGGAGGTAGATGTTGTAACCTCTGGACTTGAGATCCTTGAGCCACATGTCGGCTCCCGGGAACATGTCCACCACTTCATCGAGATTGTTCATGAACAGGTCTATGTAGCTGCTGCATTCCGGGCTGAGTTCCTTGAAACGTTTGATGAGCTCTGGCTCAGGCATATCGTCCAGGTCAAAATGATTCCACATAGGGTGGTTTATCATGTTGTGATCAAGAGTATCTATCACGTCCGCTGGTATGCCAAGCTTCTCCATGGTGCTTTTCCAGTGGAAGTCTACGAGGACCATGCCAATATCAAAGATTATATTTTTCATATGTATATTCCTTTCGTGTCGTATGAGGCCGTATAAGTGCAGATTATGTCGTCACAGAAATTTTAACTCATAATAGGACAAAAATATACTCAAATATTTGCGGAAATGCTGACAAATACCTAATATGCTTGTTTACAGTTTTCCGGTCACAGTGTTACAATGATTAAATCGGCAATGTAAGGGGAAATACAGTGTATGATATACGTATTTGTGGACTTTGAAATGAATATGATAGATTCAGAGTATAAGAAGGAAAAGAAAATATGTAAGAGCGAGATCATAGAGATCGGTGCGGTTAAACTGGATGAAGATTATAATGAGATAGATTCGTTTAAGAGTTATGTGAAGCCGGCATATGGAACCATGGCTTCGCGTATAATAAAGCTCACAGGAATAACAGATGATATGGTGGAGAATGCTCCTTCATATGCTTTTGCCATGGGGAGCTTTATAGAGTGGTGTGCTGATGCCGATGTGATATACGCATGGAGTGAGAATGACCTGAGACAGCTCCGCAAGGAGGCCAGGCTGAAGGAATACACGCACCCCGGGCTGGAAAGTATCATATCAAGGTGGAAGGATTTCCAGAAGGAATATGCCAAGCTCATAGGAACGTCAAGAAGGA
>OICF01000419.1_pt1 | contig 12298 bp, 8 predicted proteins | sample 1581211 | NCBI WGS metagenome assembly OICF01 (sample SAMEA3882534, study PRJEB24775) | human gut metagenome | biome: human-associated habitat; feature: intestine environment; material: feces | place: Netherlands | collected 2009/2010
GCAGATTATCGGAAAGCTCTAAGTCATGCATAGCTGCACTTCTGACAAGTACCGCGTCTGCTGCTGCAAAATCGTCTACTACTTCATATGTATCATTGAACAAATCCATACCGCAGGCTGCGATCGGATTCAAGCAATTAATCTTAGCCATTTTCTTCTCTCCCTTATTATGAGTTCTTCTCCTCGAAGTCCTTCATGAATGCAACTAACTTCTCAACACCCTCGATTGGCATTGCGTTGTAGATACTTGCACGCATACCACCGACCGTTCTGTGTCCCTTCAGGTTTACAAAGCCTGCGGCTGTTGCTTCCTTTACGAACTTGGCATCGAGTTCCTCGTTGCCTGTTACGAACGGAACATTCATCAGGGAACGGTCTTCCTTTACGACTGTTCCGTGGAACATCTTAGAAGAATCTAAGAAGTCATACAGGATAGCTGCCTTCTTCTCATTATGGATCTTCATTGCGGAAAGTCCGCCCATTTCCTTTACCCACTTGAACACCAGACCACAGATGTAAATGCCGTAGCATGGAGGTGTGTTGTACAAGCTGTCATTGTCTGCCTGTGTCTTGTACTTCAGCATTGTCGGGCAGTAAGTCGGAACATCGTCACGGATCAGATCCTCACGGATGATTACAACAACGACACCGGCTGGTCCTACGTTCTTCTGTACACCGAAGTAGATCAGACCGTAATCAGATACATTGACTGGCTGTGACAGAATATCGGAAGACATATCAGCTACAAGGATCTTGCCCTTTGTGTTCGGAAGCTTCTTGTAAGTAGTTCCGTAAATTGTATTGTTATGGCAGATATACACATAATCTGCATCCTCGGAGATCGGAAGATCAGAGCAATCTGGAATATAGCTGAAGGTCTTGTCAGCCGATGATGCAACGACATTTACCTTTCCGTACTTCTTTGCTTCTTCGCATGCCTTCTTTGCCCACTGACCGGTAATGATATAGTCAGCAACACCGTTTTTCATCAGGTTCATCGGGATTGCAGCAAACTGCTGTGATGCACCGCCCTGCAGGAACAGCACCTTGTAATTGTCCGGAATATCCATCAGATCGCGAAGGTCTTTTTCTGCTTCTTTGATGATGTTATCGTACACTTTCGAGCGATGACTCATCTCCATTACGCTCATGCCGGAACCTTTGTAATCCAGCATCTCATCTGCTGCCTGCTTCAACACTACTTCCGGTAATACGGAAGGACCTGCTGAAAAGTTAAATACTCTTGCCATTTTTCCTCTTCCTCCTACTTATTATCTAAATCCTGCTGGTCAAAACAGGTTTCCAAAGCTGCTCCTGCAGCAACCATTGGCCATACCTTATCATCCTTACCGATGATACAATCAATCACAACCGGCTTATTTAACTCGATTGCCTGCTTCATGGCATCCTCAAACTCCTGAAGATTTGTAGCTCTGAAACCGGTCGCTCCAAGTGCATCCGCTACCTTCACGAAGTCAACCGAATCATCTAAGATTGTATTCGAATAACGCTTATCGTAGAACAATGTCTGCCACTGACGCACCATACCAAGCACATGGTTGTTGATTACAACCTGGATGATCGGCACATTATAACGGCTTGCCGTAGCGATCTCGTTCATATTCATACGGAAACATCCGTCTCCCGCAATGTTGATTGCCACACGGTCCGGACGTCCGTACTTGGCACCGATACAGGCACCAACGCCGTAGCCCATTGTTCCGAGTCCGCCGGATGTAAGAAGCTGTCTAGGCTCTTTGAATTTATAATACTGGGCTGCCCACATCTGATGCTGACCGACCTCAGTAACCATTATAGCATTTCCTTTTGTCATTTCATAGATTTTTTCAATAACAAATGGTCCGCTAAGTCCCTCTTTGTGATATGTAAGAGGAAAAGTCTTTGCATATGCAAGCACATGCTCAACCCATGAATTGTGGTCAAGCTGTGTGAGCTTTTTGTTGATGCGTGTAAGTATTTCCTTCACATCGCCTATAACACTCGATGTAACACGGATATTTTTATTAATCTCTGCTGCGTCTACATCAAACTGTAATATCTTGGCCTGGTCTGCAAACTTTTTAGGATTGCCAAGCACTCTGTCCGAAAAACGTGTACCAATCGCAATCAAAAGGTCGCACTCTGAAACTCCAAGGTTTGAGGTCTTTGTGCCATGCATACCAAGCATGCCTGTGTAGTTATCACTTGTGCCATCATATGCACCCTTGCCCATGAGCGTATCGCAAACAGGTGCATTCACCTTGTCTACAAATTCCTTAAGCTCTTTGCTTGCTCCGGAGAGAACCACTCCGCCTCCTACAAATATATATGGCTTTTTGGATGCTTTTATGAGTTCAATTGCATTATCAATGTCACTGTCTGTAATTGTTTCTGTCACACGCTCAGGAAGCTTGATTTCCTGTTTGGTGTACTCTACCAGATCTGCCGTAACATTCTTTGGAATATCCACAAGCACAGGACCCGGTCTGCCTTTTCTTGCTATATCGAAGGCTCTGCGTATTGTATCTGCAAGCTTCTCTACATCCTTTACAATAAAGCTGTATTTGGTTACAGGCGTTGTAATTCCGGCAATATCTATCTCCTGAAAGCTGTCCTTTCCAAGTAACGAGACTCCGACATTACATGTGATTGCGACGATTGGAATCGAATCCATGTATGCTGTCGAAATTCCTGTGACCAGATTTGTCGCACCCGGTCCGCTTGTAGCCAGACAGACGCCAACCTTTCCGGTGCTTCTCGCATAGCCGTCGGCCGCATGGCTTGCTCCCTGCTCATGTGAGGTCAGCACATGCTTAATCTCCGGATGCTTGTAGAGCTCGTCATAGACATTAAGGATGGCTCCTCCCGGATAACCGAATACTGTGTCAACACCCTGTTCTTTTAAGCATTCTATAATAACCTGTGATCCTGTTAACTGCATCTTGTATTCCTCTTTTTCTTATACGAATCCTTTACGATAATAGATAAAAGCCCTATTCGTACTGAATTTTCTATCAAAATATATACTACGCGTTCTGCTCGCCCGGAAGTGCAAGAATGGCTCCTCTGTTTCCTGATGTAACAAGCGCTGCGTATCTCTTCAAATAACCTGTTGTAACCTTCGGCTCCCTTGGCTGCCACTTTGCCTTACGCTCAGCAAGCACCTCGTCTGACACATCGAGCTCAAGCTTCATGTTTGGAATATCAATCTTTATGATATCTCCCTCTTCAACCAGAGCAATCGGTCCGCCTACTGCGGCCTCAGGTGAAACATGACCTATTGAAGCTCCTCTTGAAGCTCCTGAAAAACGTCCGTCTGTGATGAGTGCTACAGAGCTTCCAAGTCCCATTCCGGCAATAGCGGATGTAGGATTAAGCATCTCTCTCATTCCAGGGCCGCCCTTTGGTCCCTCGTATCTGATGACAACCACATCACCCTCTACGATCTTGCCGCCCTTTATTGCTGCAATTGCATCCTCCTCGCAGTCAAATACTCTTGCAGGTCCTTCATGAACCATCATCTCATCGACAACTGCTGAACGCTTTACTACAGAGCCGTCCGGAGCCAGATTTCCTTTAAGCACTGCAAGTCCTCCGGTCTTTGAATATGGATTGTCTACCGGTCTGATGACCTCAGGGTCTCTATTGACTGCATTCTTTATATTCTCTCCAACTGTCTTTCCTGTAACAGTCATACAATCTGTATTTAAAAGTCCGATATCAGCAAGCTCTTTCATGACAGCCCACACACCGCCGGCCTCGTTTAAGTCCTCCATATATGTAGGGCCTGCCGGGGCAAGGTGGCAGAGATTTGGTGTCCTCTCACTGATTGGATTTGCAAAGCTGATATCAAAATCAAAGCCTATCTCATGAGCGATAGCCGGAAGATGAAGCATAGAGTTTGTAGAGCAGCCGAGTGCCATATCAACTGTGAGTGCGTTCATTATTGCATCCTTTGTGATGATATCTCTCGCCTTGATGCCCTTATTGTACATATCCATAACAGCCATTCCGGCATGCTTTGCAAGACGTATACGCTCTGAATATACAGCAGGTATTGTTCCGTTTCCGCGAAGTCCCATACCGAGTGCCTCTGTAAGACAGTTCATAGAGTTGGCTGTGTACATTCCCGAGCATGAACCGCAGGTAGGACATACCTTGTTCTCATACTCACATACATCATCCTCAGTCATAGTTCCAGCAGCGTATGAGCCGACAGCCTCAAACATCGATGAAAGACTTCTCTTTCTGCCCTTTACGTGGCCTGCGAGCATTGGTCCGCCTGATACAAATACTGTAGGCAGATTAAGACGTGCAGCCGCCATCAGAAGTCCCGGCACGTTCTTGTCACAGTTTGGAACCATTACAAGTGCATCAAACTGATGAGCAATTGCCATACACTCTGTAGAATCTGCAATCAGATCTCTTGTGACAAGGGAATATTTCATACCCACATGTCCCATTGCAATACCATCGCAGACTGCGATTGCAGGAAATACTACAGGCACTCCTCCTGCCTCTGCAACTCCAAGCTTTACAGCCTCAACGATTTTGTCTATATTCATATGGCCCGGAACAATCTCATTGAATGAGCTTACGATTCCGACCATAGGCTTTTTCATTTCCTCCGGTGTAAAACCAAGAGCATTAAATAAACTTCTTGCCGGTGCCTGCTGCATTCCGGCTCTTGCGTTATCACTTATCATATTTTATCTCCTTATTTATCTCCGACTATTTCTTTGAGTACTTCATCATTACTACTGTATACACAACAATCTGCATATCTATAACCTGTTAGCTGTCTATTATAAGTCATGCAGCTACACACGTTCTGCGATGAGATCACCCATCTGTGCTGTGCCTACCTGTGTGATACCCTCTGTAGTCTCACCCGGCTGTGGCATGATGTCGATTGTCCTGTACCCCTCCTTAAGCACCTGCTTTACAGCATCCTCGATTGCCTGTGCTTCCTTGTCCAGATCAAATGAATAGCGAAGCATCATGGCTGCTGAAAGGATTGTTGCGATAGGATTTGCAATGCCCTTTCCTGCGATATCAGGAGCAGATCCGCCACTTGGCTCGTAAAGTCCGAACTTTGTATCGTTAAGGCTTGCTGATGAAAGCATACCGATTGAGCCTGTCACCATACTTGCTTCATCTGATAAAATATCGCCAAACATATTCTCTGTGAGGATAACATCAAACTGCTTAGGATCCTTCACAAGCTGCATTGCGCAGTTATCAACAAGCATATGCTCGTATGTAACCTCCGGATAATCCTTAGCGACCTCCTCGACAATCTTTCTCCATAATCTGGAAGAATCAAGCACATTTGCCTTGTCTACGGATGTGACCTTTTTCCTTCTCTTCATGGCTATATCAAAGCCTCGCTTTGCTATTCTTCTGATTTCATTCTCATTGTATGTCAGTGTATCTGTGGCTGTAACAACTCCGTCCACCTCTTTTGTCTCTCTGGCTCCGAAGTAAAGACCTCCTGTAAGCTCACGCATAATCATCATATCAAAGCCATCTCCGATGATATCGGCGCGGAGCGGACATGCTGCAGCAAGCTCCTTGTACAGGTATGCCGGTCTAAGATTTGCAAACAGATTGAGCGACTTTCTAAGCTTTAAAAGTCCTGCCTCCGGACGAAGCTCAGGGGCCAGCTTGTACCATGGTGATGTGGCTGTGTTGCCACCGATAGAACCCATCAGCACCGCATCTGAATCAAGCGCAGTCGCAATAGCCTCATCTGTAAGAGGAACACCTGTAGCATCAATTGAGCAGCCACCCATAAGGATGTCTGTGTAGTTGAAGCTGTGTCCATACTTGTCTGCTATTTTGTCCAATACCTTTTTTGCCTCAGTGACTATCTCCGGTCCGATTCCGTCTCCGGAAATTACACCAACTTTATATTCCATAATTTCTTACCTCTTTTACATAAAAATACATATTCTTATATTAAAGCATTAAAGTAGTTATTTCAATATGCCGGGATATTTTACTTTTTCATGCAATTTATAACTGCAGCTTATAATAACTGCATACTATAATAACAGTTTTTTATTATTATTGCAAGAGATGCGGATAATAAGAAAACCGCCACTTATGTGACGGCTTTACAAATGTGCATTATTTAGCTGAATCCTCTGCTTTCTCAAGGTCAGCGATAGCTGCCTTCTGCATTGGAATACGGCAGTTCTTGTTGTTACCAAACTCAACGATTACAGTATCGTCCTCGATATCGATAACTGTTCCGTAGAATCCACTTGTTGTAAGAACTGTGTCTCCTGTTGCAACCTCATTAAGCATAAGCTCCTTTTTCTTCTGCTCCTTCTTCTGTGGACGGATCATAAGAAAATACATAACTGCGAAAAGTACTACTAACCAGACAATCATTCCAATTGTTCCTGCTGCCTGACCGTTTGCTAAAATTGATGTCATCAATTGTTCCTCCTAAATATTCTATAATTGATGTGTTCTAAGCACTATTACCATAATACACGTTAAACGTGCTAACGGCAAGGATTTTTTATCATTTTCGAGATTTTTTATATTTATCTGCTAGCTCTGCTCTCCCTGTGTCATTCCATAGAGCTTTTCAGCCTTGTATGAGGCAAAACGGCCTGCATCAAGCGAATCCCTTATCTCCTCCATCATGTTGTTGTAGAAATACAAATTATGGAGCACGCACAGTCTCATTCCGAGCATCTCCTTTGCCTTTAAAAGATGCCTGATATATGCACGCGAATATGTGCGGCAGGCAGGACAGTTACAGCCCTCCTCAATAGGACGCATATCCTTCTGATACTTCTGGTTGAACAGATTAAGCTTGCCGTGATTCGTGTATACATGTCCGTGACGGCCGTTTCTGCTTGGGTATACACAGTCAAAGAAGTCGATTCCTCTCTCTACGCCCTCAAGTATATTGGCAGGAGTTCCTACTCCCATCAGGTATGTAGGCTTATTAACAGGCAGATGAGGCACTGTTTCATCAAGAATATGGTACATCTCCTCATGGCTCTCTCCTACCGCCAGTCCGCCGACAGCATATCCATCCAGCTCAAGCTCAGAAATGCGCTTTGCATGGTCAATTCTTATATCATCATAAATAGCTCCCTGATTGATGCCGAATAAAAGCTGCTCCTTGTTGATAGTATCCGGTAAGCTGTTTAAGCGTGCCATCTCCTTTTTGCACCTCTCAAGCCAGCGCGCGGTCCTGTTTACAGAGTTTGTCACATACTGTCTGTCTGCAACACTCGATGGGCACTCGTCAAACGCCATAGCTATCGTGGAGCCGAGGTTTGACTGTATCTGCATGCTCTCCTCAGGTCCCATAAATATCTTGGCACCGTCAATATGCGAGTTGAAGTACACACCCTCCTCCTTTATTTTGCGAAGACCTGCCAGTGAAAACACTTGGAATCCGCCGGAATCTGTAAGGATTGGTCTGTCCCACACCATGAATTTGTGCAGTCCGCCAAGCTCTTTAATGATTTTGTCTCCGGTTCTTACATGCAGGTGATATGTATTTGACAGCTCAACCTGACACTTTATCTCCTTTAAATCGTCCGTAGAGACAGCGCCCTTTATCGCACCTACTGTTCCTACATTCATAAATACAGGTGTCTGTATATCTCCATGCACAGTATGGAATGTACCTCTCTTGGCACGTCCCTCCTGTTTTAGTAACTCATATTTAGCCATATTTTCGTTTAATTCTCCTGTTTCTTTTACTTATCGCCATTGCCTACGATTTTTCTGATTAATATTCCGTTGGTCAGCAGTGTGGTATCTATGCAATGCCTCTCAAAAAGTACCTCGCCGTCCTTTGGCACCTCAATATCCTCATCAGAGCAGTTGACTATAACCTCCACATATGTATCCACCCATCCCATCTTTCTGAACTGGATTACCCTTGGATTGTCAGCAAAATCGTCAGGGAAATGGAAGTTTCTGCCCTTTAAAAGCGGCTCACTCGCCCTTAAATGAATGAGCTTTGATACCATCTCAATGCGCTCCTTAAACCTGCCTGCCTCAATATCATCCCACGGCATACATCGTCTGCAGTCAGGGTCATAACTGCCCGGCATGGCAATCTCAGTGCCGTAATATATACATGGGCTGCCCGGCATGGCAAAAAGCACTGCAAGCTGTGCAAAGTACTGGTCGAGATTCTTTGTATCAGAGCGAAGGCGCTTTGTATCATGTGAATCAAGCAGATTGAAAAGCACATCATTGGTCTGCTGCATGTAGTTGGTATAACATCTGTTTATAGTATACTCAAAATCCTGATTCGTCTGGCTCTTATCTATCCAGAAATCCTTGATGCTCTCTCCGAGCGGATAGTTCATAACCGCATCGAACTCATCTCCACGCAGCCACGGAAGAGCATTATGCCATATTTCTCCCAAAATGTAAATATCCGGATTGATTTCCTTAAGTCTTGCACGAAGCTCCTTGCAGAAACGGTGTGACACCTCATTTGCCACATCAAGGCGCAGTCCGTCTATATGATAATTTTCTACCCAGTTGGCGCAGATATCGATAAAGTATTTTCGCACCGCCGGATTATTTGTATTGAGCTTTGGCATATTGTCAAAAAATCCAAACGTATAAAACTGACCCTTTTTAGCCGCTCCATGCTTAAAGTCAAGAGGCCATTCATTGATCATAAACCAGTCATAATACTCTGAATCTGTCCCCTTTGCTAAAACATCCTGCCACGGTGCAAAATAATAGCCACAGTGGTTGAACACTCCGTCAAGCATTATTCTCATATCACGCTTATGGGCTTCTAGCACAAGCCTCTTAAAGGTCTCTTCATCTCCAAAGCGCGGGTCAATCTTTGCATAATCCGTTGTATCATACTTATGATTGCTCGGTGACTCATTTATCGGTGTCAGGTAGATTCCGTTTATTCCAAGCTCCTTTAAGTAATCAAGCTTTTGAATGATTCCTGCGAGGTCTCCGCCGAAGCACTCCTCATTTTTGACCTTTCCCCTGTTTCTCCACGGAACAACATAATCAGGATCTATCGAGTGGTCTCCATTACAGAATCTATCCGGAAATATCTGATACCATATAGTGTCATTTACCCACTTCGGTGTGACCGGAATATCACACGGATTCATCCACGGGAACACAAAGCACTGGCGGCTTCTTCCCTCAAGTGCCATCTGCTCTGCACTCACGAAGCCATCCTCAAAGTAAAACCATCTCTCGTCCTCTGTGATGAGCTCAAAATAATATTTAAGTCTCTTGAATGGTGGCTTTACCGTGGTTGTCCACCATATCTGGTGCTTTAATTTCTTTTTAAATATAATCGGCTGCTTATCGCCATTCCATGTCTCCCCACCGCCTAAGATACCGGCTGCGAACGGGTCACCGAGTATGATATTTACTTCCTTCACATCATAACCGGTCTTTATATTTATGATTAATTCATCCTCATTTAAAGGATAGCAGTAGTTGTCGTATGCCTGATGAAATACCCCGTTAAATTCCATGTTTTCTCCCTCTTTTGCTGTCTTATTGTAGTCATTGTTGCATTGCTTCATTGCTTCATTGTGGTTCTGAGGACGGCACGTAAGTCGCGGCTACCGTGAGCGTCCACGCGCTGCCCTGTTCGCTACGCTGCGCTGTTAAGATTCTGTACGAATTATGCTTATAGATTTTCTCCGGCTGACGAAACCGTCGCTACTCGCCCTCCGTGGCTCGATAGCTCCTTGCCCCGGCGTCCCTGCCGGTGCATTTCTGTGTATCGAAGCATAATTCTACAGACTCTAAACAGCTCCGCTATTCGCTCTCAGGGCAGCACGTGTGCGCTCGCGGTAGCCGCGGCTTACGTGCCTTACGTTGTGGCAAAATTGCTACAAATGATGCTGCTTAATTATACTTGCTTAAATTATGCTTCGCCTAATTTGCGCTTTGCATATACAGGCATGCAAGCATGCATCGATGATACCTTTTGACCCTTTAATCACATAATTATATACAAACATAGTTCGAAAGTTACCTAAATAAAATAATATCATAGTTTTCTTGACTATTCAACTTGCTATTAATTATAATGTATTTATTATCGTAACTATTCGAGTCACATTGAAAACCAAAAATGCTGTTTACATGCAAGCATGATGTATCATTTTTTGTTCTCAGAGGTTTAAATAGTTACCCATTATTATAATAAGGAGACCATCATGGCAGGTTCATCATACGGAAATATTTTTAGGGTAACAACATGGGGAGAATCACACGGAAAGGGCTTAGGTGTCGTTGTGGACGGCGTTCCTGCGGGGCTTGAGCTGTGTGAGGAGGATATTCAGATATTCTTAAACAGAAGAAAGCCGGGACAGTCCAAGTTCACTACTCCACGCAAGGAGGATGATGCGGTTGAGATTCTCTCCGGTGTGTTTGAGGGAAAGACTACAGGTACACCTGTTTCTATGGTTGTGTGGAATAAAAATCAGAAATCAAAGGATTACAGTGAGATTGCTTCGTACTATCGTCCGGGGCATGCTGACTTTTGCTTTGATGAGAAATACGGCTTCAGAGACTACAGAGGCGGAGGTCGTTCTTCGGGACGCGAGACAATAGGCCGTGTTGCAGCGGGTGCTATCGCTGTAAAGATGCTCTCGGGCCTTGGCATAAAATTTCTTACATACACCAGATCAATAGGTCCTGTTACAATTAATGAGGTTAATTTTGATGCCCATGAAATTTACAACAATTCGCTTTATATGCCTGATGCCGATGCAGCACTAAAGGCTTCTGAATATCTGGAGGAATGCCTTAAATCACTCAATTCCTCAGGCGGTGTGTGTGAATGTGTCATCACAGGTCTTCCTGTCGGGCTCGGTGATCCTGTATTCGAGAAAATTGATGCCAATCTGGCAAAAGCTATTATGTCTATCGGAGCTGTAAAGGGCTTCGAAATCGGCGATGGCTTTGATGCAGCAAAGGCAACCGGACTTACAAACAATGATGCCTTTATTATGATGGATGGCGCTGTTTCAAAAGAGACAAATCACTCCGGTGGTACTCTCGGCGGCATGACAGACGGCTCACCGCTTATTTTCAGAGCTGCCATAAAGCCTACTCCTTCAATCGCAGCTACACAGCACACTGTAAATAAATCCGGTGAAGATATAGAGATTTCCATCAAGGGACGTCATGACCCGATTATCGTGCCACGTGCTGTTGTTGTTGTTGAAGCTATGGCTGCAATTACTATTGCGGATGCACTGCTTATGAATATGGGGGCACGCATGGACCGCATCACAGATTTTTATAAAAAATTATAACTTTGTCCTATATTAAAAAGCATCTATCCGGTTTTTACGGACAGATGCTTTTTATCTATTTCATTGGAACAATCTGTAATGTTTTCCTAGTGAATTCAAAATATATTTTAGAATATATTTCCAAGAAGCAGCGGATTTAACAGAAAATACTGCGCATTCGTCACCCCAAAAGCCACAAGCGCCAGTGGCAGCACAATAAAAAGGACGCATGATATAATCACAGACATGCCGCTTCTTAAGTATTTAAACATTGCAAAAACAAACAGGCTGACCAGTAATCCCCCTATAAAGCGCATCAGCATTATGATAAGTATATACTGCCCTACCGATATATTCTGCGAAACACGCCACAGATGCTCCATACTTGCCGCCGGAGCATTAAGCCCCTGCGTGCCATATGCCGAAAGCACATTGCACAGCCGCACAATATATACAAGTGCAAATGCTGTGACAGTGCCCAAAAAGCCAAGTATGCATTTGATTCCCATATGCTGCTTCCTGCCACGGCGGGTAGTCCTTAAAAGCCGGATTTCATGGTTTGCATAATCCGCTCCGCATATACCGCAGGCTATTGCTATTAGGAGAATAACATACACAAAGGCCTGTGCTGTATCACGGTTTTTGAAGTCTGTTCTGTCGGTAAGGATATCATAGCCCTTTTCAAAAAACAGCCAGCCCTCATTTAACGTCTTAAGATAATCCACATGTGCTGTAAGCTTGTTGAATGCCTCCTGTCTGCTCAGTTCATCCTTGTACTTTATATTGATATAGCTTTCACTCTTCCCCTGTGCCATATCGTAAGCGATGTTATCTGACAGTCTGTCGTATTTTACTCTTTCTTCATCCAGAAGCTCATTGGTTTTGGCAGTTAAAGGTCCATAATATTTGTCCATATATTCCTTGTAATACACCTCATCAACCGAGTCATATGAAAGCTTCTCTGCCGGATTCCACCATACCACAAAAATAGCTGCTACAATCAATATAAGTAA
>OICF01000426.1_pt1 | contig 12135 bp, 10 predicted proteins | sample 1581211 | NCBI WGS metagenome assembly OICF01 (sample SAMEA3882534, study PRJEB24775) | human gut metagenome | biome: human-associated habitat; feature: intestine environment; material: feces | place: Netherlands | collected 2009/2010
ACTCTTCAAGGAGCTGACGAATGATATTTCTTTTTCCTTCAGTCATTTGTACTTTGTGTACCGGTTTCTTTTCTCTTGCCATAAAATAAGGCCTCCTATGATTTTATATTTTATCATAGAAGACCTTAAAATCATATTTACAGAAAAACTTTCACAGACTCGTAAAAAATTATCCAAATTAGTGAAACCTCGTGAATTATCAAACATAAGATGATAATATCTAATTAAACAGAAAGCACCCACTCCAAAGGTGGATGCTCCGAGTTTAGGTTAATGAATGTCCTTAAGGACACCGCCTATCCTGTTGGCAGACAGGATAGGCATTTTTATTTTCGTCTGCTCTTCCTCGAAGAGCTTTTCTCTTTATCGAGAAAGGCAAGCAACGCTACAATCAAGCTACCAAAGGACATCAACAATGCTAATATCCCAATGAAAATCGAAATGATCTCATAAGCCGTCATCGGCGCCACCTCTACGTCGCAAAATACTATTTAGCATCGGTTGCAATCGGAAAGTTCATTTCAACAATAAACTCTTTTTTTTCTATTTTTGCTTCAATCTCTCCATCCATCCGACTAACCAACTCCTTTGCAATAGATAGTCCCAATCCAGTAGATGTTTTACTTCTGGCAACATCTGCTTTATAAAATCGCTCAAATACCTGATCTATATTAATCTGTTCTGGATGTGTAACCTGATTGCTGATTCTAAGCACCGCCTGATTTTGAGAACGTTCCAACACAATGCTAATCTTCTTTTCTCCATGATCCAGCCCATTTTTTATCACATTCTGGATAACACGGCGGAGTCCCTGCCTGTTTCCATGTATATACAACTGTTCTTCCGTAATCTGAATATCCGGCTGAATTTCCATTCTTACCCATTCATCATAGTATGAAAAAACTGTTTCTTTCAAAATCCGGTTCATACAGCACAATGTCAATTCCAAACTGTAAGATTCGTTTTTTAACTTTGTAAACATAAAAAGTTCTTCCAACATTTCATTCAGACTATGAATTCTTTCGTGGATAATGCTTAAATAACGTTTCTGATCCTCTATATTTTCACATTCTTCCATTAGCTGGAAATATCCGTCCAAAGATGTCAGTGGTGTGCGGATATCATGAGAAAGATTTGTATAAGTGTCAGCAATCAGAGCTTCTTTCTCCTGATAATGCTGCTTCTCTTTTCTTCGCAGTTCCAGAAGCTCATTCAACTTGTCAGAAAGCTTTCCTATTCCACCCACATCAAATTCATGGTTAATCAACATGTTACTGTCATGTTTCATCATAAACGCCAATTGGCGGCAGATGTCTTTCACCTGCCGCTGGTATTTCCACATAATAATAAATTGTAAGATAATAATTCCTGCTAATATCCCAATTACGATATACATCCGTTAAATATCCCTCTTTTGAAAAACAACGCTGCTTACTGATATCATCATAACGATGAACACTATTGCCACACCAAATGCCGCCAAACACTCATTTCCACTCGGATTCATAGGAAGCAGTGATAATTTTCCTGTTATCGTATACTTATAAATCTGAAAATTCTGAATTCCTATTTTTTGAATAGCACTATTGATCACCCCATACACAATGGTCATTACATTCATGCTAAGACAGACAGCAATGACCATGCTGATTACATTATTTTTCAAAATAATTGCAATCGCCATACAAATCAGCACAAGTGCATAATGAAGAGCCAGTTCAGTCACAAAATAAGATAAAATTGCCTTTGTATTTCCCCATTCCAATTCCCCGAAAACAATACCATTCGCCGCTGCCTGAAATAAGAATGCCCCGGTCATTGTCAGTACCGTAAAGACAGCCAAAGCAATTGCCCTGGAAAAAATCAGAGTTCCTCTATTTCTAACCTGACCTCCTATATTCTTAATATATCCGCTACTGATATCCGCTGTTGAAAACAGAACAGTAAAAATCACCAAAAGCAGTGCATACAATTTTCCTTGGGAATTGGCAAAAAAGATATCATATACCGTCACCTTTTCTCCCGGCTCCGTAGGCAGCGTTACCATCATTCCCACATTAATATTATCCACAGTAGGTTCAGTAACCTGCTCCTGTTTCATGGCATCCTTTTCAGTCAAAAGCTCATAATCCGTCTTGCATAAAGATGTTGTAATCAATAATATTGCTGCCAGTACGATCCATATTACATACATACTTTTGGTTTTAAGCATCCGGTATAAATCCATTTTTATTATATTAAGCATGATCCACACCTCCCGTCAGATTCAGAAAATAAGTTTCCAGTTCTTCACTGGTTATGGAAATCCCTTTTACCGGAATTCCTGACTTTGCAAGTTCCATATTCAACGCTGCACTTTCATTCAATCGTTCAAAAATATGAATATGCTCTTTATCTGTTACCTGATAGTTGGTAAATCCCATAGAATCCAGCACCGGAATCGCCTGTTTCGGATGATCCAATGTCAACTCTATCCGTTCACTGCATCTTCTTATTAATTCTTCTCTTGTAATTTCCTGTAATAAACTTCCATTATGAATAATTCCATAATCAGTAGCAATCTTCGATAATTCCTCAAGAATATGACTGGAAATGCATATTGTCATATTCTTCTCTTTCTGAAGTCTCTGAATCGTATCCCCGATCTCTGCAATACCCTGTGGATCCAATCCATTGATTGGCTCATCAAGAACTAATAAATCTGGTTCTCCAACCAAAGCAAGACCAATTCCCAAACGCTGTTTCATTCCAAGTGAAAAATGTTTTGTTTTTTTCTTTCCCACATCCTCCAGACCGATAATTCTCAATATTTCTTCAATATAACTTTTTTTCTTTATTCCAAACAGCTTGCATTTGATATTCAGATTTTCATATGCAGTCATATTTCCATAAAGTCCCGGTGCCTCAATCAGACATCCTATCCGTGATCGAACTTTTTGCAAATCCTTTCCCTTGTATCCGAACATCTCGATTTCTCCGCAAGTTGGCTTGGAAAGTCCACTGATCATCTTCAGACAAGTTGTCTTCCCAGCTCCATTCCGACCGATAAAACCATAAATAGCACCTTTTTTAATATGCATATTGACACTGTCCACAGCTTTATGGTGTCCATATTGCTTAGTCAAATTTCTTGTTTCCAATAACATTTCGCTCAAGTTTTTCATCTCCTTTTTCTTATCTGCATTTATCATAAAGGAATAATCCTAATCAAACGCAAATAAATAGTAAAAAAAGAGTAAAGATTATAGATGAAGACGATAACCGATTCCCCAGACTGTTTCAATATATTCCTCAGATGTAACTGTTTTTATCTTTTTACGAATATTGCTTATATGTACATCCAGAGTTTTTGTTTCACCCATATATGGTTCGTCCCACGCATATTCAAAAATGTCCTCTTTACTGAAAACCTGCTTCGGATTTCTGAGCAGTAATTCTAAAATCGCAAACTCCTGTCTTGTTATCTTAGGAAGTATTTTTCCACCAATGCTGACCTGAAAAGTAGCTTTGTTCAATACCATCTCTCTGAACGAAAGGTTAGATTCTTTTATTTCCTTTTCTTCTGTATGACGAAGCTGTACCTGAATTCTTGCCAGTACCTCTCTGATTTCAAAAGGTTTCGTTATATAATCATCTGCCCCACTAGTTAAAACCTTTACCTTTTCATCCAAGCTATCTTTCGCAGTCAAAACAATAACCGGAAGATTTCCCTTTTTCCGTATTTCCTCCAGAACTGCTTCTCCTGTAATTCCCGGCAACATCAAATCCAGCAACACCAGTGCATAGCTATGCTCCTGCATATTCAAAAGCAGCTTTGCCTCAGTTCCGGAAAACGCCTGCTCACAGGAATAGCCTGCTTTGGATAATGCTTCCTGAAGCAGATTATTGATATTTGTATCATCTTCTACAATCAGTATTTTCTGCATGATAGTTCTCTCCTCTATTTTACACTGTGAAAACATTATTTTCTTGCATTATACGCTTTTCCCTTTTTTCCCGCAATTACTCCCCACAGATTTCCAGAATTCTCCAGTACATAACATACTTTTTGTTCCAGCTGAACTTATAATTTTCAGTATTCCTGTGCTTCCAAGATGCATATATCATTTTTTCCCTTACCATTATGTCTTCATTTCTCCATCAGTGCTTTCGCAACCCTTATCCCGCCCACAAATAGAGCCAAACCAGAGCCATTTGATAAAACAAATGCCGAAAGCCCGCATAAATACAGGCTTTCGGCATTTTAATCCGTTATTCAAATTCAATCGTTCCAGGCGGCTTACTAGTCAGATCATACATTACTCTATTAACACCCTTGACCTCATTAATAATCCTGTTCATAACCTTCTGAAGGACCTCAAATGGTATCTCTGAACAATCTGCTGTCATGAAGTCTGTTGTGTTTACAGCACGGAGTGCTACGGCGTAATCGTAGGTTCTGAAATCTCCCATACAGCCAACTGAACGCATGTTGGTCAGTGCTGCGAAGTACTGACCGAGGCTTCTGTCGAGGCCTGCCTTTGCGATCTCCTCGCGGTAGATAGCGTCTGCATCCTGTACGATCTTGACCTTCTCGGCTGTGACCTCTCCGATGATTCTTATTCCAAGGCCTGGGCCTGGGAATGGCTGACGGAATACCAGGTACTCTGGGATTCCAAGCTCAAGGCCGGCCTTGCGGACCTCGTCCTTGAAGAGAAGACGGAGTGGCTCCACGATCTCCTTGAAATCTACATAATCAGGAAGTCCGCCTACGTTGTGGTGAGACTTGATGACCGCTGACTTGTCAAGGCCTGACTCGATGACATCAGGATATATGGTTCCCTGTACGAGGAAGTCAACGGCACCGATCTTCTTGGCCTCCTCCTCGAATACACGGATGAATTCCTCGCCTATTATCTTTCTCTTTGCCTCAGGCTCGGTTACTCCGGCAAGCTTGCTGTAGAATCTGTCCTGCGCATTTACTCTGATGAAGTTCAGGTCGTAAGGTCCATCTGGTCCGAATACCGCCTCAACTTCGTCGCCCTCGTTCTTACGGAGAAGACCGTGGTCTACGAACACACATGTGAGCTGCTTGCCTATCGCCTTGGACAGGAGAACTGCAGCTACTGATGAGTCCACACCGCCTGACAGGGCGCACAGCACCTTGCCATCGCCTATCTTGGCACGGAGACTCTCTATTGTATCTTTTACAAATGAATCCATCTTCCAGTCGCCTGCACACTGGCATACATCCATGACAAATGCTCTGAGCATCTTCATACCTTCCTCGGTGTGCATAACCTCTGGGTGGAACTGAGTCGCATACAGCTTCTTCTCAGCATTCTCCATGGCTGCCACTGGGCATACAGGAGTGTAAGCTGTCTTCTTGAAACCCTCTGGTACCTCTGCAATATAGTCTGTGTGACTCATCCAGCAGATGGTCTTGTCATTCACATCTGCAAACAGCTTGGATGTCTTGTCAACCTCAACCTCTGTTCTTCCATACTCGCTGACAGGGGCCGTGCTGACCTTGCCGCCCAGCAGATGAGCCATGAGCTGTGAACCATAACATATTCCGAGAATAGGAATACCCAGTTCGAATATCTCCTTGCTGCAGCTAGGTGAATCATCTTTGTATACGCTGTTTGGTCCGCCGGTAAAGATGATTCCCTTAGGGTTCATCTCTTTGATCTTCTCCAGCGGCAATGTGTACGGATGTACTTCGGCATATACATTACACTCTCTTACGCGTCTGGCGATCAGCTGGTTGTACTGTCCGCCAAAGTCCAATACGATAATCAGTTCCTTATCCATGTATATCTCCTTTGTTGCCTTTTATTACTTATAACAGATTCCTGAACATTTCCTAGTATAACACAATATGCAGCACTTTTGTGCTGCATATTATCTAAAAATTATGTTGTTTTAATTATTTATGCATTTTACATATACGATAGCATTCGAACAGATACTTCACTGACAAATTTATATAACGCAGTAACGTCATCTGCCCTGCCCACTCAATATTGAAATCTATTATATAACTATATTTATACCAATCTCTATCTTAATCCCTACTTCAGCTTCTCCTTCAGAACCTCAATACCCTTCTGGTACTGGCTGTCATTCTTGCCCTGGAAATCCTCATAGGTATAATCATCTGGAAGATCCACTTCAATATCAGGCGCAACACCCTTCTTGTGGATATCGTTGTCGTCGTGTGTGAAATACTTCTGTGTCGTGAGCTTGATCGCTGTGCCATCACCAAGTGGTATAACGCTCTGCACGATTCCCTTACCGTAGGTATTCTTTCCTACAACAGTTGCAGCCCCGAATTCCTTGAGTGCCGATGTAAGTATCTCTGACGCACTGGCACTGTACTCATTTGTCAGGACTACCATAGGCATATCGAGGTATTCATCATCTGTCGATTTATACTCGTCCACAACCTTGCCGGTCTTGTCCTTGATGGACACTATGGTTCCCTCTGGGAGCAGATAGTCGCAAATGTTTACGACCGTGGTGAGCATTCCGCCCGGATCACTTCTGACATCGATCATCAGTGCCTGCATGCCCTCATTCTTGAGCTCCTCAACTGCCTTCTGGAAAAGCTCGTCTGTGTTGTCTATGAACTGCGTGATCCTCACATATCCAATCTTGTCGTCTATCATAAATGATGATACCGTGCTGTACTCAACGATCTCCCTGGTGATGGTGACATCGTGGTAAGCCTTATCACGCTCCCTGTATATCTTCAGCGTAACATCAGTTCCAGCATCGCCTCTTATGAGTGATACGAGGTAGTCAAGATCATCGTCTGTAGTGATCTCGTGATCATCTATCTGTACAATAATGTCATCAGGCTGTATATCCACCTTCTCAGCCGGTGCACCCTCAAGGATATTTACCGCACGGACATATCCCGTATCCTCATCCTTGCTGACCGTAACTCCGATTCCGGCATACTCACCCGAATCATCCTCCTGCAGCTTGGCATACTCTTCCTTGGTGTAATACTGTGCATACGGATCGTCAAGGGATTCCATTATACCCTTGTATATGCCCTCCCTGATCGTATCATCGTCAATATCATTGTAATAATAATTGTCTATGATACTCTCGATCTTCGCTGTCTTGTCAAGTACGTCCGCATCCAACAAATTGCCATCATAGGTTATCTTGGTGGAACTGCCGGTTTTGCCGCTGAGTGTGCCACTGAACACACCTGATGTACCGCAGCCCGTCAGACCGATCACCGTACTTGCCAGCACCGCTGTCACTACTGTCTTCTTCAACATTTTCCTCATATCATTATCTCCTAACCTTGTATTGCCATCAAATACCTGAATCTCTCCATATCCCCTGCCCGGTCTACTGTCCAAGGAAGTCATGCGGATTGACATACGTTCCGTCTATCGACACGCCAAAATGGCAATGCGGACCTGTCGACACACCCGTACTTCCTGCCTTTGCTATGACCTGACCTTTCACAACCTTGTCGCCAACATTTACACATAGCTGTGAGTTGTGCATATATACCGTACATATTCCGCCGCCGTGGCTGATCATGACCATGTTGCCACCGCCGCCATTGTAGCAGGACATCACGACTGTGCCGGCCTCCGCCGCAACAATATCTGTTCCATAATCACAGCCTATATCAAGTCCCTGATGATATGTACTTGCTCCCGCTGTAGGAGCATCTCGGTAACCAAATTCATCCGTGATAACACCTCCGGTCGATACCGGCCACATGAATTTGCCCTTATATTTGGAGGTGTCGTATACCTTTCCATCTTTCGTATACGCACCCGTACCATTTGCATTTGCCTTGCCCATCTCCTGTCTGGATATCTCCGCGATACGTCTCTCGGCTTCCTCACGGGCCACAGTGAACTTGTTCATCAACGACTTCTGGGCTTCTATATCACCATCATATCTGGTGATCTCTTCCTGCTTCTGATCTATAATGGTCTGCAGTTCAGCCTCGTTACTCTCCAGATCCGTCTTGACCGACTCCACCTGTCTGAGGTCAGATTCAAGCTGCGCCTCATAATTGGCAATATCTGTCTTGGTCTTGATCAGCTTTGCAAGCTGCCTCTGATCGTATTCCGATATCTGGTCTATATACTCTGATTTGTTCAGGAGATCGCTGAATGATATGGATGTGAGCAGGGCATCGACATATTCCGTCTCCCCCTCCTCATACAGATACTGTATTCTCTGCTTCATCGCCTCATACTGCTCATCCTCTGCCTTCTGAGCTTCATCCAGACTTTTCTGAGTTGTGTCTATCTCCGTCTGGAGCTCGTCTGTCTGCTCCTGCAGGCTCGTTATCTGAGTCTGGACGGATGTCATCTTGGCATCCAGATCCGCAACGTCCTGAACGATCTTGTTCTGCTGTTCCTCCAGAGAATCCAGAACGTCCTTGGCATTCTTCTCGTTTTCACTGGCATCATCCTTCTGACGCTCAACCTCTTCCTTCGTCATGGCATATGCCATATTTCCCCCGGTCTGAGACGCAGCCATGCCCCCCATGACTACACATCCCGCAACAAGCAATGCCATCCTTCTGATATTCCCTTTTACATTGACTTTCTTTTTCATAATCTACTACTCCTTGTTATCCCCATCTAACAATTAACTAGTATATCTTATGTCGTCGTGCGTGAGCGCGATGACCTGCGCACGCATCAGCGTGCTTCATTATATTATATCGCCTGCCGGCTCAATGAGGGCATTCGCATTATGACGTCTTGCGCAAGCGCATCCGTCGCAATGCTCATTATATCATACTCTCAAATGCTTCCTCGTGGTAAGGATACTTCCTACCAGTCCAACACCGATACCAAGCACAAGTCCAACCGGTATCATGGTCTTGAACAGGTCATGCTGGCTCACAAATGCAAACAGCGTTGTGACAACCTTAAACCTTCCGGCAACATATGTCAGTATCTTATCATACATGTAGTACAGAAGGACCAGTGGTATAGCCGAACCGACCGCACCTATGATCACACCCTCTATGATGAACGGCGCCCGTACAAATATATTTGTCGCACCGATCAGCTTCATGATCCCTATCTCTTCCTTTCGCACCGTGATACCTATGGTGATAGTGTTGCTTATAAGGAAGATAGATACCAGCATCAGTATCACAACTATTCCTATGGATGCATATCCGACAAGGGATGACAGTGTCGTGATGCTGTCCGCAGTCACGTCAGAGCTCTTGACCTTTCTGACTCCTGAAAGCCCCTGGGCAAATGCCACGAACTCCGGCTGTCTGGCCACATCCTTGAGCGTAACCTCATATGAGGCCGAATTCTTAAGTGGATTGTCCTCGCCAAATGCATTCTTTGCCGCCTGTGGATCATCGTAGTTCTGCTCAACAAATTTATTCCATGCGTCATCCGCCGACACGTAATCCATCGTGTTTACATAATCCAGAGTTCTTATCTGTGATCCGATAAGCTGTATCGTGTCGTCCGACACATCCTCGTCAAAGAACACTGATATTGTAACTGTATTCTCAAGCTCCTGCATACCGGACTGGAAGTTTACAACTACCGCATATATGATTCCAAAGAGGAACAGACATGATATGATGGTTCCCAGTGATGCAAGTGAGAACAGAATATTTCTTCTTATATTTGCAAAGCCCTGTCTGAGGATATAGAAAAATGTACTAATCTTCATCTATATATCCTCCTTCCTTCTCGTCGCTGATAATTACACCCTTCTTCAGGGTGATAACTCTCTTCTTCATCTCATTGACGATATCCTTGTTGTGGGTTACCACAACAACTGTGGTTCCTCTCTTGTTAATATCCTCAAGGAGGTTCATGATATCCAGTGAGTTCTTAGGATCAAGGTTTCCTGTAGGCTCGTCCGCCAGTATGATGTCCGGATTGTTGACCAGTGCTCTCGCCATGGCAACTCTCTGCTGCTCACCACCTGAGAGCTCCTTTGGATATGATTTGTACTTGTCTGCAAGTCCAACCAGCGTCAGCATGGCCGGAACTCGTCTTCTGATATATCTCGCCGGGGTCTGGATGACTCTCTGTGCAAATGCGACATTCTCGTATATAGTCCTGTCCTTGAGAAGTCTGAAGTTCTGGAATACGACTCCAATCCTTCTTCTGACCTTCGGTATATCCTTCCTCTTGATCTTGCCGTAGTCGTATCCGGCAACAGTGATATTGCCCTCCGTAGGATCGAGCTCCTTGAGCAGAAGCCTAAACAGAGTGGTCTTGCCTGATCCACTGCTTCCAACGATAAATACGAACTCGCCTTTTTCTATATTGATGTTCACATTCTTGAGCGCCTGATTGCCCCCAGGGTATGTCATACTCACGTTCTCTAACTCTATCATCTCATGTCTCCTATATTGCCTCTTTACGGCATAAACTGTACATTATCTTACATTTGTCCATAGTCGGATGATTCTGATTCATTTCATCCACGCTTCATTATACTACATATTGATTGTTTTGTTGTGTATAGTTTGTGAATTAAAATTAATACACGATGCGGCAGTCTTCATATATCCATATGTAAGGCTGCCGCTTCTATGCAATCTATATTCCAGATAACTGTCCACCGGACATTTTAATAATCCAGTGACTCCATGTACTTCATGTACTTTACAACCATAAGAGCGATCTTGAATGTGATGGCATCCTCGAATACTCTCAAATCAAGGCCTGTGCTCTTCTGCAACTTATCAAGTCTGTATACCAGAGTATTTCTGTGGATGTACAACTGTCTTGATGTCTCTGATACGTTCAAGCTGTTCTCAAAGAACTTGTTGATAGTTGACAAAGTCTCCTCGTCAAACTCATCAGGGCTCTTGCCGTCAAATATCTCTCTGATGAACATCTTGCACAGAGGAAGTGGAAGCTGGTAAATAAGTCGCCCTATTCCAAGATTGCTGTATGCTATGATATCTGTGTTCTCATAGAATATCTTTCCAACATCCAGAGCCATCTTAGCCTCTTTGTATGAACGTGAAACTTCCTTTATCTCATTGACAATTGTTCCGAATGATACATGTACAGATGACATCGCCTCGGTATTGAGCATGTCAACGATGACCTTGGCAATCTTGTTCATGTCGTCATATGTCTCGTTGGACTTGACTTCCTTGACAAGAATGATGTTCTTCTCGTCCACAGCAGTGATGAAATCCTTTGTCTTGGCTGAGAAGATATTACGTACTGTCTCAAGTGCATTGGTATCCTTCTCATTCTTTGTCTCTATGATAAATACGATTCTTCTCACATCAATATCTATGTGGAGCTTCTTTGCTCTGTTGTAGATATCAACCAGAAGGAGATTGTCTAAGAGAAGGTTCTTGATAAAGTTGTCCTTGTCAAATCTCTCCTTGTATGCGACCAAAAGGTTCTGGATCTGAAATGCTGCAATCTTGCCGACCATATATGTATCATCGGTCTCGCCCTTTGCCATGAGAATATGCTCTAACTGGTTATCGTCAAACACCTTGAAGAACTGATAACCTCTTACAACCTGGCTCTCTGCCGGTGAATCAACAAATGCACGAACTGAATCCTCGCAGTCATCTATATCCTTAAGTGTTGACGCAAGCACTTTTCCCTCTGTGTCCAACACGCACAGGTCAGTTCTTGTTATACCTTTTAATCCGTCTATTGTATCCTGAAGAATCTGGTTTGATATCATTCTTTTCACTCCTTATACTCATTATACGTTTTATCCCGTAATCCATTACTCTTATTTTAAAGCAAAATTGTAGAAAAAAAAAGAGAAAATGCAGATTTTTTATATGTATTTTCTGCATTTTCTCAATTTTTCAAGAATTAAACTACTGTTTCCAGTTATCTGGAGTGTAATTGTAAGTTCTATGTGTTATCTAAGACTAGTTAACAAGGATCTCCTCTGTCTCCTTATCGAAGATATGAATCTTGCTTAAGTCAAATGCGAACTGAACTGTGTCGCCAGGTCTAGCTGTTGTACGAGCATTTACTCTTGCGGTGATATCGAACTGGTCGATTGTGAAGTATAAGTAAACCTCGGCACCAAGCATCTCGTAGATGTTGATTCTTGCATCGATTACGCTCTCTGGTGATGACTCGATGAAGAGCTGCTCATCATGAATATCCTCTGGACGGATACCAA
>OICF01000428.1_pt1 | contig 12071 bp, 9 predicted proteins | sample 1581211 | NCBI WGS metagenome assembly OICF01 (sample SAMEA3882534, study PRJEB24775) | human gut metagenome | biome: human-associated habitat; feature: intestine environment; material: feces | place: Netherlands | collected 2009/2010
AGCTTGCTTTCAAATTGCCGAGTGCAGCTTATCTTCTGCAAAGATATAAAAAAATCCCCATTAGCGCAAATTATTCGCGGATAATCTGCGCTAATGGTATGAAAAAAGTATGTTAGCGCAAATTATCTGTGCGAAACTTGCCCCAAGGAAGCTACAGGATGTCCAGCAGCTGCGCAAAGCGGGAGATGCGGCGGAGGTTGGGATGTTCAAACTCCTCTATCTTTTCGTGCGCCCAGGTAGTATGGAAAGGGATATGGACGGCAGAGGCTCCGATTTTCAATGCCGGCGCAATATCGCTCTTAAAGCTGTTGCCCACCATGAGCAGTTCTTCAGGCTTCACTTCCATTTCCCGGCAAAGACGACGGTAAGCCTCGGGCTTCTTATCGCTCACGATACTTACCACATCAAAATAGCGCTGCAGCCCCGAACGCCACAACTTATTCTCCTGATCCATCAGTTCTCCCTTGGTAAAGACAGCCAGCCTGTATCTTCTTTCACCGGAAGAACCATCCTCCTGCCCGGTTCTCATTTCACGGATGCGGGCAAGAGTAGCCTCAACACCCTCCAGCGGTTTGGCATCAAGATGCAGGAGACTCTTGCCCAGATCCAGAATCTGAGCAATGACATTCGCCTCTACCTTACCATGACTCACCCTGATGGCATTTTCTACCAGCGAAAGGGTGAAAGCCTTGCAACCATATCCCAAGTCAGCCATATTCCGGCTCTCCGTTTCAAAGAGGGCAGCAGAAATCTCCTTCTCCTTGCCATAAGCAGAAAGAAGCTCACAATATTCATGCTCTACATCCTCAAAGTAATTCTGCAATGCCCAGAGCGTATCGTCGGCATCGAAGGCTATCGCCCTGATATCTTTCAGTTTTTCCATACTTTTCATTTCTTTTAGTTGCAAAGTTAATGTTTTTATCTGAAAAGGAAAACAATTTATTCTGCTTTCTTTTGCATATACCAATATTTTTCGTAACTTTGCCAAAAATTCAAATAAAGCAACAATATGAAATACCCTATAGGAATACAAGACTTTAGCGAAATTATAGATGGCGGTTATGTTTATCTCGACAAAACCAAAATCCTCTATGATTTAGTACATAATGGGAAAATATATTTTCTGAGTCGTCCAAGACGATTCGGAAAGTCGTTGTTGATTTCTACTCTGGAATGCTACTTCCAAGGACAGAAAGAACTGTTTAAAGGACTTGCCATCGAACAATTAGAAAAAGAATGGAAGCAATACCCTGTTTTCCATATAGACTTCAATGGTAAGGATTTCACACAAGCAGGCGAATTGGAAAAGACTTTGTTGACTTTTGTTGAAACCCAAGAGTTGATTTACGGAAGAGATCCATTAGCCACCACCTTGGGAGACCGATTTATGGCTGTATTGAGAACTGCTCATGAAAAGACAGGTTTGGGCGCCGTTGTCTTGATTGACGAATATGACAAACCTTTACTGGATGTTTTGGACACAGGATTAAAGACCTTCGATTCTGAAGGTAACGAGCGTTTGTTGGAAGACAGACATCGTGAAATCATGAAAGGTTTCTACAGCGTCTTCAAAGCAGCTGACAGAGATTTGAAATTCGTGCTATTGACTGGTGTCACCAAGTTCTCGCAAGTAAGCGTATTCAGCGGTTTCAACCAACCTGACGACATCAGTATGGACGACCGCTACGAGGCACTTTGCGGAATCACAGAGGAAGAATTATACTCAACCTTCGATGAACAAATCAAGGCAATGTCCGTAAGATATAAAGTATCTGAGGATGAGATGAAACATCGACTCAAGCGCAAGTATGATGGTTATCACTTCAGTCCTAGCATGCTCGACATCTACAATCCTTTCAGCATCTTGAACTCACTGAGCAAGAAAATTCTGAGTGATTTCTGGTTCCGTACAGGTTCGCCAACCTATCTGGTTCGCTTATTAGCTCATTCCGACGAAAACCTCAACGAGTTGACAGGAAAGTATTATCCAACGAGCAGTTTCATTGACTACAAGGCAGATATAGAGGCTCCCCTACCTATGATTTACCAGAGCGGTTATCTCACCATTAAGGATTGGAACATGGATACCGATTCCTATCTCTTGGATTTTCCAAACGACGAGGTAAAAGCGGGTTTCGTAACCATGGTGGCAGCCAATTATCTGAGACCCAAGGAGTCACCAGACGCATGGGTTATAGAGGTAGTTAACACTATGAAGACGGGAGATTGCGACAAATTGGAGAAGCTACTAACCTCCTTCTTCGCCAGCATCCCATATAGTCAGCGACGCAAGGATGACGAGCGGGAAAAAGAGCGCTATTTCCAATACACTTTTTATTTAGTGATTCGCATGATAAGTTGCTTTACTGTCTTGATTGAGAAAGAGCAAAGCGAGGGACGAGTAGACTGTATCGTAGAGACCCCTAATTTTGTTTATATCTTTGAGTTTAAGCGTGATGGTTCAGCCCTTGATGCTTTGAAACAAATCGAGACAAAAGGATATGCTCGTGAGTATGCCGCCGACCAAAGACCCATTTACCAAATAGGCTGCAACTTCTCGTCTGAGACTGGCACTATTGATGGTTGGGAGCTACAGACACCTACCGAAAATTGAAAAATATAACTATATTACAAAAGCCGCTCAGAATGCTTTTTACTAAAGGATTCCAAGCGGCTTCAATATTTTCCAACAAGTCACGACTATGCCACTTTCTTGCCTTGTTCATACAAGAAATTTGGGGCAAAGTCCACACCGTTATACCATTCCAACGTCCAATGAGTGAGACCGAACAGAATAAATTTAATCATATCTTTCAGTTCTTCCCGCTTATAATATCCTTACCATTCTGCAATCTCTGCCAATTTTCAGAAAGAAACATTTAATTTTCATACAACAACTTTCGCCAGCAACAAAGCTACACAACACAATATGATAAACCAAAAATACAGCTTCAAGTTAAACTTAATGAAGGAATCAATTTGCGCATATCCCTCTGATTTTAAAGCTAACCTAAAGACCACATAATATAGAATTACAGAAATCAACAGGACGGATACAACTAATACTAAATATGCTCGATAAAAGGGAAATCTCCAAATTCGAAATACCATGTAATAGTCAACATCACTCGTAAACGGTACCAATACCCCCAAACCTGCCATCAAGTACAAGAACTCACTTTGCATTGCAATCTTCTTCAACAATCCCGAAAATACTCTACCCAACAAACATATTGCACTAAATGCTCCCCAAATTAGAACAATAGATTCAAAAAAACTAAATATTGGAGCCTCAATACATCTATAATGCCAAGTTTCTGTTTTATAAAGCATCGGCAAACCTACAAAGCCTTGTCCATCAAACAAAGAATTAAAAGCAGGACAAGCAATTACTATCCACGCAGCTATGCATATGAATAGATTTCCTATCATATAAGCAAATATCATTCCTACAAACAAAGAGTCGATTAGTCTCAAGCCCAAACATAACAAAGAATAACCCCTCATATTATTCAATTTATTAATTCATATTAATCAACTTTAAATGATTACTTTATCTCTTCTTCATAGCCTTCAAGCGACATTTCCTTGACAAGTTTTCCTCTTTCATCATAAACAGTTACGACAGAAAATCTGCCAGGATCGCCATTAGCATAATGTCTAAAAGATAGGCAAATAGGTAGCCCCTCCTCAGAAGTAAATCCTAGACATCCACGATTTGATGGCAGCAATATCGCTTGCTTGGTTTCCGTATTAACGATAAAACTATGAACTATAATAAAAAAAACGAATACAGTTAACGAAATTTAGCATAAATATGCTTTTTCGTAGGTACATAGAGGCTCGTCGGGGCTGACTGCTCAGCCCCTAGCCGCCAAGGCGTTCCCTCAGCAGGAGAGATGGTTTATGGCTTTACAGACTTATACCCATCAACATAGGGCTTCTCTTGTGTTACCACAGCGAAGGCTTGCCTAATGAGTTTGTTTGCAACGGCAATGATTGCAACTTTCCCAGGCTTGCCGTTAGATCGCAATCGTTCAAAGCATGCCTTGCATTCGGTGTTGCACCGTAATGATGCCATGGCTCCTATATAAAGCTGGCTTCGCAAGTGAGCATCTCCATTGCGATTGATGTGACCTTTGACATTGACTGACGTACCAGACTGTTGGTAAGTAGGCGACAATCCCAAGTATCGAGTAAGTTGCTTGGCGTTATCAAAGTAGGTGAATCCACCTGTGGCAATTATGAGTGCTGCTGCAAGTGTCGCTCCAATTCCCTTAATGGATGTGAGCAAATCCATCTGTTTCTTGTACTCAATCTCAGCCAAGGAGGTTAACTCTTCCTCCATTTCTTTGATTTGTTTCTGTAGAAACTTGATGGTCTTTTCAAGAACCTTCTTGCTTTTAGAATCAATGAATGGCAGGACTTTAAGCGAACCTTCTAGGTTTGTGTTGGCTGTAAGTTGCTTCTTTAGTTGACGCAATACAGTGCGTTTCTGCTTAAGCAACAAGATGGAGTCATTGCGAAGTTTGAATGGAGCAGGCTGCATTCTCTCACCATATAAGGCTATGAGGCGAGCATCAATCTCATCAGTCTTGACAACTGAGAGCATGACACGTGCAAAGTTCTTTATCTTCAGAGGATTCTCCATACTGACAACAAAACCTGCCTTGGAGAGCAAATAAACAAGTAACATACTGTAGTTGCCTGTTGCTTCCAATACACAATGGTTCTCTTTTGGAGATATGGTCTGGATAAACTCTCGAATACCTTTGACGGTATTCTTGAAAGTTTTGGTTTCACTGCCTTTGGCAGATGAGTAAGCGACAACGAAAGTTGCCTTGCTGACATCAATTCCTACGTAAGTCATAGTCGTAATATTTATATTTAAACAAACATCTATACATCATGAGCTATCATTGCAAATACGGGGTCTATGCCCTTTGAACTATCCAGATTCTGATGTAAGGGTGTGGGGACGGAACATAGTTTACGATCTGTGGGACTAATGAGTAGTCGGTCTTATTCCACACCCTGATGTTGTAATTTTATGCAAAGATAATAATAAAAATTGATATACAATGAGTAGCCGAGAGTTTCCCTATGTTTTTCGGTAGAAGCGGTTACGGTTACAGAAGTTACAGTTTTCCGAATCCCCTTTACCTTCTTCCGTCTTTAGAAAGAGATTATAAATATATATTAATTATATATTTATAATCTATATATATACTACTTACAATCCGTAAGTACCCCGAAAGGCACTTTACCCCCTCCATGAAAACTGTAACTTCTGTAACCGTAACCACTGTAACCACCTCTGTAATCCTCCTGATACTTTTCTGTGAAGTGCAGGGAATCATCACATTTTCTCAACTTTTATCAGAAAACTCTTGCAGGTATGAAAATAAAGTCGTAACTTTGCGGAAAAGTTGATTTAAAGACAGATTAGGAATTATGGTAGAGACAAACGATAGACGATTGCCAGTAGGCATCCAGTCTTTTGAGGAAATCAGAAAGAATGGATACCTTTATGTTGACAAGACAGATATCATCTGGCAACTTGCCAACAAGGGGAAAACGTATAATTACCTGATCCGCCCACGCCGCTTTGGTAAATCTGTACTGGTCGATACGCTCGAATCCTATTTCATGGGTAAGAAGGAACTCTTCGAGGGCTTGAAGATCATGCAGCTGGAGACGGAATGGGTGAAGCGCCCTGTTATCAGACTGGATATGAGCCGTGCCGGCGCAGAGCCGGACACACTGCGCTCTTATCTCAATAATATTTTCAAACAATACGAAGAAGAATATTCATTGGCTCCTGATCCTACAGATAGTCTTGCCGACCGCTTCAATGCAATAATCGTGGGGGCGTATGAGCAAACCGGACAGCAGGTTGCCATCCTCATCGATGAATACGATTCTCCATTGCAGCATTCCTGGAAGACTCCTTATCACGAAGCATGTACCGCTGTTTATCGTGAAGTTTTTGCCATTCTCAAGGCAGATGATAAATACGAGAAGTTTGTCTTCATCACTGGCATCACCAAGTTTACGCAGATTTCTCTTTTCTCTGTGCTCAACAATCTGAGCAATATCAGCTTTGAACCTGAATATGCTGCCATCTGTGGTATCACGAAGGAAGAAGTCTTACGTGATTTCAAGCCGGAAATCAATAAGTTGGCTGAATACGAAGACTGGACATTCAATGAAGCAGTTGCGAAGCTTACGGCTTATTATGACGGCTATCACTTCAGTCGCCGCAATATGGTTGATGTCTTCAATCCGTTCAGTCTCATCAATGCCTTGGCAGATTCAGATTTGAAGAACTATTGGGCTTCTTCGGGTGCAACCTCGCTGCTTCCAAAGTTTGTTGAAGACATGGAGATTCGTTTGAAGGATTTTGATCATAGTGCCCTGTTGGGCACAATCATAGAAACTTCTGACGTAACAGGCGGTGGAGCAGAGCTGTTTCTCTATCAGTCGGGTTATCTCACGATTAAGGGTTACATAAACGGAACTTATCTTCTTGGCATTCCTAACTTCGAAGTTCGGCAAGCCTTGAATGAAATCGTGTTGCCAACGCTTGCCATGCGCAAGAATAATGACCTTCAATCTACTCAGGCATTTCTGAATGTTCACCTCAGCCTTGGCAATCTTCCCGAAGCCATGAAATGCCTGAAGGCTCTCATAGCTGACGTGCCCTACAGCAACAAGAAGCTTGCCAGCATGGATATGGAGGAGCGCTACCGACTGATTATGAGCACCATCTTCTATGCCATCGGCTGCCGGGTAGAAGTAGAAAAGATGATTGCTACGGGCAGGATTGATATGGTGGTAGAAAACACTAACTTTATCTATGTGCTGGAGTTGAAGCTGAGCAACAATGGTGGTGTGGATGCTGCCACGGAGCAGATGAAAGCCAAGCAGTATGCCGAACCTTTCAAGGCTGATAAGCGCAAGGTAATTGCCCTTGCCATAGAACTGGATGATATGGGAAAGGGACTGGTTGACTGGAAGGAAGTATAATATTGCAAAAAGGGTCTATACGCCACCTTTTCATCGTGGCATATAGACCCTTGTCGGTTAATGTTCGTTGCGGGCAGAACTTTTCCGCCCGCAACAGCTTACTGCTTCCTCAAGGTAGGCAATGCTCCTTTAAGTTCGTAACGCCACTCTGAGCCTGCGTTCTGCAAGGCGGTGTTCATGGCATCAACGGCTTTCTGCCAGGTAACGACAGAGCCGTCCACCTTCGTGACTTCGGTGCCGGTGCCTTCCTTTTTGTAGCCGATGCCTTGTTCATGATTGTTCTTCCAATAGCAGGCGGTCATTACGTTGGCGTAGTTATTTCCCAAAAAGCCGCCGATATGCATATAGCCAGTGCTACTACCCGTACTGGTTACGTTGCCCGTGGCATAGCAGGCAAGGAGGCTGCTTCCTGCGTTCATTCCCACCAGACTGCCGCCAGCGATATTCTTTTTGGGGGCCATTTCTATGATCACGTTGCCTGTGGCATAGCAAGCGGTCAGGGTGGCACTCGAATTCGTCTGACCTGCCACGCCGCCGACATCGACCGTTCCCTTCACTGTGGCAGAGGAACTGCATCCGGTGATGGAACCGCCTATTTGAACACCCACCACACCGCCGACATACACCGTGCCGCTGACGCTGCCCGACACCGAGCAGTTTTCAATGGTGCCCCAGCCAGATCCTACCACGCCGCCAATACTGCCGCCATATATTTGATTGCTTGTTATCTGTACGCCCTCCATCACCACGTTTTTCACCGTACCAGCTCTATTGAGCCAGCCGAACAGACCCGCATATTCGTCATTTGTCGTAAAGGTCAGCCCCGTAATGGTATGGCCGCCACCGTCGAAGGTGCCTTTGTATGAGTTGTCGTAGTCTGTGCCTATCGGCGTCCAGTCTTTGCCTGTGAGGTCAATGTCTGTGTTGAGGGTAATGTTAATGTCGGTCTTACCTCCGTTCACTAATTTGGCTATATTCATCAGACCATCGGCGGAGGTCACGGTGTAGCTGCCGTTGCTCTCTATGGTATAGCCTAGGTCTTTTGCCGCAGCGAGGGAGACGGTGTAGGTATATTCACCGCCCGCCTGCCAGACGGTAGCATTCTTCATCTTATAAACGAAGGTCTTGCCGTTAGTGAATGTGCATGTAATGAAGGTCGTGCCAGCTGCCACACTTTGCGGGGCTACGAGGGCGATGTAGGTGTTGCTACCCTTGTCATACGGGGTGATTATATCCGGGTTGTCGCCTTCAGTGGAGAGACCCGTCAGCTTCACGGATGCCAGCCCCTCGGTGTAGTCCGTCAGAACGATGGTCACCCGCGCCGTGCGGTGGGTGAAGCGAAGCGTGGGGCTACCGTAGGTCACCGTCTGTCCGTCGGCTACGATGAGGTCGCTGCCCTCAAAGTCCTTCTGGGCACTTTGGTTGGCTTTTACCTTCACAGCAGGCGGAGTTGTCTCGCCAGCGGTGTAGGGCCACCACGCCGTAACGGTGATGTCTTTGTGGTTGGTCCAGTAGTATGGGTCGGTGGAGGTCAGCGTGGCGCTGGTGGGGTCGGCGGTGGTGGGTGTTACGTCGTATGCCTTCACCGTGCCGTCCATCAGGACTGCTACGCTCTGCACACCCTCCCAATTGCCGTCCACCGGGGCACGGGTGCCGACGGTGGCTGTCGCGGCGGGGTTCAGCCCCGTGGCGGTGAAGACGATGGATGTGCCTTCCGCCCCTTCAGGCAGGAAGCCTGCTTCGTCCTGTGTGCAGGCGGCGAGGGCGAACAGCAGGGCGATGGCTGCGAATATATGAATGGTTGTTCGTTTCATGATGCGTGTTGTTTAGATATTGTTATTGTTTCTTTTGCAGTACGGGCAGACCGTTGGTGCCTAGTGCCCACTGGTAGTCGTTGTCAGTGAGGGCGTGGTTCATGCCATCGACGGCTGTCTGCCATTTCACGGTCGCGCCGTCCACCTTCGTGGCATCTACCGTTCCTCCTTCATTACGGAGTACTCCTTGCCCGGTATTGCCTCCCCAATAACAGGAAGTTATATCCTTGTAGTTATAAAGCACTAGAGCTCCAGATTCATAATCTTTCAATGTGCCGTCGAACCAGCAAGCGGTGATACTGCCATAATTTAAATCGGCTATACCACAAGTTCTACCATATGCAGAAATTTTTCCCGTCACAGAGCAGGCAATGATTTGACCCTCATTTTGCTCCACTATTCCAGCTGCTGATCCATTGCTGTCATACAGATTCACATCTATGAGTTGTAGGTTCTTTATCACACCACGGTGATTTAATAACTTAAAAAGTTCAGTAGTCGCTGCTGAAAAGTTTAATCCCGTAATGCGGTGTCCCTGCCCATTAAAGACGCCGGAGTAGCCTGGCCATGTGTCTATCTGTGTCCAATCCTTACCCGTCAGGTCGATGTCGGCGGTGAGGGTGCAATTTATCGATTCGTCCTTTTGTGCGGCTTTGTTCCATGCCAGCAGGCCGTCAGCGTTATAGACCATGTAACTGCCGTCGTTCTGTATAGAATAGCCCAAATCCTCAGCTGCGCCGCTCTCGCCGCCGCCGTCAACCCAGTTGCCGATAGTGCAACCCTCTAACGTCAGGCCGGTGGCGTTCACCTTAACGGTGTAGGTATAGCGGTTGCCAGCCTCTAATACGACATCGTTCTGCGGACGGAAGTAGAAGGTGCCGCTGCCGAGTTCTACCTTGACGAACGGCTTGCCTGCCGCAACGGTCTGCGGGGCGGTCAGTGCCTCGTAGGTGTTGCTGCTTGCGTTGTAAGTCTTGATGGCGGTCGGGTTGCCGTTATCGGCGGACAGGCTCACGAGGCTCACCGTGGCACCGTCCACGCTCGTGAATCCCGTGCCGGGCTTCAGTTCGATTGCTACGCGTGCCGTGCGGTGGGTAAATTCAAGTGTCGGGTTGTTAAATTCCACCTTCCGGTTCTCAGCAGAGATGAAGTCACTGTTCTGGAAGTCAGCCAGTTTGCTTTGGTCTTCGGCAACCTTCACGGCAGGCATCTGTGTGATGTCTGTATTATCCATGGGCCACCATGCCGATACGGTAATCGGGTTGCGGCTGATCCAGTAGTATGGGTCGTTGGAGGTCAGCGTGGCGCTCTTGTAGCCATCGACATCCGTAGTCGTTACTATGTACTCCTTTACCGCATCGCCAATCTTGAGTGCCACGGAATTGACGCCCTGCCAGTCGCCGTCCACGGTGGTACGGGTTGATGGGGCTGCCTCCACGGACAGTCCGGTGGCATGGATGACTATTGGGTATTCCTCTTTGGACAGACGGCTATCGTCAGCCAGTTCGTCCTGTGTGCAGGCGCCCAGTAAGAGGGCGAGCGCTGCAAGTGCAAGAAATCTTATCTTCACCATATCTGTTAATCAGCTATATTCTCATTGTTGTTTCTTACCTCGTTCCAAGATTGGATTGTTCCCATCATATCTACAGTGCTTCGGGTCAGCTTCACGGTGGTGTAATTGTACAAATTACCGCCCGTGAGTTCTTGGTCCATTTTCCAGACGAACGGAGCATCAAAACCATTGTTCAATTCAAACTCTATTTCTCTGATCTTTGATGCCGTTGGAAGCAGGATGGCTTCGTATCTCTTGCCGACTTGGACAGCTTTCATCTGGATGTTGTCAGGATTACCTTCGCCGGAGATTACGCCATCTGCCAGATTGAAAGTGGCTGTGGTGTTCTGGTCTTTAATGGTGACCGTCAATTTATTGAGATCGTCTTGCGTCAAACCATTACCTGCCTGAACATTCAGAACCAATTTACTCAACATATGGTTGAATTTCAACTCTACCTGTGGATTCGCTTTGTTGTATCCTGTAGTCTTGGCATACATGAAGTCGATAGCTTCCAGACTCCCTTGGTTGGCCACATTGAGTGCCACCTTGTAATTGCTTACCGTAGTATATGGATAGTAAGAATAGAAGTCCACATCACCGTCAATAGGATAGTAAATGGTCTTACCTCCAGAAATTGGTGAAAAGGCAACACTTCCACCTGTCTGATAGCAAACATTGTCAGCTCCCTCTTTGATTGCATCTGCCGAGAGAGTCTGATTTGCTCCAGTCATGAAGATACCGATCATGTCACCATCAGCCCATGCTAAACCCGAAGCACGGGTGTTTACGCTGATACCACCAGTAAACTGTACGGCTACCTTACCATTTGCTGTTGTAGAAGCTGTATCTTCTGTATTGCATGAAACCATTGCACCAGCCAAGAGTGCAAGTGCGAAAAACTTAATCATCTTTTTCATATTATAAATATTTTAAAAGTTATTATTTTATTTGATTGTTACTTCTTTGTTGAGGTCATTCCAGTCATTGATGCCCGTTTGCAGATTCATCTTCGGCTGCATTTCTTCGTACTTGAACCTTAGTTCATACTTTCCACCTACATTCATTTTAGGAGCGGTGATGTCATACTCCTGCAAGGTCCCGTTAGGCAGCAAGAGGCGGAGATAAACATGAGAGGCGGAACTTCCCTGTATGGTTGGCATCAGCCGGATGACTTCTGATTTCAGAGTTGATTCCGTAGCCAGGAGGGTAGGGAGTTCCACTTCCGTTGGCTCTATGCTCGGCAATCCATATTCCCCATCACTGTTCTTCTGTGTAGGGAACAGACAACAAGCACAATCCAAAGCCTTGCCACTCATCTCTGTGCCTTTCGGTATGTTCTCGATGATGATGGTCAGTTCCGAAAGCACGCTCTTTATAGGGGTTTGCACCACATAGCTACCTTCCTTGTTATCTATCTTCACATCGGCAACTCCGAAATAGGCATTATGCTTCACATCCTTAGGATTGGTCAAACCTATCTGGATATTGTTCCAGTTGGTCAAAGCCCTGGTCTGGTCAGTGGTGAAGAATGGCTCTATGAGATTGGTAATAGCCAATATCTGATAATGCCCTTCAGGAAGAGCGAAGCGTTGGCTTGCCACCTCCTGCGCACTGCCACCATGTTTTTCCTCTACAAGCGAGCCGTCATCGGCATTGAATATCCAGAGCTTCAC
>OICF01000447.1_pt1 | contig 11659 bp, 10 predicted proteins | sample 1581211 | NCBI WGS metagenome assembly OICF01 (sample SAMEA3882534, study PRJEB24775) | human gut metagenome | biome: human-associated habitat; feature: intestine environment; material: feces | place: Netherlands | collected 2009/2010
CGCCCTCTCACGGCGGAAACACGGGTTCGATTCCCGTACGGACTGCTCACTGATATTTATTTAATTAAATACAGCCCAACCCGAAAGCATCGCATTTATGCGATGTTTTTTTATTGTTGTTGACACCGGACGCTATGATAAATATTTCTGCCTTAAAGTAAAATTGCCTTGGAGCGTATTCTGTTTACTACAGAATGCTCCAAGGCATAAATAATTTAAGTATAAGCCTGAATTAAAAATTAGTCATAATTAATCATCATATCCGTTAGGATTGTTCTTCTGCCATCTCCATGAGTCGGCACACATCTCCTTAATACCATACTGTGCTTCCCAGCCGAGCTCTCTCTTGGCCTTTGATGGGTCACAGTAGCATGTAGCAATATCGCCAGGTCTTCTAGGCTTTATTGTATAAGGAATCTTAACCCCTGTTGCAGCCTCGAAATTCTTTACGATATCAAGCACGCTGTAGCCATGTCCTGTTCCAAGATTGTAGATGCAAAGACCTGCATTCTCCTCAATTTTCTTTAAAGCCTTGACATGTCCAACCGCAAGGTCAACTACATGGATGTAATCTCTCACACCTGTTCCGTCAGGAGTATCATAGTCATCTCCGAATACTCCAAGCTCTTTGAGCTTGCCTACTGCCACCTGTGTGATGTAAGGCATGAGGTTGTTTGGAATACCGTTTGGATTCTCACCCATTGTACCACTCTTATGAGCTCCGATTGGATTGAAGTAACGAAGAAGAATAACGTTCCACTCATTATCTGCCTTATAGATGTCCATAAGTATCTGCTCAAGCATAGACTTTGTCCAGCCATATGGGTTTGTACACTGTCCCTTTGGACACTCCTCTGTGATAGGAATCTGTGCAGGATCTCCGTATACAGTAGCTGATGAAGAGAAAATGATGCTCTTGCAGCCATTCTGTCTCATCACATCAACAAGTGTAAGTGTTCCTGCAATATTATTGTTATAATACTCCCAAGGCTTTGCCACAGACTCTCCTACTGCTTTGAGTCCTGCAAAGTGAATACAGCTATCTATCTTTTCTTCCTTAAAAATCTTATTTAAGATGTCTCTGTCAAGGATATCTCCCTTATAGAACTTTACTTCTTTGCCTGTAAGAGCCTTAACTCTGTCAAGTGACTTCTCAGATGAATTTGAAAGATTGTCAAGTACTACAACATCGTAGCCTGCATCAAGAAGCTCCACACATGTGTGGCTTCCGATATATCCGGCTCCACCAGTAACTAAAATTGCCATAATAAATATCTCCTTTTCATTTTTGTTAAATTTATTGTAGCGCATTTGCTCATTTTTGTATAGAATAAAATGTAGAAGAAATATGTAAAAATGTTGTAAAGGTAGGCAATATGAACAATAAATACAAAAATTCCTATATCGTAAAAGAAAAAGAGCTTGTATCTCTGTCCGTATATAACGTAGGCTTCCAGAGCTGTGATAGCCTGTATCAGTGGGGTCCCGGTATCAGAGACCATTATCTGATTCACTATATCATAAGCGGTAAAGGCCGCTACACTGTAAATGGCAGTGTTCACACATTAACTCCCGGCGATGCGTTTCTCGTATATCCAAATACCGAAGTGATTTATCAGGCTGATGCGCAAGATCCCTGGGAATATACCTGGGTAGGCTTTACCGGCAGCGATGCTGCAACCATTTTAAGAGCCACTGATTTCACAAAAGCGCATCCATACATACACAGTGTATCAAACGGAAACGAAATCAAAAGACAGCTCATGCATATATACGACGCCAGAGGCACAGAATTTGAAAATGCACTCGAAATGACCGGGCGACTCTACACCACCCTCGCTCTTTTTGTCAGCGCCGCCACATCAAAGCCACCGCAAAACAGTGCAAACTCCTATGTACAAAAGGGCATCGAATACATCTCCGCCAACTATTCATACCCTATCACCGTTGAGGATATTGCATCATATATAGGCTTAAGCCGAAGTCACCTGTTCCGTTCCTTCCAGAGCATCCTCGGTGTATCGCCAAAGGAATATCTGACCGATTTCAGAATCAAACAGGCATGCTATCTGCTTAAACACTCCTCATTGTCCATCACAGCAATTGCAGGCTCTATAGGGTTTGATAACAGCCTTTATTTTTCAAAGACCTTTCATAAAATAAAAGGCCTTTCGCCTAAGGAATATCGCAGTAAATACAAAAAAGCTCAAGAATAAAAAAAGCTGCCGGACTTCATGTGAAGCCCGGCAGCTTTTTTCATATATCTCTTTATGCTAAACTAAGCAAGCTTAGATTTAGCAACCTCTACTAATTTAGCAAATCCTGCTGCATCTGTAACAGCCATATCAGCTAATACCTTACGGTTAAGGTCAACGTTTGCTAACTTTAAGCCGTGCATGAACTGGCTGTATGAAAGTCCGTTGATACGAGCTGCTGCGTTGATACGGGCAATCCATAACTGACGGAACTGTCTCTTTCTCTCTTTACGTCCAGCGTATGAGCTTGTAAGTGCTCTCATAACTGACTGCTTAGCTACACGATACTGCTTAGATCTAGCGCCTCTGTAACCCTTTGCTAACTTTAATGTTCTGTTATGTCTTTTCTTAGCGCCTAAACCGCCTTTAACTCTTGCCATTTGTTGATTCCTCCTTAACTAATACTACCGATTACATGTATGGTAAAATCTTCTTCATATTCTTAACATTTGTCTCATCTGTCATTGTTGCTTTTCTGAGATTTCTCTTTGTCTTTGTTGTTTTCTTAGTTAAGATATGTCTCTTGTAGGCTTTATTTCTTTTTAACTTTCCTGTTCCTGTAACTTTGAAACGTTTTGCAGCTGCTCTGCTTGTTTTCATTTTTGGCATTGTGTGTTCCTCCTTAAATTGTTATCTCTTTTCTGCCAGCACCATACCGATGCTTCTTCCTTCAACCTTCGGTGCTTTCTCCACTACCGCTACATCTGAAAGATTCTCCGCTATATCATCAAGGATATGTTTGCTTGCATTCATATGAGCCATCTCACGTCCTCTGAATCTGAGTGTGATCTTTACCTTATTTCCTTTTGCAAGAAATTTCTTTGCAGCATTCATCTTGGTATTCAAGTCGTTAGCCTCAATGTTAGGTGAGAGACGAATCTCTTTCAATTCAACGGGCTTTTTCTTTGCATCCTTTTCCTTACGAGCCTGCTCATAACGATACTTACCATAATCAATCACCTTACATACAGGTGGCTTTGCATTTGGTGCTATCTTTACTAAATCAAGTCCTGCCTCGTCTGCAATCTTTTGAGCTTCTCTTGAAGAAACAATTCCTAACTGCTCTCCATCCGCTCCAATCAGTCGAACTTCTCTGTCTCTGATCTGTTCATTAATCATTAATTCGCTAATGGTCTTGTACCTCCATAAAAAATAGTGGATAGGCAGACTATCCACTATACAATCTTCAACACAAATGTTTGAAAATATTAACGCTAAGTCGCTCCATTGCGCTTAGGTGAGAGTGGATACTCTACTTTGTTTTCATACAACTACTAGAATATAGCACAGACAATTTCTGTTGTCAACACTTTTATCTAAATTTCTATAATCTAATATGTACCAAGAATCTTAAGGGCAATTGCCTCTTCCCTTATGCCTCTTAACGCATTCTGCACCGCTGTATCCGTAAAACGTCCTTCAAAATCAACAAAGAACCTGTACTCCCATGCCTTATCAGATATCGGACGAGACTGGATATTTAACATATTGATTCCATTGTATATAAAGTGTGCCAGCATATGATACAGTGCACCACTCTTATGAGGTGTCTCAAAGCATATGCTTATCCTGTCCGCATCTCTGCGGCATACCCTTTTAGCCGACACAATTATAAACCTTGTTGCATTGTTTTTATTGTTCTGTATGCGGCTCTCAAGCACCTGAAGCCCATATATATCAGCCGAGATATGGCTAGCTATGCCAGCCTGTGTGATATCTCCGTCATCCTTTACCTTCTTTGCAGAAAAAGCTGTATTCCTGACAGCCACCTGGTTAATATCCTTATGCTCATCAAAAAAATCTGAGCACTGCATAAGCGCCTGCGGATGTGAATACACAGTCCTTATATCAGAAATCTTTGCACCCGGAAGTCCCATCAGACTGTGGTCGATGCGTATAATCTGCTCCCCAACTATATAATTGTCGTATTCAACAAGCAGATCATAGTTTTCCGATACAATACCGGCTGAAGAATTCTCTATCGGAAGCACTGCATAATCAGCCTTTCCGCATTTGATATCCTCCATGGCATCCTTCCAGGAATCCACGTTGTAGCCATTACAGTTCTCGCCAAAGTATGTCTTCATGGCAAGCTGTGAGTATGCACCCTCAACTCCCTGAAACACAATCCTTGCATTGGAAAAATCCAGGCTGTCTACCTCAGTAAAGTTTTCCTTCTCCACTATGCCATGCTCAGTCATAAGCTGATACTGCTTCTTTCTACTGGTCGACATAATCTGTTCAAAAAGCTCAACTATACCGTGCTTCAAAAACTCATCATCTGCAAGAGACGATAATTTCTCAAGCTTTTCATCCTCTCTCGTCTTGTCAAAGACCTTTTTGCCGGTGGTTATCTTATACTCGGCAACGTGCTTTGAGATATCCATTCTTTCCTTATATAATCTGACTATTTCACTGTCTATCTCATCGATAGACTCTCTCAATTTCATTAAATCTTCCATTATTGTCTCCTAAAAAAGATATAATAAAATATTATTACAAAATTTATAGAAAGGCAAGTAATCCTTGAAAGATTTATCATATATAGATATCATTTAGTTAATATCTAAGCATAAATCTCATATACCCTCGGGAGAATTACATGAAAAAAGAACACGCATGATTAATCAACTCATGCGTGTTTTTTATTAATTCATATAAAATTCAAATCTTGATCTGTATATATCACTGCACTTTCCGGTATTCTGGTCTATCGCAATAACAGAAAGCACATTATTTCCTTCAGGAACAGGTATTGGAGCTGTATACTCTGTTGATGCAGCACTCGGATCTGACGAATCCCAGGTATAGTATACCTTGCAATTTTCAGGTACTGTGATTGTAATGTCTGTCTGTGCACCAAATGTACCTCCGTCAGGGTCTATCTCCGGTGCATCCGGCGCCTCAAACTCGATTTCATACTTGGCAGATGCCACCTCGCTTTTGATTCCTCTGTCATCAACTGCAACAGCTGTTATCTCATATGTACCTTCCTTGTCCAGGGTAATCGGGCTATAATATCTTTCTCCTCTGGTCAAAGGATCATCCGAATCATATGAATAGTATATTTTGGTATCGCTGTCTGCATCTATAGAAAGCTCAATAGTCTCTCCATACTTGCCACTGCTCTTGCTAAACTGCGGTTTAGATACAGTATAATCCGCAAAAAGCTTTAAAACAGATGCATCCTTAGCACTCTCACGCAGCGCAACAATTGCATCATAATCCTTTTTTGATTCATAAATCGAGATAAGCTTCTTATAAGCCTCTTTGCTCTTTGGATCAATATTGATAATTTCCTGATACAGCACAAGAGCGGCATCATAATCCTTCTTCGACATATATATATCAGCCAAAGCAAATCTGACATCTGTATTATCCGAATCAATCGACAAAGCCTTCTCATAATAAGAAACCGCGGAATTTATATTCCCCGCCGAATAAGCTGCCTTTGCCTGCTTCACCTGATAATCAAATGAATTGTCATGTGATCTGCTTACATTACGTGTAATAGCTGCAATAAGTATTACAATTGCTACAACGCACACTACAGCTGAGATAATAATTATCTTCTTCTGCTGCGCTCTCTTTGCCCTCTGTCCGTCAGACTGCGGCTTCTCATCACACGGTTGTTTCGTCTGAGACTGCTGCTTGCCTGTCTGAGCCTGTTTATTTTCATACTGTGACATTCTGTCCGGTTTTTGTCCGTTCCGCTGACCGGCACTATGAAGCTGTTCCCTCACCGGCTCATCAAACCTGATTGTCCTATCAGACACAGGCTTTACAGTCTTTTGTCCATCAGTTCGCCTGTCATCATTTCCAACCAGATTATCAAGATAATCATCAAATTCGTTGTAATCAGGCACTATCTGAACCGGATGCCCACAGACATCACAGTACAGACTGCCCGCCTTCAATTCATTACCACAATTGGCACATCTCATACATCTAATCCTCTTACTTATTGTCTAATTATCTCTTCATAGCCTCAACACAATTGCTCATGAGCATCGCAATTGTCATAGGACCTACACCGCCCGGTACAGGTGTGATATGTGACGCTTTAGACACAACAGAATCAAAATCCACATCACCACACAGCTTATTTTCAGCATTTCTGTGGATTCCAACATCAATGACAACCGCACCATCCTTCACATATGAAGCATCTATAAACTTAGGCTTTCCTATTGCCACTATAAGTATATCAGCATTTTTACATACATCTTTTAAATCCTTTGTATGTGAATGACATACCGTAACAGTTGCATTCTCCCTAAGCATGAGAAGTGACATAGGCTTGCCGACTATATTGCTTCTGCCAACCACAACACAGCTTTTACCATCAATATCTATATTGCTTCTCTTTAAAAGCTGAATGATACCGGCCGGAGTACACGGCAAAAAACCAGGCTTTCCTATAACCATCGCTCCAACACTCTGTGGACTGAAGCCATCAACATCCTTCTTCGGGTCAATAGCATCAATAACCTTGTCCTCATCGATATGCTTTGGCAGTGGAAGCTGACAGAGAATACCATTTACGGAAACATCAGCATTGAGCTTTTCGATAAGTTTTAATATCTCATCCTCCGTAGTCTCCTCTGCAAGTTCATATGAAAGCGATTTAATTCCGACATACTCACACGCCTTTTTCTTGTTGCGCACATACACTGATGATGCAGGGTCATTTCCGACCTGAATCACCGCAAGGCAGCCCTCGATGCCTTTTTTCTTAAGCTCTGCCACTTCTTCCTTAAGCTCATCCTTAATCTGTGTTGAAATCAATTTTCCGTCTATTAGATTAGCCATATTTCCTCCTAGAATAATCCTGTGATCACACCATTATCATCCACATCAATGCCGTATGCAGCCGGCTTCTTCGAAAGTCCCGGCATAGTCATGATAGAACCGTTTACTGCTACAACAAAGCCTGCACCTGCTGACGCATAAACCTCACGTACGTTGATTTTAAAGCCGCTTGGTCTGCCAAGCTTCTTTGCATCATCAGAAAGCGAATACTGTGTCTTTGCCATACATATTGGAAAATCTCCCATTCCAAGGTCTGTAATCCTCTTAAGTTCTCTCTCTGCTGCCGGAGAATATGTAACACCATCTGCTCCATATATTTCTTTTGCAACAGTTTCAATCTTTTCCTTAAGTGACAGGCTATCATCATAGAGTACTTTGAAATTGCTTTCCTTGTGCTCGATTGTTTCAAGTACCTTGTTGGCAAGGTCAATTCCGCCTTCGCCACCCTTCTCCCATACCTCTGAGAGTGCAAATTCACAGCCTCTTTCCTTACAGAACTGCTCTACAAAATCAGTCTCAGCCTTGGTGTCTGTGACAAATGAATTTAATGTGACAACTACAGGCACACCAAACTTGTGAAGATTCTCAATATGCTTCTCAAGATTTACGATTCCAGCCTTAAGTGCATCAAGATTCTCTGATGAAAGCTCATCCTTCGGCACGCCGCCATTATATTTTAATGCTCTGATTGTTGCAACAAGTACAACTGCATCCGGCTTAAGCCCTGCCATACGGCACTTGATATCAAAGAACTTCTCTGCGCCAAGGTCTGCGCCAAAGCCTGCCTCAGTGATAACATAGTCTGCAAGCTTTAATGCTGTCTTTGTGGCACGGACACTGTTACAGCCATGTGCTATATTGGCAAAAGGTCCACCGTGAACTATTGCCGGTGTATGCTCAAGTGTCTGGATAAGGTTCGGCTTTAAGGCATCCTTTAAGAGAGCTGCCATAGAGCCTGTAGCCTGAAGATCATCGGCTGTGACAGGCTTTCCGTCAAAGGTATATGCCACAATAATTCTTCCAAGTCGCTTCTTTAAATCTGCCATATCATCGGCCAGACAGAGTATTGCCATAATTTCAGATGCTACAGTGATGACAAAATGATCTTCTCTGACCATTCCGTCCATCTTGCTTCCAAGACCAACAACGATATTTCTAAGGACACGGTCATTCATATCCATACATCTCTTCCATACAATCTGGCGCGGGTCGATGCCAAGCTCGTTTCCCTGCTGGATATGATTGTCAAGAAGTGCTGCAAGCAGATTGTTCGCAGATGTAATTGCATGAAAATCTCCTGTAAAATGAAGATTTAAATCCTCCATTGGGACAACCTGTGCATATCCGCCACCGGCTGCTCCTCCCTTGATACCAAAGCAAGGTCCTAGTGACGGCTCACGAAGTGCGATAAGTGCTTTCTTCCCAAGGCGTCCAAATGCCTCTCCAAGACCGACGCTTGTGGTTGTCTTTCCCTCCCCTGCAGGAGTCGGGTTAATAGCTGTAACGAGTATGAGCTTTCCGTCAGGATTTTTCTTTGTGCGATTGATGAGCTCATCAGAAATCTTTGCCTTATACTTTCCATAAAGCTCTAAGTCATCCTCTTTAATCCCTATAGATGCTGCTACATCCTTGATTGGAAGCATTGTAGCTTCCTGTGCGATCTGAATATCTGTTTTCATTTTTCTTTGCTCCTTTGTGTTAATTATTCTCTAATATAGTATCTAATTCCTCTTTAGTCACCAGAACCTTGCGGGGCTTTGTTCCCTCCTCAGGTCCAACTACACCGGCCTCTTCGAGCTGATCCATGATGCGGGCCGCCCTGTTGAAGCCAATTTTAAGGTATCTTTGAAGCATTCCGATTGAAGCCCGTTCCTTATCTGTGATAATTGACGCTGCCTCCGCAAAGTAAGAGTCCCTGCCATCATCCGTGTTTTCCACATCTGAAATGGTAACGGTTGTATTTGTCGTATCATTCGACAGGCTCTCCATCTTTTGTGCCACATCATTACTGTACTGTGCATTCTCATTATTTTCAATAATAAATTTCACAATATCGGAAACTTCTTTATCTGAAACGAATGCGCCCTGTACTCGAAGGGGCTTCGGAACACCCTGTGGGTCAAATAACATATCTCCCTTTCCAAGGAGCTTTTCCGCACCATTCATATCAAGTATGGTACGACTGTCAACACCGCTTGTAACCGCAAATGCGATACGGCTTGGCATATTCGCTTTGATGAGACCTGTAATAACATTAACAGAAGGCCTCTGTGTAGCTATGATCAGATGTATACCGGCTGCTCTCGCAAGCTGTGCCAGCCTGCATATTGCCTCCTCTACATCCTTTGATGCAACCATCATAAGATCTGCAAGCTCGTCAACTATAATGACAATCTGTGGCATCTTTGGCGGTTTTTCTGTATCCTTGCCATCCATTGCATCAATCATGGCATTGTAACCATTTATTTCCCTGACACCACTGTTTGCAAACTTCTCGTATCGGTCAGTCATCTCTGAAACCGCCCAGTTTAATGCTCCTGCAGCTTTTTTAGGATCTGTAACAACCGGAATCATCAGATGAGGTATGCCATTGTATACACTAAGCTCAACCACCTTCGGGTCAATCATAATCAGCTTTACCTCATCCGGCTTTGCCTTGTATAGTATACTCATGATAATTGTATTGATACAAACTGACTTACCTGATCCGGTAGCACCTGCAATTAAAAGATGTGGCATTTTTGCAATATCCGTAACCTTAACCTTGCCTGCAATATCTTTTCCCACTGCAAATGTAATCTTTGATTTGGCATTTTTAAATTCTTCAGACTCCACAAGCTCCCTGAAGGAAACAGCAACACTCTGGCTGTTTGGCACTTCGATGCCCACAGCGGCTTTTCCCGGAATAGGAGCCTCGATTCGTATATCCGCGGCTGCCAGATTAAGCTTTATATCATCTGCCAGATTCACAATCTTTGATACCTTCACTCCAAGCTCCGGTGTGATTTCAAACCTTGTAACAGCAGGACCGCAGCTTATATTATTCACCTTCGCATTCACCCCAAACACATTAAGAGTCTGTTCAAGCTTTGCCGCCGTCTCACGCAGATGAGCCTGCGAATCACCGGTTTTACGCCTGTCAGGAGCCTTAAGCAGATCAACAGCCGGAAATACATACGGCTTCTGCTGGATTGCATTTTCTGCGTCATTTATCGCTATCTGCTCACTGACTTTTTCAACCTCTTTGGCAAGCTCATCCTTGTCTGATTTGACCTTTTTCTTACTTGGCTCTGCTGCAGGTGGTTTTGTCATTACCGCATCTGCAGCCGGAGCTGATAATTTTGATTGCAGCTCATTATCTTTTTGTATGCCAAAATCATCAGATATATCAGGCTCCACGCAGCCCGATATAGGTATCTGCGACACATGGCTTGCAGCTGTGCCACCCAAAACCGAAACAGGCTCCGATGCCACACCAAAGTCCGGTGTTTGCACTATTTCCCCTGCATTCCCTGATGTAAGGCTTGTCGTCTTTTTCTCCTTTATTGCAGGTGAACTCGGATAATTCTCTATAGTTATCTCACCAAGCGCATCTGTAGCTGCTGCCCCTTGTCCAAATATCCCCACATGCGCTGTATCACTACCTGTCATGCCTGAATCTAGCGCGTTTTCACTGCCATCAATTTTTGTATCAAGTGACACGCCTGTTATCTTATTGTCCATCCTTCGGCCGGCACGCTTACTCCTTCTGCCACCTTTTGCAGCCTCCTTTATGTCGCTGTCTGTATCATCTGAAGCTAAACCCTCTCTTGTCTGACGCTCTCTTGACTTATACTGCCGATACTCCTGATATCTCTCATTATTCTCACGCGCTGACTCGTATACCTTTCGGCCGCCGTTTCTCATACCCTTCATGAATGATTTACCGGTAATGAGCACAAGACAGATAATCATCACAACTATTGTCACTACGTATGCACCTATAATTCCTACCGCCGGAACTAAAATGCAGCCTATAAGAGCACCTATAAAGCCACCACCTGAATGCCTTTCAACACTGTCAATGTATGACTGCACCGGCGAAACCGCGAATTCACCATACACTGCCAGGTACATAAACACACATATAAACCATATGAAAACTATGGTCATAACAAGCTTCATGATAGCATATGAATTGCCCTTATTGGACACAGCAAAAAAGCTGCCCACCAGAAGCACAAGCGGAAAAATATATGCCATCATTCCAAATAAACCAAAAAGGAAACCGCTTACTGCGTTTCCCAAATTACCGCCTATTCCAAAATTGCTTATAAATAAAAGGATTGAAACAGCTACTACTATCCAGAGAAATATCTCCTTTTTAAAGGCCTGCTGCCTCTCTATCTGAGCCATTCTCTCCTTTTTCGTCTGTCTTTTTGCTGAGGATTTCTTCCTCGTTGCCATGTAACTAACCTCCGTATTTTGATTTACAGAGTATATAATAACATATTTCTTCTGTTCTGTGTAAATTTTCTAAAGTAATTTTTCGATTTTGTGATTAAAGGGTCAAAAGGTATCATCGATGCATGCTTGCATGCAATTCGATGTAT
>OICF01000479.1_pt1 | contig 11052 bp, 9 predicted proteins | sample 1581211 | NCBI WGS metagenome assembly OICF01 (sample SAMEA3882534, study PRJEB24775) | human gut metagenome | biome: human-associated habitat; feature: intestine environment; material: feces | place: Netherlands | collected 2009/2010
GGGCTTTGAGAGATGCGTAATGTATCTTACCGGCATGGGCAATATCCGTGACGTTATCCCATTCCCTAGAACAGTTAATAACTGTGAGCTGTAATCACGAATGAATTTCATACATGAATAATTACTGCCCTTTGCACATATATATGATGTGTGGAGGGCGTTTTTATGTGGAGAAAAATCAAAGGTCCTGTGATAACAATATGTATCATGCATCTTACGGCGCTTTTGTGCCTTATCATACTTTCCATAGTACAGTGCTTTGTCGACATGGCGGAGTGGATAAGCTTTGCACTCTCAATGGCGGTCAATATAGTGGTGGGGCTTGTGTGCGGATTTTTGCTCAAATGCTGCTTTCACCGCAGACGTTTTATCAGGGTGACGGTCGTAGCATACTGGATAACGTATGTGATAGCAACAGTGGTCATAGATATAGGTGAATCAAAAAATATATTCGAGCTTTTGATAATACTCCTTCTGGTAATGTTTTCAGCGCTTGTTTTTCGCTAAAAAAGGACTTTTCATATTGATAATGCTGTGATATAATGTTGAAAGCAAATATGATGTGTCAATGAGACATCGTTAAATGAAAAGGAGATAAAAATGAAACACGTAAAGACATTAAATACAAGAAAATTACAGAACACTGTTAAAAAGGGCGGATGTGGCGAGTGCCAGACATCATGCCAGTCAGCTTGCAAGACATCTTGTACAGTTGGAAACCAGACTTGTGAGCAGTACAAATAGTCATAGGTGAAGCGGATTTAAAGAGTGTGCGCTGATAGGTGCACACTCTTTTCGCAGTGTAATTTTAAAATGTGTATAGAAAGAGAGGAATATTGTAGTGGTTCATCAGTACAAGAACAACGGCTATAATATTGTCTTAGATGTCAACAGTGGCGCAATCCATGTGGTGGATGATGTCACATATGACGTTATTGAGCTGTTTGAGGACAACTCAGCTAAGGAGATTATTGAAAAGCTTGTGGACAGGTATCCACAGACGGAGATAGAAGAAGCAATACAGGAAGTAAATGAGCTTAAGGATAATGAAGAGCTCTTCACAGAAGATACATACAAAGAGCGTATCATAGATTTCAAGAAGCGCCAGACAGTTGTAAAGGCACTTTGCCTTCACATCGCGCACGACTGCAACCTTGCCTGCAGATATTGTTTTGCAGAGGAGGGCGAGTATCACGGCAGACGAGCTCTCATGAGCTACGAGACAGGAAAACAGGCACTTGATTTCCTGATTGCCAATTCAGGCAGCAGGAGAAACTTAGAGGTAGACTTCTTTGGAGGAGAGCCTCTTATGAACTGGGATGTGGTGAAGCAGCTTGTGGCATATGGAAGAGAGCAGGAGAAGCTTCATGACAAGCATTTCAGGTTCACACTCACTACAAACGGTGTGCTCTTAAATGACGAGATTATGGAGTTCGCCAACAAAGAGATGGACAATGTAGTTCTTAGTATCGACGGACGCAAGGAGGTTCATGACCGCATGAGACCTTTCAGAAAGGGTGCCGGCAGTTATGACCTTATTGTTCCGAAATTCCAGAAGTTTGCGGAGAGCAGACATCAGGACAAGTACTATGTGAGAGGTACATACACACATTTCAATACTGATTTTTCAAAGGATGTGCTTCATCTGGCTGATTTAGGCTTCAAACAGATTTCGGTTGAGCCTGTGGTGGCACAGCCTACAGATGAGTATGCACTTAAGGAATCTGATTTACCTGTGCTCTTTGATGAGTACGACAGACTTGCAGCAGAGATGGTAAAGAGAAACAAGGCAGGAAACGGCTTCAATTTCTTCCATTTTATGATAGATTTAGAGGGAGGACCTTGTGTATATAAGCGTCTTTCCGGTTGTGGCTCAGGAACTGAGTACCTGGCAGTGACTCCATGGGGAGATTTATATCCATGCCACCAGTTTGTGGGCAATGAGGACTTCCTTATGGGTAATGTCTGGGATGGCATCAAGGCCACTGACATCCAGGATGAGTTTAAGTGCTGTAATGTTTATGCCAAGGAAAAATGTCGCAACTGTTTTGCCAGATTCTATTGCAGCGGTGGCTGTGCCGCCAACTCATACAACTTCCACGGCACAATCACTGATGCCTATGATTTAGGCTGCGAGCTGCAGAAGAAGCGTATAGAGTGCGCTATCATGATTAAGGCAGCAGAGGCTGATATGGCAGATGATGCACAATAATTTGAATTTGTCACGGGAAACGGATAGCGGTATTTGTGACCCGTGTGCGAATATATTTGCCATCTGTATACCTATATGGATGGTAGCAAAATGACAGGAAGGTATAAGAAAATGAAAAAAGGAAAGAGTTGGGTGATTATCCTTGTGGCAGTCATTTGTATCGGCTTGCTGGGCTGGTATTCCACTGCAGTAATCACCGACACAAAGCAAAAGCAGGAGGCAACTGCTAATGGTGAGAGCACCAAGGATAAGGATTATCAGAATATCAAGCTTGGTCTCGACCTCTCAGGTGGTGTTTCAATCACCTACCATATCAAGGACAAGAATCCTTCAGACAAGGATGTAAATGATACTATCGCAAAGCTCGAGGAGCGTGCAGAGAGCTACACAACAGAGTACAAGAGCGGGGATGACCGTATCACTGTAGAGATTCCGGGTGTTGACGACCCTAACAAGGTACTCGAGGATCTTGGAAGTCCGGGATCACTGTACTTCATCGCCCAGTATGACAGTGACGGAAATGCCAACTATACACAGGACACATCGGTTGAGGGCGGCTACAAGCTCAACTATGATATTGACACCTTAAAGGCCAATGGCTCAGTCATCCTCGATGGTAACGATGTAAAGGATGCAAGCGCCCAGTATGACCAGTCATCATCTACATCAACCAAGGAGCCTGTTGTTTCATTAAAGCTCAAGGATAAGGCTATTGACACATGGGCAGATGCCACAAAGAAGGCAAAGGATGCAGGACAGTCAATCGGTATATACTATGATGATCATTTCATCAGCGTTCCTACAGTAAGCGCCGTTATCTCAGATGGTAACTGTGTAATCAACGGAATGAAGGATTTCGACGAGGCAACAAGCCTTGCAACATTTATCCGTGTCGGAGCCATCAACCTCCAGCTCGAGGAGTTAGAGTCAAATGTTGTTGGCGCACAGCTCGGTGGATCAGCGCTCACAAATGCAGTAAAGGCTGCAATTATCGGAATTATCTTAATCATGATATTCATGATTGTGCTCTATGGTATACTCGGTGTGGTTGCATCTATCGGACTTGCACTCTACTCAATGCTTACAGTACTGTTTATTTACTGGTTTGAGATTACACTTACACTGCCGGGTATTGCGGGTATCATCCTTGGTATCGGTATGGCAGTAGATGCAAACGTTATCGTATTTGCCCGTATCCGTGAGGAAATCGCAGGTGGCAAATCAGTGCTTGCTGCAGTAAATGAGGGCTACAAGAAGGCTCTTTCAGCCATCCTCGATGGACAGATTACAACCTTTATCGCAGCACTTGTGCTTATGGTGCTCGGTTCAGGTACAGTAAAGGGCTTTGCATACACACTTATGATTTCAATTATTCTGTCACTGTTTACAGCTCTTTTTATTGCAAAATACCTTACAAGAGCATTTTACGGTGTCGGTGTCAGAGCTGAGAAGTTCTACGGCAAGGCAAAGAAGAGAAAGGTTATCAGATTTGTACAGAACAGAGTTAAATACTTTGTTATCTCAGGTGTAGTTATACTTGCAGGTATCGGCGGTATGATTTATTTCGGTGCTACAAGCGGCAATGCATTAAACTACAGCCTTGAGTTCGTAGGTGGTACATCAACCACAGCAGACTTTGGCAAGGATTATACAGCCGCAGAGGTTGAGAAGGACATCGTGCCTTCAGTATCAAAACTCCTTGGCAATAGTGCAGTGCAGGTTACTACAGTCCAGGGCAGCCATAATGTCACATTAAAGACACATACACTTTCACTCGATGAGAGACAGGATCTTGCAGCTCTTCTTGAGAAGGATTTCAATGTTGATGCATCAACTATAGAGACTCAGAGTATCAGCTCAACAATCAGTGGAGAGATGAGAGCAAACGCTGTAAAGGCAGTTATTATTTCATGTATTTTCATGCTGTTATATATCTGGTTCAGATTCAAGGACATCAGATTTGCTTCAAGTGCTATCCTTGCGCTGGTACATGATGTGCTTGTTGTTGTCACAGCATATGCACTTATCAGAATCTCAGTTGGCAGTACGTTTATCGCATGTATACTTACAATCGTAGGTTACTCAGTCAACGATACAATCGTTATCTTTGACCGTATCCGTGAGAACCTTCACGGTATCAAGAAGTACTCAGCAGATGAGCTTGCTGATATAGCAAACGAGTCCCTTACACAGACACTTTCACGAAGCATCAATACTTCGCTTACTACATTTGTTATGGTATTGTTACTCTTTATCTTTGGTCATACATCAATCAGAGAGTTCTCATTACCACTCATGGTAGGTGTGCTTTGCGGAACATATTCTTCAATCTGCATCGCTACAGAGCTGTGGTATGTGATGAAGCTTTATCTGGGCAAGAGCGCCATTAAAAAGCAGGCGGCTGCACCGGCTAAGGGTTCTAAAAAAGCTAAGAATTAATAATTAATTTATGGCCCGGCCTTTAAAGGCTGGGCTATTGTTTTTTGTGGACTTATTAACATATGCAGATATGTTTATATATTTATAAATTTATGTGCGGAGTAATAGAATGGAGCATTATTTATATGAAAATTTTTCTGATTTATCTGCTTCTTATGAATATAGCAGGCTTTGCTGCGATGGGAATTGACAAGTGTAAGGCCAAGGCACACGCATGGCGCATCCCGGAGAAAACATTATTTGGGCTCAGCCTGCTGGGCGGAAGCGCCGGTACCTGGGCTGGGATGTATGCCTTCAGGCATAAGACAAAGCATTGGTATTTTGTAAAGGGGATGCCGCTTATTTTCTTTATCCATGTGGTTATTGCATGTGTTGTCTACAGGAATTTCTATTAGAAATTTAATTATACAAGGTAACAAAATACTTAATGTAGGTAAAAAGTAACAAAAAAATGTAGCATATAAGTACATAATTGTGTATAATAGATAACAGGTACAAAACCACTACACAACTATCAAGGAGGACAAAATAATGTGGGCATATGAAAGCGTATTTTATCAGATTTATCCGTTAGGCTTCTGTGGGGCACCATTTGAGAATGATGGTGTTTTGGAGCACAGAATTCTGAAAGTAAATGACTGGATACCTCATATCAAAAAGCTTGGGGCTGATGCAATCTATTTTTCACCGGTGTTTGAATCTGATACACACGGATATAATACAAGGGATTATACAAAAATAGACACAAGGCTTGGCACAAACGAGGACTTCGCACAGGTCTGTGATAATCTGCACAAGGACGGCATAAGGGTGGTGCTGGATGGTGTGTTCAATCATGTGGGAAGAGGTTTTTGGGCGTTCCAGGATGTGCTTAAAAACAGAGAAAGCTCACCATATGTAAACTGGTTTGGCCGTATAGCCTTTGACGGCAACTCAAACTATAATGATGGATTGTGGTACGAGGGCTGGGAAGGCAATTATGATCTGGTCAAGCTTAATCTGAGAAATGAGGATGTAATCCAGCATATCTTTTCAGCGATAAAGGGCTGGGTAGACGAGTTTGATATAGATGGGCTGAGACTTGATGTGGCATACTGCCTCGACCATGATTTTCTCAGAAGACTAAGGGCGTTCTGCGACTCACTAAAACCGGATTTCTTCCTGGTGGGAGAGACACTGCATGGTGACTACAACCAGATTATGAATGATGTGATGCTTCACTCGGTAACTAACTATGAGTGCTATAAGGGTCTGTACTCAAGCTTTAATTCCATGAATATGTTTGAGATAAATCATTCGCTTCTCAGACAGTTCGGACCGGAGCAGTGGACTATCTACAAGGGTAAGCACCTCCTGTCATTTGTGGACAATCATGATGTGACAAGAGTGGCAAGCATACTGACCAATGAAAAGCATCTGCCACTAATCTATGCACTTGCATTTGGTATGCCGGGCATTCCTTGCGTATACTATGGCAGTGAGTGGGGAGAGAAGGCAAAAAAAGAAGACGGTGACCCGGCACTTAGGGTATGCTTTGAAGCCCCACAGTGGAATGAACTGACTGAGTGGATTTCAAAGCTCGCAGAGGCAAAGAAGCAGTCAAAGGCACTATGTTACGGTAATTTCTATTCGGTTGTGCTCACAAACGGCCAGTGTGTTTTTGGTCGAGAATGTGATGGTGAAAGGGTATTAGTGTGCATCAATGCTGCAGACCAGCCGTTTTTCGCAGGCTTTGATATGGGAAAGGGTGATGCAACAGACCTGATTACAGGTGAGCAGGTTACTTTAAACGGTGGCCTTGAGCTGCCACCTTACAGTGCATACTTTTTGAGATAACATTTGTATGGACAATAAAAGAAAAAATGAAAGAAAAGAGCTCATATGTGCTGTCACAGTCGTAGTGGTACTTTACACAGCTATGGAGTCGATAGGCATCACATGCCCCATTAAGTTCATCACCGGAATATCATGTGCAGGCTGTGGCATGTCGAGGGCATGGATGGCATTTTTACAGCTTGATATAGCAAAGGCATTTGCATACCATCCGCTTTTTTGGCTTGTGCCTATTGCGGTAATAATGCTTTTGTGTAAATATAAAATAAATATTAAAATTTATAAAATAATTATATTTACAATCATCATTATGTTTGCTATTGTTTATATATGCAGATTGATATGGTCAGGAGATGATGTCGTGGTCTTTGAGCCGGAAAACAATATCCTGTTTCGTATCATTCGTGTAATAAAAAGCAAATAAAAAAGGAGAAAGAAGATGTTTTGTAAAAAATGTGGAAAAGAAATTCCTGATTCAACAAAATTCTGTCCATACTGTGGAGCACCTGTTTCCAGGGCACAGGATTTTGTCAATAAAGCAGGAGAGGCCTTCAATGCAGCAGAGCAGGAGCTTGGAAGTGCATTTGATGAGGTAAAGCAGTCCTTCACAGGAAACAGTGCAAACCAGCAGAATGCAGGTGGACAGTACAATGGAGGCTACCAGAACAACGGAGCCGGACAGTACAACGCAGGCTACCAGAACAACGGAGCCGGACAGTACAATACAGGCTACCAGAACAATGGTGGTCAGACTCCTCCGCCATACAGGGGAGAGAAGTTAAAGGATGACAGAGGTCTTGCCTCATACATCATCCTGTCTATTATTACATGTGGTATTTATGGATATTATTTCATCTACAAGATGGCTCATGATGTCAATATAGCATGTGATGGAGATGGCGAGAATACATCAGGTCTCGTAGCATTTATCCTGCTTTCAATGATTACATGCGGTATTTATGCATGGTACTGGTACTATAAGCTGGGCAACAGACTGGCAAATAATGCAGGCAGATACGGACTTGGCATTCAGGAGAATGGAACCACTGTTTTGATGTGGTGCATATTTGGTACACTTATCTGTGGAATCGGACCATTCATTGCTATGCATATCCTTATCAAGAACTCAAATATGATCTGCAATGCTTACAACAGGGCACATGGACTTATGTAATTTGAGTTTTGATTTAATTTAATTAAATAATTTGATTATATTATTTCTAAGGCGGGAGGCAGTGTGCATTAAGCAGACTGTCTCCTTAAATTTTGTATATTAAATTAAACGGTAAATATTATTGAAAAAGGTCATTCAGACATTGACAAAAATTTGTCAAAGTGTTACTATTTTTTTATAAATTACGACAGAAATGTCGGTTATACATAGGTTTTTTAAGGAGGATTTATACAATGAGCGAGTTCAAAAATTTAACACTTGACGTAGCAGATCAGATTGCAGTACTTGCAATCTCAAGACCGGCTGCTCTTAATGCATTAAACAGTGAGACTCTTGATGAGTTAAATGTAGCATTAACAGAGATAGAGGCAAGAGACGATGTTAAGGTGCTTATCCTTACAGGTGGTCCTGACAAGAAGGGCAACGAGTTCAAGTCATTCGTAGCAGGAGCAGACATCTCAGAGATGGTTAATTTCACAGCACCACAGGCAAGAGCATTCGGAATCAAGGCTTCAGAGCCATTCTTCAAGCTCATGAATATGCGTCAGGTAACAATCGCAGCTGTCAATGGATTCGCACTCGGTGGAGGATGCGAGATTTCTATGGCATGTGATATCAGAATCGCTTCTGAGAACGCAATTTTCGGACAGCCTGAGACAGGACTTGGAATCATCCCTGGCTTTGGCGGTACACAGAGACTTGCTCGTTTAGTAGGAATGGGACGTGCTAAGGAAATGATCTTCACATGCGACAACGTAGACGCTGCAGAAGCATACCGCATCGGTCTCGTTAATAAAGTAGTAGCAAAAGAGGAGCTTATGCCAACAGCTAAGGCTATGGCTGCAAAGATCATCTCTAAGGGAAGCTACGCAATCTCAGTTGCAAAGGCTGCTATCAACAACGGATATGATATGGATATCAAGAACGCTGTTGAGATGGAAGCAAACCTCTTCGGTGTTGTAAATGATACAAACGACAAGAAAGAGGGAATGGGAGCATTCCTTGAGAAGAGAGCTGCAAACCTCACAGATTTCTAAATTATGATATACAGACGCTGTCTGGACGTGGGGCTGACATCATGATATCAGGCTGTGTGCAGCAGTGTAAATATGTAAGGTTTAAGGTATAAAAGCCGGTGCGTTTTAGCACCGGTTTTTTTCTGTTTTTTTGATGTTTACAGGTCTTGAAAAAAGTAGAAAATGTTTCTATAATAAATTAATATTTGATTTACCGGAGTATGACAAGAAAGTATTTGTAACTATTTCGTGAGAAAATATATTGTCATAGGAATATAATTTAAGCTTTACAAGAGGAAAAATGATGTCAAGAGCAACACAGACAAAAGAACTGGATATGGTGAACGGACCACTCGCAAGGAAGATACTGATTTACTCCATACCGCTCATGTTCTCAAACCTGCTTCAGGTATTTTTCAATATGACGGATGTGGCAGTGGTGGGAAAATTTGCAGGTGCAAGAGCACTCGGCTCGGTTGGTTCAACGACAATCATCATCACACTCACAACAGGCATACTGCTTGGCATGGGAGGCGGTGTCAATGCTGTCACGGCACTGCACATGGGAGCAGAGGACTATCAGAGGGTGCATAAGACCGTCCATACATCGGTCATCCTGTGCTTTATAGCGGGACTTTTACTGTTAGTGACAGGCCTGGCTTTTTCAAAGCCACTGCTTGAAGTGATGAATACAAAGCCTGAGCTTATAGACGGTGCTACAGCATATCTGATGATATATCTGTGCGGTTCGCCTGCGCTTGCGCTTTATAATTTCGGCAACGGTGTGCTGAGTGCAGTTGGAGATACAAAGAGGCCTCTCATATACCTGAGTATCTCAGGAATTATCAATATAGTGCTCAACCTGTTCTTTGTAATAGTATGCAATATGGGTGTGATAGGAGTAGCCATCGCAAGCATCATAGCACAGTATATCTCAGCGGCACTCATCATCAGGTTTCTCATGAAGACATACGGCAGCTACGGCCTGCGCATGAAGGATATAGCGATTGACAGGGATGCAGCTGCAGCAGTGCTTCGTATCGGAGTGCCGGCCGCGATACAGTACTCGCTCTTTGCCATAGCCAATATATGTATCCAGACATCCATCAATTCCTTCAGCCATGTGGTAGTGGAGGGCAATTCAGCTGCCACCAATGCGGATTCGCTCATCTATGACATGATGGCAGCATTTTACACCGCATGTACCAGTTTCATAGCGCAGAATCTGGGAGCGAGGAAAAAGGAAAGGGTGCTTAGGACATTTTTCATCACTCTAGCATACTCGTTTCTGATGGGACTGGTGCTTGGAGTGGCGCTGTTTATATTCCAAAGACCGTTCCTTTTGCTCTTTACGAGTGATGATGCCGTGATACACTATGGACAGATCAGAATCGGTGTGATGGCATTCGTCTACTGTGTATCAGCCTTCATGGACAATGCCACAGCCGCCGCCAGGGGCATCGGAAAAAGCGTAGCACCTACCATCATAGTGGTTATGGGCTCTGTCGTATTCAGGATTATATGGTTGCTCACAGTGTTTGCGTATTTTAAGACACTGCAGTCATTATATCTCATATATGTCATTTCGTGGACGATCACCGCAATAGCCGGCAATATTTACTTTGCGTATCACTATAGGAAAATTTAAGTTGGAATTTTTACAGCTTGAGGAAATTTAGAGACCCTTCAGGATTATCAGTGCCCTTCTCAAGCAGTGAGATGAGCTCAGAGATAGTCTGTTCGGTCTCTTCTTTTGTGGACGGAATCAGTGTATTGTCTAGCTTTACGACGAGCACGAGAAGCACAATCTCTGCAAGCGCATCAGGCTGTTGGCACACGATAAGTCCATCAGCTGCTCCCTGCCTTATGATTTCACCGGTCACCGGTTTTAGCTCAGTAATCAGGTAATTGATGTATTTGTTGTGCAAAAATGCATTCTCCTGTACACCGTTTCCGGCATTGGACTGGATTTTTAAAAAGGCTGCAGAGGAGTTGCGACATGCCTGAAATATCATCGCCATGCGCACAAACGGAGATATATCGGTGCGCTTTGCAAGCTCCTTTGCGGTGGCAAGCGGCTCCTCGTAGCTTTTTGCCATAAGTGCATCAAAGATAGCCTCCTTTGATGAAAAATAATAATATATGCTACCCTTGCCTATCCCGGCTGTCTGGGCGATTTCGCTGACAGATATCTGGGATATTTTTTTTGTTTCTAAAAGGGTTCTTAGCGCTTCAAGTATCTTCTCGTATTTTTCCGAATTTGGTCTTGTGGAATGTGGCATAGTGGCTCCTCTTTTATTAGTTACGTTCATTTTAATATATATGATTAAAGGGTCAAAAGGTATCATCGATGCATGCTTGCATGCAATTCGATGTAT
>OICF01000480.1_pt1 | contig 11042 bp, 7 predicted proteins | sample 1581211 | NCBI WGS metagenome assembly OICF01 (sample SAMEA3882534, study PRJEB24775) | human gut metagenome | biome: human-associated habitat; feature: intestine environment; material: feces | place: Netherlands | collected 2009/2010
CCTCGTCAACGAGGGTGACAAGGTGAAGAAAGGTCAGCCGTTGATCCGCTTTGACATCGAGGCCATCAAGGCCGAGGGCTATCCCGTCACCACACCGCTCATTGTCTGCAATACTGATGACTATGCCGCTGTCGCGGCTAAAGCCAGTGGCACCGTAAAGCAGGGCGATGCGCTGCTGGAACTGAAGCACTAAGCGTTTCTCCCAAACTGTAAGGCAGGGTTGTTATAAAGGGGGGCTGTTGCAAAAAAGCCCCAACAAAAAAATGAGATAGACTTCCCCCAAAGGGGTGCCTATCTCATTTTTTGTTGTAAGCTGAAACTGCAATGAACCAACTACAACATGAACCGTATCCTCGGCGGATTTTTTAGTTTATATAGCAGCTTTGCGGAGCAATGCGCCTGTTACCCGTATATTTTCCCCACGATCTTTCCGCGTGCTGCGGCGGGCAGGAGCTTGCACAAAAGGCTCAGGAATTTATACTGAGCGCCGGCAACATAAACGACTGCCGGGTTCTTTTTCTCCACAATACCGGCGATGTACCGTCCAATGCGTGCCGGGTCCATGCCGTTTTGCTCGTCATGCTCCATCTGACTGACGCTCCGGGAGATGCGCCCACCGTATTCATCATCGCCGAGAATACTTTTTTGACGTGCTTTTGTAAACCCGGTGCAGATATCGCCCAATTCTACGACGGTGACATGGATGCCGTAGGGCTTGACTTCATTTGCCAGAGCGTAAGAGTAAGAAGAAACGGCGGCTTTGCTTGCAGAGTAGAAGGTCTGGAACGGAATGTGCGCTACGGCAGCAACAGAGCTGATGTTCACAATATGCCCCTTCCCTTGATGGCGCATGAAGGGGAGAACCGCTTTATTTACAGTGACTGTCCCGAAAAAGTTCACATCAAACTGTGCTTTGGCTTGCTCCATGGACGTAAACTCTACCGCACCGGAAATGCCAAAACCTGCACAGTTGATCACTGCATCAATTTTGGTCTCTTTTTGGATGACCTGCTGCACAGCGGCGTTGACCGCATCTTCATCGGTCACATCGACAGACAGATGGGTGACACCCTCCATAGGGATACTTCTGCGGCTGAACTCATAGACGATGCAGCCGTTCTCTTTCAAAGCGGATGCCGTGCACCGCCCGATGCCGGAGCTTCCTCCGGTAACGATGACCACCTTGTTGGATTCTCCCACCATGATTTTCCTCCTGAAAATGTTGATCTGGTTCGAGTATACCGCATCGCAGGGCGGCTGTCTATACGGATAGCCGGATTGTGGAAAAGTACAGGGATCAACTTGCGTAAATTTTCACGCAGATTGGCCTCTCTTTTTTACACAGCCAATGCCAATTAGCGCTTGAAATCGAAACGCTGCGCAAGTATACTATACTATATTAGCGATACTGTACAAGCTTGATCAAAAATCAGTATGCCAGTTGACCATAAAAGACATACCAGAATTGAAGTGCGCGGCAGAATCAAAACCCTACGAGGATGAAAATGAAATTCGATAGAAGACTTACAGATGAAATCTACACTTCCGATACGGTAAGGCTGGGAAAAAATGCATTTCAGGCCATGCAGGAGACGATCTATCATAATGGCGGTGTCGGAACCATTACCGGGTACTATGATGCCGAATTGTCGATCCTGTCGGTCAGTGATCTGTTGCTGCATAATCTGAACCACAGCTATGCATCCCTGATGGAGCAGACAAAGGGTTCGCTGAAGAATCTTTTCTATAAGAAAGATGCCGCATTCCTTGACAATGCACGCTTTCGTCAGATTCAGGGCGGAGGAGAAAGCCAGTTCCTCACGGCAGATGGGGCTCCCGTCTATGTGCGTCTCTACAAAAAAGATGCAGTCGATACGGATGGAACACCGATCTGGATCATGTCAGTACAGATGAACTGGGCGTATGAGAACCTTGCGCTGGTTAATGAATCCATCCATTCTGCACTGTGGTATTTTGAGTGTAATGAAAACGGTGAGATCGTTCATGTGAACTGGAGCCATGCGTTCCGGCAGATCCTTGGATATCATGACATTCTGGATTTTCCGAACAAACTGGATTCGTGGTCGAACCTTCTGCACCCGGAGGACTATGACCGGGTAATGCAGCTGCTTTTGGAAACGATTGCGGACAAAACCAATACTACAAAATATAATGTTGAGTACCGACTGAAAATACAGGATGGCCAATACCACTGGTTCCGGGCATCGGCGGAGGTGATACGCCGTCTGGATGGCTCGGCCAATCGAATTGCCGGAATCATCAGCAACATTGACGCGGAAAAAAGAAGCCGGATGCAGGCGCAGCGGGCAGCGGCATTTCATCGTGCATTTACCAGCGCAAACCTCTGCGAATACTATGTAAATCTGGAAAAGAACACCTTTGATACTTTCAAAGTGGAGCCCTCTTTGATGACGGCCTTTGAGCAGAACCACACATGGGATGGACTGGTCAGATTCTTTGTGGACAACTATGTGGTTGAAGAGGACAAAAAGTCTGTAACGGATTTCTACAATCGCGCCTACATCACGGAAAAACTAAAGGGGCTTGAGACGGAGCTGCGTCAGGAGTGCCGCATCGTTCTGGATGGGGAGGAACGATGGGTCAGCAACGTGGTCATGCGCGGTGAGATCGAAGATTCCGAATATGCGATGATTTTTCTGCGGGACATCACAGAGTCCAAAGCAGAGACGGCACGGCGGATGCAGATGGCCTCAGATAACGCATCGATGGATCTTTTGATCAAGAGTATGGTGCGTCTGCTGGACCGCTTTGTCGTCTGCGATCTGGAGAATGACCGGTATCGGTTCTATAATCTGCAAGGTGAAATGATATACGCGCCGACGGGAACCTACCATGATTTTGTGGAGCAGGTGGCTGTAAGGTATAAGACGTTGGAGCCTTTGGCGGCGATGGACGCATTGTTCTCACCGGAAAATATCCGAAAGAATCTGCAGGGCGAGAATGACATCTACAAATTTGAATACTGCTCCATAGACGAAAATATCTATAAGATCGCGTCCTTCATTCCGCTGGAGTGGGATGGCACAAAGCTGGTCAAAGCACTGTTGGCATCTATGGATGTGTCACAGGAGAAAAAGGCCGAGATCGAATCCCATAAGGCACTGAAGGATGCGTACCGGGCGGCGGAAAACGCAAGCCGCGCCAAGACGGAATTTCTCTCCAATATGTCCCATGATATCCGTACACCGATGAATGCAATCGTTGGCTTGACCGCCATTGCGGGTGCGAATATCGAGAGTCAGGACAGGGTGGTCGAGTGCCTTGGCAAGATCACAAAATCGAGCCGTCATCTGTTGGGACTGATCAATGAAGTGCTGGATATGGCCAGAATCGAGAGCGGGCGAATAAGCCTTGCCGAGGAGGATTTCAGCCTGCCGGAGCTGGTCGATAACCTGCTCACCCTCACAAAACCGGCAATCGACGAGCACCACCATCAGCTCGAAGTCCATATTGAGCACATCGAGCACGAAGCGGTCTGCGGCGACAGCCTGCGCATCCAGCAGGTCTTTGTGAACCTGATGAGCAACGCCGTCAAGTACACCCCGGATGGAGGAAACATCACCCTTACGATCAAGGAAAAACCGAACGGCTTCTCGGAGCTTGGCTGCTACGAGTTTTCCATCGAGGACAACGGCATCGGTATGACGCCGGAATTCCAGAAGATCATGTTCGAGCCGTTCAGCCGGGCAGACGATCACCGGACGACCAAGGTGCAGGGCACCGGTCTTGGCATGGCCATTGCAAGAAACATCGTCAACCTGATGAATGGTGACATTCAGGTCGAAAGCGCTCCCAACAAGGGAACGAAGATCACGGTCACGGTCTATCTGAAGCTTCAGGAGAACGAGAAGGAACAGGAAAAAGAACTGCTCGATCTGCCGGTACTGGTCGTGGACGATGACAAGACCTGCTGCGAAAGCACCGTTGCAACCCTTCAGGAGATCGGCATAGCGGGCGAATGGGTCCTGACCGGCAAGGAAGCCGTGGAACGCTGCGCGGCGCGGCACAAGACCGGCCGCGACTATTTTGCGGTGATCCTGGACTGGAAGATGCCGGAAATGGACGGTATTGCAACCGCCAGAAAAATCCGGGAACGGGTAGGAGAAGATGTCACGATCATCATCCTGACTTCCTTTGATTTCAGCGAGATCGAAGAAGAAGCCAGAGCAGCGGGCGTGAATGCGTTTATGGCAAAACCGCTGTTCCGTTCCCGTCTGACGGCAACTCTGCGGCAGTTTACATCCGGGAAGAAGGAGAAAAACGCCCGGAACTATCTGGAAGACTTTGCGAAGGAAAACTATGCGGGTAAGCGGATCCTTCTTGTGGAAGATAACGAGCTGAACCGTGAGATCGCAACCGAGATCATAGGCATGACGGGCGTGACCATTGACATTGCCGAAAACGGAAAAATTGCAGTCGAAAAGGTGATGGAAGCGCCAGAAAAGTGGTACGATCTCATTTTTATGGACATCCAGATGCCCATCATGAATGGTTACGAAGCCACTGCTGCGATCCGTGCCCTTGCCGGCAGCCGGGGCAAAGTGCCCATCATTGCCATGACGGCAAATGCCTTTGCCGAGGACGTGCAACTGGCAAAGAACACCGGCATGAACGAGCATATCGCCAAACCGCTTGATTTGAATAAGCTGAACGATGTGCTGAAACAGTGGCTGTGATCTGTGCATTGCAGTATCTGGGCAAGCAGGAACATCACGTTTCGAGGATCTTGTATTGAAATAGCTGCACAACCGCAGCTATTGGGTTGAAAATAAGGCTGAAGCCCCAATTGCTCCAGCCAATGTCAGAGTTTCTTAATTGTCCATCAAAAATACGTTGGTACGTTTTACACTGTGACGATTCAAAAAAACAGAGGAGAGATATTTTACTATGATCTACAAAAAGCAATACGGTCAACCGTTTGATACCGAAAGTGTAGTGGGTTCTTTTTTGCCCATGATGGAAACGATACCCTATCTGACCAAGGAGCCGGATGGTTTCTCCTATGCCATGGAACCGCAGGATGTCCTGTATGGTCTTGGCGAAAACGTCCGTGGTATCAACAAGCGCGGGTGGGTGTACGAAAGCAAATGCTCCGATGACGGCAACCATACCGAGGGCAAATCCTCGCTGTACGGTGCTTATAATTTTATGATCGTGTCCGGCAAGGATACATTTGGCGTTTTTATCGACTACCCGGGCAAGGTCACCTTTGACTGCGGCTACACCGACCTGGATACCTTACGCATCACGGTGGCCGAGGAAAATTACGATCTCTACATCATTGAGGGCGAGAGCCTGACCGATATTGTGCACCAGTTCCGCCAGTTGGTGGGGCGCAGTTATATTCCGCCCAAATGGGCTTTTGGCAACGCCCAGAGCCGCTGGAGCTACATGAACGAGGACGAGGTCCGCGAGGTGGTGGCAAATTACCGTGCCAATCATATGCCGCTGGACGCTGTGGTTCTGGATATTGATTACATGGAGCGTTACAAGGACTTTACGGTGGATGCGCAGCGCTTCCCGCGTTTTGCAGACTTTGCCGCCGAGATGAAAGCGCAGGGCATCCATCTTGTCCCCATCATCGATGCAGGAGTCAAGGTCGAAGAGGGATATGATGTGTACGAGGAGGGCGTGAAAAACGGCTACTTCTGCACGAATCAGGATGGCACCCCCTTTGTAGCCGGTGTGTGGCCGGGACGGGTACACTTCCCCGATATGCTCAACCCGGAAGCCCGTGCTTGGTTTGGCAGTCAATATAAAGTTCTGCTGGATCAGGGGATCGAGGGCTTCTGGAATGATATGAACGAGCCTGCTATCTTCTACGCAGAGGAAAGACTGAAAAAGACCTTTGCTCAAATTGAGAAATACAACAAGCAAAACCTGGATATTTCCAGCTTTGGTGCTTTTACCGGCATGGTGGCAGAGCTTTCCAACAACGAAAACGATTATAAGCTGTTCTACCACAACACCAAACAGGGGCGTATGCGGCACGACAAGGTACATAATCTTTTTGGTTATAACATGACCCGTGCGGCAGGCGAGGCTTTTGAGCGGCTGGAGCCGGACAAGCGCATTTTGATATACTCCCGTTCTGCCTGCATCGGGATGCACCGGTATGGCGGCATCTGGACCGGCGACAACCATTCTTGGTGGAGCCACATTCTGCTTGCGCTGCACATGATGCCCTCCCTGAATATGTGCGGCTTCCTGTACGAAGGCCCCGACATTGGCGGCTTTGGCAGCAATACCACGGAGGATCTGGTGCTGCGCTGGTACGGCATGGGCATCTTCTCTCCGCTGCTGCGGAACCACTCTGCCAAGGACACCCGCCGGCAGGAGCCCTACCGCTTTAAGAACAAGGCCGCCTTTGCCGGTATTTTACAGCTGCGCTACCTGCTGCTGCCCTACATTTACAGCGAGTACATGAAGGCTGCCCTGCACGACGGCATGTACTGTATGCCGTTGGCGTTCGCCTTCCCGGAGGATGACTTTGCCCGCCGGGTGGAGGATGAGGTGATGATCGGTGAAAGCCTGTTGATCGCCCCGGTATATGAGCAAAATGCCCGAGGTCGGTATGTTTATCTGCCGGAGGAGATGCTGCAGGTGCGGGTAAAGTGCAGCGAAAGCAACCGCATCGAAACCAGCGTGCTGCCAGCAGGCCATCATTACATTCCGGTGGAGCTGGATGAAGTGGTGTTCTTTATGCGCAAGGGACACCTTCTGCCCCTTGCCAAGGACGGCAAAAAGATCCAGAGCGTTGCCGATGTGGATTTTGCAGATCTGCGCCTGCTTGCCTATGCTCCCGATGGTGCATCCTATGAATACTATACCGATGACGGCGAGACAAAGGATTATGATAAGCCGGAACATTTTGTGCATATCACGCTGGATGCGGATGGAAACGCAAAGAGCGATCGTGCTACGGTCAAAGTAGAAGGATAATCGTCAGTCATTACGCAGTTCCTACAGAGTGACAGCGTTTCAGCTTGAAATGCTGCCACTCTTTTTTGTTGTCTATATCACAGATAAAATAGCCGTTCCATCTTGAAAACAGCGTAAAGATTTATTATAATAAAATAAATAGTTGTGGCTTTTGCAAAGGAGGGCTGAATCATGGCAGCGCAGCGCACCTATCTGGCAATCGACCTGAAAAGTTTCTATGCCTCGGTGGAGTGCGTAGACCGTCATCTGGACCCCCTGACCACCAATCTGGTGGTGGCGGACGCCTCCCGCACCGAAAAGACCATCTGCCTTGCGGTGTCGCCCTCCCTGAAAGCCTACAAGATACCCGGCAGAGCACGGCTGTTTGAAGCCGTTCAGCGGGTGAAAGAGGTCAACGCTCAGCGGCTGCAAACTGCCATCCGGCAGCACAAGGCAGTCCGGGGAGAGGATGGCAAGTACCACTTTGCCAGCACCTCTTTTAATGCCAATGCCCTGAACGCAGACCCGACGTTGGGGCTGAGTTACATCGTTGCGCCGCCCCGGATGCAGCGGTATCTGGATGTGTCCACCCAAATCTACAAGACCTACCTCAAATATGTGTCCCCGGCGGATATCTACCCCTACTCCATCGACGAGGTTTTCATTGATGTGACGGGCTATCTGCCCTATTACCACATGAGCGCCCACGAGCTTGCCATGACCATGGTGCGGGAGGTGCTGTACAACACCGGCATCACCGCAACGGCAGGCATCGGCACCAACCTCTACCTTGCAAAGCTGGCCATGGACATTGTGGCAAAGCACATCCCGGCAGACAAAGATGGTGTCCGCATTGCGGAACTGGATGAGCAGTCCTATCGGTATCTGCTGTGGAACCACAGACCGCTGACGGATTTCTGGATGACCGGTCCCGGCACCGTCAAGCGGCTGGAAGCCCACGGCATTTATACGATGGGGGACTTGGCACGGTTTTCAATCCATGGAGAAGATCGTCTGTATGAGATTTTTGGCGTGGATGCAGAAATCCTTATTGACCACGCATGGGGCTACGAACCCTGCGGCATGGAGCAGATCAAAAGCTACAAGCCCAGCACCAACAGCATCAGCGAGGGGCAGGTGCTATCCACTCCTTACCCGTATGATAAAGCAAAACTCATTGTCCGGGAGATGGCGGAGATTCTGATGTTCCGGCTCACCGAAAAGAAGCTGGTGACGGAATCCATCACCTTGGAGGTGGGCTACGACCGGGAGAACGTGGACAAGGGCGGCTACCGTGGTCTGACCCAGACCGACCGCTACGGCAGGGTCATCCCCAAAGCAGCCCACGGCACTGTCCGGTTCGATGCCCCTACCAATCTGGGCAGCACCCTCATCAACGAAAGCGCAAAGCTGTTTGAGCGCATCACCGACCCGGCGCTGACGGTGCGGCGCATCACCATCAACGCCAACAAGGTCACGCCGGACGAGGGCATCTATCAGGTGGACTTTTTCACCGACACCAAGAAGCTGGAAAAGGAGAAAAAACTCCAGCAAGCCATGCTGGGCATCAAGAACAAGTACGGCAAAAACGCCGTGCTGAAAGCCAGCAGCTACGAAGAAGGTGCCACCATGCGCCAGCGCAATGCGCAGATCGGCGGGCACAGTGCAGGAGGTTCGGATGAAAAACTACAAAAATAGTAAGATCGGACTGGAGAACGCCCAAAAGTACGGGGACATCATAGAGATGGAACGCCCCCAGACCGAAGAATCCCTCCGCAAGCACCCCCGCATGACCCTTCAGAACCGTGCCAAAATCTTCTCGCCCTTCTCTCCGCTGCGGGGCTATGACGAGCAGCTTGCCGCAGAAAAGCAGCGCACCGAGCGGGTGACCAAGCGCATTTTGACCGAGGAAGAAATGTCGGCTCTGTCCGATCGGCTGATGCAGGTCACCAAGGGCATGACCATCACGGTGCGGTATTTCAAAGAGGATACCGCCCACCCGGAGGTTCCGGCGGTGGGCAACTACATCACGCTGACCGGAAAAGCGGACCGCATCGACCCGGTGTTCCGCACCTTGCAGGTGGGCGACACCGTGGTGCCCTTTGAAGATCTGGTGGAGGTCAGAGGAGAAGGCATCATGGACATTGATGTGTATCTGGGCATCGGGGAAGAATGAGATGACTAGAAATTCTGAAAGAGATGTTTATAGGACAGCTCTTTCGGTAAAATGACCTCAGAAGAAGCAAAACACACTTCGGATGGAGGAAAATACAATGGCAAACGGTGATTACGGCTACTTTGGCAAAGGCGACACGGGCTATGCCCAGTACATGACGGCCTTCAACCGCAACTTCGGCGGCTCGTCCGGCGGCGGTGGCGGCGGGAACCACAACAATGGCGGTGGCGGAGACGGCAGCGGCTGCGGCTGCCTCATCGCCATTGCGGTGGTGGTCGTGCTGGTGCTCCTCGGCATGGGAAGCTGAGGGCATCCCCACGGTGCAGAGCTGCTTGTGGTAAACGGCGGAAAAAACTAAAAAGCACTTGACCCTGACGTTGCGTCATAGCGTATACTGAGCTTGTCGCAAGGGAGGAAAACGAAATGATGACTGTCAAGGAAGTGAGCAATCTGACCGGGGTGAGCATTCGGACGCTGCAATATTACGATAAAATCGGTCTGCTGCATCCGGCGCATCGAACGCAGGCGGGATATCGCCTGTATGATGATGCTGCACTGGAACGATTGCAACAGATCTTGCTGTTCCGAGAACTGGAATTTTCACTGGAGGATATCCGAAAAATTCTGAAAAACCCGGAGTTTGACCGGGAAAAGGCACTGGAACAGCAGATCACATTGCTGACCCTGAAAAAACAGCATCTGGAAAAGTTGATCGCTCTTGCGGAGAAGATTCGGACAACAGGAGGAAATGTTATGGACTTCAACGCATTTGACACACAGAAGATCAAGGAATACGCAGAACGTGCAAAGAGAGAGTGGGGCAAAACCACAGAGTATCAGGAATTTGAGGCAAAAAACGCCCGGCGGACGCAGAAGGAATCTGGCAGCATCAACGAGCAGTTGATGGGGCTCGTAGCGGCATTCGGAACGCTGCAAACCAGAGAACCGGCAGACCCCGCAGTACAGGCACAGGTGAAAAAACTGCGGGACTTTATCACCGAGAATTACTATACCTGCACGAAGCCCATTCTGCATCAACTTGGACAGATGTATGGTGCCGGAGGCGAGTTTACAGAGAATATCAATGCTGCCGGGGGAGAGGGTGCGGCAGAATTTGCTCAGAAAGCTATTAAAATTTATTGCCGATAAGTGTGAAGCTGTCTTGCGTGACCCGGTCACAGAAAACATAACTAGGAAATGTTATCATATAGCCATAGAAAACACCAACAACATTCCGATGGAGGATTTGAATATGAAGGCAAAGTTTTATATCTGTGAGCACTGTGGCAACCTGGTCACCACCATCCACAACGCAGGCGTTCCGCTGGTCTGCTGCGGCGAAAAGATGAAGGAGCTGCTCCCCAACACGGTGGAAGCCAGCGGCGAAAAGCATCTGCCGGTGGCAGAGCTTTCCGGCAGCACCCTCACGGTTACGGTGGGTGCAGTGGAGCATCCCATGGTGGATGTGCACCACATCCAGTGGCTCTTTGTGGAGACCGAAAACGGTGGACAGCTCCGCTACCTCGCCCCCGGTCAGGCACCCAAGGCGGTGTTTGAGCTGGGCAGCGAAAAGCCGGTGGCGGTCTACGCCTACTGCAACCTGCATGGTCTTTGGATGACGAAACTGTAAGAAATAAACGGGCTCCTGCCAGTGGTTGACGCTTGCAGGAGCCTGTTTTGGCGTGCAGCCAGAGGGATGATGCAGCGTTAAAAATATTCTGCTTGACCTTGTGCAGAGGATGAAGTAATATACTCGCAAGAAACCAACTTACGAGTGTATTTTATGCAACTACGCTTTGAGGAGGAAATGCCATGCGTTCCGAACAAATCAAAAACCAACAGGAAATCGTGCAGGGAGACATTACCAAGCTGGACTGTGACTGCATCGTGAATGCGGCCAATC
>OICF01000491.1_pt1 | contig 10855 bp, 8 predicted proteins | sample 1581211 | NCBI WGS metagenome assembly OICF01 (sample SAMEA3882534, study PRJEB24775) | human gut metagenome | biome: human-associated habitat; feature: intestine environment; material: feces | place: Netherlands | collected 2009/2010
GGAGGCAAATAATGTTCTGGACCAGCTGGAGGATGGAGTGTACGAAACGAACTACTGGCCCAAAGGACGGAAAACATTCTGGTGGAGCTGCTGGCAGGAACTGTTCGATCACGCCCTGCAGGAAAGCGGATTTTCTGACGTGAAAGAGCTGCCAGAGCTGTCGGTCCCGACGGAACTCCTTCTGACCGGCCTGCTCATCATGGCGGACTGGATCGCCAGCAATCCCCGGTATTTCCCGCTGATCCCGGTAGAGGAACTGGGCGACGAGAGCCTTTATCCGGCCCGCGTGGAACGGGCATGGCAGAAATTTGCACCGACCCTTCCCTGGAAAGTGCAGGAGGCCGCAGCGGACCCGGCGGAGTTCCGGGAGCGGTTCGGCTTTCTTCCGAACGAAGTGCAGCAGGCTATGCTGGAGGCTGTGAACAACGCACAGGAACCGGGCATTTTTATTCTGGAAGCCCAGATGGGCGTGGGCAAAACCGAGGCCGCGCTGGCAGCGGCGGAGGTTCTGGCACAGCGCTGCGGGGAGGGCGGCATCTTCTTTGGTCTGCCGACCCAGGCCACCGCCAACGGTATTTTTGGGCGGCTGCTGGACTGGGCGCAGAAACAGTCGGACGGGCTGGAACACTCCATCCGGCTGGCACACGGCATGGCGCAGCTGAATACAGACTATTTGAAATTGCAGCAGGAGCCGGTGCCGGTGGAGGATGACGCCGACGACCCGGAGGAACGGGTGATGGTGCACCAGTGGTTTCAGGGCAGCAAACAGGCGCTTCTGGCCAACTTTGTCATTGGCACGGTGGATCAGCTGCTGATGGCGGCCTTGCAGCAGAAGCATGTGATGCTGCGGCATCTCGGCCTGGCGGGCAAGGTGGTGGTGATCGATGAGTGTCATGCTTACGACGCCTACATGAATTGTTATCTGGACCGGGCACTGAACTGGCTGGGAGAGTACCGGGTGCCGGTGATCCTGCTTTCTGCCACACTGCCCGCCAAGCGGCGCACCGAACTTGTGACCGCATATCTCAACCGGAAAACGCTGCCGGATGCACCCTGGAAAACCTGCCGCGGCTACCCGCTGCTGACCTGGACCGATGGAAAACAGGTGCAGCAAACCGGCATTCCGCTGCACACACCGCCGCGCCGGGTGACGATGGAATCCCTGACGGAGGAACAACTGCCGGAAACGCTGCAGAACGCGCTGCGGGAGGGTGGCTGTGCAGGCGTGATCGTCAACACGGTGCGGAAAGCGCAGGACCTTGCGGCCCGCCTGCGAGAAGAGCTGCCGGAATTTGAAGTGCTTGTGTTCCATGCACAGTTCCTGATGCCTGACCGCGCCGAAAAGGAACAACGCCTGATGGAGCGCATCGGCAAGCGCTCGACCCCGGCGCAGCGCGACCGACTGATCGTGGTGGGTACGCAGGTGCTCGAGCAGTCACTGGATATCGATTTCGATTACATGATTACGGAACTGTGCCCGATGGACCTGCTGCTGCAGCGCATCGGACGGCTGCACCGGCATCCGGGCGCGTCCGCAGCCGGTGCAGGAAGCCCGCTGTGCAGTGCTGGACACCGGGACCGAGGAATTTGACGAGGGCAGTGCAGCCATCTATGGCGAATGGCTGCTCGGACGTACCCGGAAGCTTCTGCCGCAGGAAGTGCAGCTGCCTGCGGATATCGCCCGGCTGGTACAGGACACCTACGGCTGGGAGCCGGACTGCCTGCCCGCAGACCCGCAGAGCACAGCGGCACGGGGAACATATGAGCTGGAACAGGCCAAGAAGCAGCGCAGCGCCAAGGCCTTTGCCATTTCGTCGCCGAGAGCATGCGGTGATGCGCTGGACGACTGGATGGATGACAGGGCAAAGACCAGCGACGCCGGTGCCCGTGCCGCTGTGCGCGACGGCGACCCGTCCATTGAAGTGCTGGTCATGATGCAGGACAGCAGCGGCAATGTCCGCTTCCTGCCCGGAGAGGGAGAAGCGGCCGGGCCCTGTGTGGCGGTGGACCAGCCCCCGCAGCCGGAAGAAGCCTTGCAGATCGCGCGGCAGAGACTGCGTCTGCCGGGGTACTTCAGCAAGCGATGGAGTGTGCAGCAAACCATTGACGCGCTGGAAGCCGAGACCCGGAAGCATTTTGCGGCATGGCAGCTCTCCCCGTTGCTGCGCGGGGAACTGGTCCTGCTGCTGGACGAGCGCCGCACGGCACACCTTGCCGGGCAGGTGCTGCACTACGACCGTGAAAACGGCCTGACCTATCAGAAGGAGGATGAGGATGGAGACGATGGAGTTTAACCTGCTGCGGGAACCGTGGGTCCGGGTGCGGACACAGGATGGTACCATACGGACAGTTTCGCTGACCGACGCCCTGCTCCATGCACATGCGTATGTGGACCTTGCGGGCGAGATGCCCACACAGGACGCCGCCATGCTGCGGCTGCTGCTGGCGGTGCTGCACACGGTGTTCTCCCGCGTGGATGGGAACGGTGTACCGGCACCGTTTGAAGAACCCCGGGACGCCCTGCTGCGCTGGAGCGAACTGTGGCAGTTGGGGCACTTCCCGGAACAGCCGATCCAGGATTATCTGGACAAATGGCAGGACCGCTTCTGGCTGTTCCACCCGGAGCGCCCCTTCTGGCAGGTGCCGGAAGCGAAGATCGGCAGTCCATTCGGAGCGAAAAAGCTGAACGGAGAAGTGTTTGAAAGCGAGAATAAAACCAGCCTGTTTTCTGCCTGTGCGGGAACAGGAAAGGAAAGCATGGACTACCCGCAGGCTGCACGATGGCTTGTGTCTTTAAACAATTATGACGATGCGGCGGCTAAGAAAAAGGCAAAAGACCGGCCGCTGCCGTCGATGGGGCCGGGGTGGCTCGGCCGGATCGGTGTGATCTATGTAAAAGGCAGCAATCTGTTTGAAACACTGATGCGGAACCTGATGTTCCTGCAAGATGGCGGAGAGCTCTGGGAACCGGATGTTCCGTGTTGGGAGCTTGAGAATGCAAGAAGCGGCGAACGAACTGAGGTGGCATGCCCGGATAACTTTGCGGAGCTGATGACGACGCAGTTTCGACGGATCCTTCTGGAACGGAAGGAAAACAAAGTTGTGGGCTATACGGTCTTGGGAGGAGACTTCTTTGATTCCACGAATGCATTTGCAGAACCGATGACGCTCTGGAATAAAAAAGAGGACAAAAAGACAGGGCTGGTGTATTACAATCCGCGGAAACATGAGATGGGAAAACAGCTCTGGCGGGAGTTTTCCGCTATCAGTGATAGGGGCGGCCATAAACCCGGCGTGATCTGGTGGAATACCTATTTGCAGGGCCGGAAATTGCTGAGCAGAAAAGAAATTCTACAGGTTTGTGCAGTTGGGGTGGAATACGGAGCGCAAAGTGCCTCCATGAAAGATTGTTACACGGATGCGCTTTCGATGAATCTTGAACTGCTAAATGAATTGGGCCGTACATGGCAGATCTGTGTTGACGATGAGGTGAGCAACTGTGAGCAGGCTGCACGGATCGTGGGTCGTCTGGCACAGAACCTGGCCCTTGCGGCAGGGGACAAGAACGACACCGGTGCCGAAGCCGCCCGCGCGCAGTTCTATTTTGCGGTCGATCAGCCGTTCCGGCGGTGGCTGCAGAGCATTGACCCGGAGACGGATGAACCGGTCGAGAAGGCGGCCGAGTGGCAGGAGCAGGCATACCGGCTTGCGGCAGAATTGGGCAGACAGATGGTGGAGCAGGCGGGAGCTGCCGCCTTTGTGGGCCGCCGCATCCCGGAGGCAAAGAACAAGGATAAGAGCTGCCTGTATACGGCACCCAAAGCCTATAACAGCTTTCTATATTACCTGCGGAAGCTGTACCCGAAACAGGATGAAGGAGGGACAGAATGAAAACCAATGAGGTGAAAGCCTGCGTGACACAGCAGCTGCGTCGGCTGCAAGTTCTGCCGGAGCCGCAGAGACGGGCCGAGCTTGCCGAGCTGCGCCGGGGCGTGGGGCGTCAGCCCGGAGACCTGCCTGCGTTGTGGGGCGCTCTGCTGGCCGACATGCCGGAGCAGCTGCAGGGCAGCAATGGCCCGTCAAAGGCGGAATGGGCCGTCTATACGGCGTTGACCCTGTTTGCCCTGCACCAGCGTTCCGGTGTAGGTTTCGTCCTGCAAGATGCGGATGATGGTGGTTGCCGACCACTTACAGTCAGCCTTGTCCGCATAGCCCTTTTTCGCGTAGGGCAGGCCATTGTTCTTCTTGTATGCCAGCGGAGAGAGAATGCCCAGCCGGTTCAGCTCTGATGCGATCTTGGAGGCGCTTGCGCCCTCCAGCCGCATACGGAAGATGTCGCAGACAACGCGGGCGGCGTAGGGGTCAGGGACGAGCAAATTCTTGTTGTCCTCGGCTTTCATGTAGCCGTACACCGGGAACGCGCCGACGAAATCGCCGTTGCGCCGCTTCACATCCAGCGAGGAACGGGTTTTGATGGAAATATCCCGGCAGTAGGCATCGTTGAGCAGATTCCGCATCGGAACCATGATGGAATCGCTGGTCTTCCACGCAGATTGACTGTCATAGTTGTCTGTCACAGCAATCAGTCGGACCCGCATGACTGGAAAAATGCGTTCCAGATAACGTCCCACTTCAATGTAATTCCGTCCAAAGCGGGACAAATCTTTCACCAGAACACAGTTGATGGTCCCCTGCTCCAGTTCCCTGAACAGGTTTTGGAACGCAGGCCGTTCAAAGTTCGAGCCGGAGTAACCATCGTCCACAAACTCATCCACAATACACAGTTCCGGGTGGTCTGCGGCATAGGCTTCAAGCAAGGTGCGCTGGTTTGCAATACTGTCGCTCTCTGTCTTATCGCCATCCTCACGAGACAAGCGCAAGTACAAGGCTGTACGGTATCGGGTTGTATTTTGCTGTGTTCTCTTCTGCAAATTCATATCAGGGTATAACAAAAGCCTTCCACCTCCTTAACGAATCGGCAATACTGTTCGTCAGAGAAGCGAAAGGCTCCACATTTTTCTATGTAGAACAAGCCTGCCGAGCAATCTTTGCTCAGCTGGCACATTCCTATTTTCTTACCCGTAAACAGCTTACCAGAATCCCCATCCTTTGTCCATTGCTTTATTGCATTAAAGTGTGAAATTTTCTGTGTGTTTTTTCAGCAGCTTGCCGAAAGTTTCTCTGCCTTTTCAGCTGGCAGACTGAAAGCACCTGCCAATGCGCTCAGACAGTGTACTGCTCCCTCTCGGTGCAAAGTTCAGCTTCACAATGATTCCGTTGTCCAGATAACAATAAGGATTTCGGACCTTATCCAGCAGATTTTTCAGCCTTTCCTCCTGCGGCAGTCCGTGTTCCACTGCATCCTGCGGCAGTTCCTGCAGTTCATGCTGTTCTATCGTGCGGATGTCTCGATCTTTCATCTGGTGGATCTGCTCCAGCCAATTCATTCTGCCGTTTTCTTGCAATCGCGTTCCTCCCATTCAAGCCAGAAGTGTTTTCAGCAAGTTCAATTTTGCCTGTCCTATATCCTTTCTCATGCTGGGGCCTGTGCAGGCAATCGGCGTACACAGTTCCAGCAGACGGTCATAGATACGGGCGTGAGCGGTATCCTGCGGTTTTTTCAACTCCGTCAGGGTCAGGTTCGTGGTGACGATCAGTGGTTTTCGGCTGCGGTAACGACTGTCGATGATGTTATAAATCTGCTCCAGCGCATATTCCGTGCCGCGCTCCATGCCGAAATCATCAATGACAAGCAACGGATAGCCGCAGAGCCTGTCCACGACTTCATTTCGCCCGGAAAAGGCGTTATTCAGTTCATTCATGATTCGGGCAAAATTCGTCATGCAGACTGCCACTTCCTGTTCCATCAGGGCATTGGCAATGCAACCCGCCATAAAACTCTTGCCTGTACCAACACCGCCCCAGAGCAGCAGCCCCACATTCTTTTCCCGCATTTCCGGCCAGTGGACCACATACCGCTGTGCCAGCTGCATCTGTGGATTTTGCCCATGATCGTTTGCAAATGTCCAGTGCTGCATCGCCCAGTCGGTAAAGCCCTGCAGCTTCAGCCGCTGCACTTTCTCGTAATGCAGCCTTGCACGTTCTTCTTTCTCTTGCTTTTCCCTTGTAGCCTGCCTGCACCGGCATTCAGCCGGATGGCGGTCACGCCCAAACAGTTTTTTGCCATTCGGAAAGAACGCTTCCTTGGGAGTTTTGCAGCTGCCGCAGTACAGCAGCCCATCTTCTGCAACATAATCCTGCGGTTCCACAGAGATCGTCATAAGCCTGTCCATCGCTGTCTGGATCGTTTCCGTCATAAACTTTCCTCCTTGTTGTAGGTATAGTCCGGGATGCCTGCTCCCGGTTTCTGTTGTCTTTTCTTCCGTGCTGACCAGCTACGCAGGGTCGCCGCATGGTCTGCGTACTTCCTGCCTGTAGACTGCATATAGGCTGAAAGGTCTTCGATCAGAGTATCCAACTCTGCAATTTCCATTTCCAGTTCCGAATAATCTTCCAGAAAAACATTCCGATAACGCCCATATGCTTCTTTGGTTCTACTCAGTTGGTTCAATCTTAGGTTGTTCTTATTTATTTGGTTCGATTTGCAGTTTTGCGCAATCGTATTGCTCACCTTTGAGCAATCAGGCTGCTCATTTTTGACCATCTCGACTGTGCATTTCTGCGCAGTAGATGGGAAGCTTAGGAACACCTGGTTTGGCTTGGAAAAGCCATTGGATCGCCGTTCGATCAGCCGTGCGGCTTCCAGTTCCCGCAGGGCACGGGTGACACTGGAAATGCTGCTCTGAAGATCTTCCGCCAGCCCTGCCAACGGATAGAGCACATATGCCCGGCCCTGCACATCCACCCAGCCGTTCTTCTGCGAAAGGATCATGCGGTCCAGCAGCAAAACATACGTCAATCGTGCCGTATGGGAAAGGCTCATCTGCAGCAGAAATTTCGGATAAGGGAAATAAGCTGGTAATGGGGTTTGTGCCTTGATGTACTCTTTACTCAAACTTCCTCCTAATCGTTTTCAAAAGTCCCTGCCGAATGGGAAAGTCCTGCACGGGCTTACGCATCCGGCAGGGTTCCGGGGTGCGGGGTGGAAGACCCTGCTGATTACAGGCTCATATCATAGCTGCGCTTCTTGCGTTTCGGTTGACGCTCGCGCTGTTCCTGTCGAGCCTGCTCCTGCCTTGCCTTTTCGCGGACTTTGGCCTCCCACTCGCGTTTCCATGCAAGGTCGGATTTCATCTCATTGGTTTTTCGGAAGATGCTGTACACATTATCCGATGCAATTTCCAAACGCCTGGATTCTTCCCGCAAGGGAGCATATGCCTTTTTCCTCTCCGCGATTTCTTTGGTCAGCTCTTCCTTCCGTTTTTTCAATGATTTCAGCGATGGCAGCTTTCCATCGTTTTCTTCCCGGAAATATTTCACGGATTCTGCATAGGCATCCAGTTCCTTGGAATGCTCTGCACGGAATTTCTTCTTGAAAATTGCTTTCGTAAATTGCTGCTGAACATCCTTTGTAGAAAGGTACTGCCCCGCATAATGAATCTGCTCATTGGTTTTCTGCAGTTCATCCTCTGCCTGCGACAGCCGTTCATACGCAGCCTGCGCATTGGCCTGTGCTGTCTTACACAGATCGTTCAGTTCTGTCAGGTCGTTGATGTTGTTTTCCTGCACCCATACCAGCGTTTCAGCCATTTTCTGCAAATTGCTGATTTTGACCTTTAGCGCATAGGCCAGATTTTCCTGTGCCTTAACATTCTCCTGCAGGTCCACAACGAGCCGCAGCCTGGTTCTGGTCGTAAAGATCAGTATGGGGTCTTTCTTGTACCGTAGATTTCTCTCTGCGTTCTGAATGAAGAATCCTTCCAGACATTCTCTTTTGCAGCTGTCCCCCAAGGAACGCTCCGATATAAACTTGTTCCGTTCCGGCGGCAGATAGCTGTAACGCCCACGTTGTGTTTTGACGAAAACGTCATATTCATCCTGCAGGATGTCTTGAAAATCTTCATACGAGATTGCTTTCTCACGAGCAGCGGCAACAGCATCCCGGATAAGCTGCTTCTGTGTTTGAAACTTTGTCGGATTGGGCGTAAATCCTTCCGTTTCGATTTTCTGTTTTTTCTCATCCAGCCGCCGCTGTGCCCAATACTCTGCCTCGGTCACGCCCGTTCTGGATGGTGACAGTAAATCGACCTGATGCAGAAATCCGCGGCGGCACAAATCCATGAGGGATTTCTGCAGATGCTTCAGGTACTCGTTCGTCACATGGTGCTTGTACCCTGCCTTGCAGTCAATGGGCCGCTCCATAAAGGGCTGGTTAGGCACATCCAGTTTTCGCAAACTGTTGATTACGATATGGACATGAATATTTCCGCTGCCATTGTGACCGTCCATGTGCGTACAGACCAATGCCTGATGCCCCGGAAAGTTGGCTTTTGCGTATTCCAGCCCAAGCTCCTGTGCCCGTTTCCCCGTCAAACAATTTTCTGTGCTGTCCCGTGGATCAAAGCTGATGATGTAATGGTGGCTTTTGATTTCATTCTTGTTTTTGTTTTTCTGGTACTCGCGGTTCAACTGCTGGCAGGCCGCATCAAAGGAATAGGGTTCACAGTTCAGACCGTCCAGATAAAACTCATCTCGCATGATACGATTTCCGTTCTGGTCAAGGATCGGAGTTTTCCGAAGCTCGTCATGCTTGAAAATCAGATATTCCAGCGCAGCACCATAGTTGAAGCTCTTACTTGCGATGTGCTTTAAGATTGCCATAGTTCTTTCCTGCCATTTCTGTGACCTGCTCCCGCATTTCAAAAATGCAGGAAATCGCGTGGTTGATGTTTTCACGCATAACATGTGATGGAAGGCCTCCACTGTTGAAGAACGCTGCGATCTGGTTCAAGTTGTTCCCGATGGCGGCAAACTCCCGTGTGATGGCTTCAATTTCGTCCGGGTGGACATAGAACACATACGAGGTATTCACACGGCCTTTCATCAGCATCTGCGCTGCAAATTGAGAGAGGGTCATCCCGGCATCTTCTGCCTGCCGGTGTAAAAGTTCATGTACTGCTTCTGTAACTCGTGCGGAGATTACTTTTGTCTTTACGATAGGTTTCACTTTTTTCTTCGTTCTTGGCATGGGGTCTCCTTTCCAAAATCAAGAATTTGATTTTCCCGGCAGTGCATCTGCACTCCGGCTGTGATCTGCTGCAGCAGGCCACCAACAGGCAAAATCATGTGATTTTGCACGATGTGCGGGTATGGGGAGCGCAATCCCCATCAAGATGCCGCCGTGGAGAAACCGCCCGCAGGAGCGGTTTCGTATACAAAGGCGAATCTTGCTCTTAACTACCGTCCACTCTGTCCCGGCCCGTTCCTGCCCGATTTTCTCCGGCGTATTTTCCGGTAAGACGCGCAGAATGCACATTCAGTACCAGAGGTATCCTGCTGGGGTGGCTCATGTGATTTTCAAGGTCCACCTGAGAAGTTTACATTGTCTTCTCACCTTTAGAATTTTAGAGAGGCCGTTTCGCAAAAGTTTTCATCGAAAGCTTTTTGAATTTTTTGTGAATTTTACATTTCAGGAGACTTTTGCGTATTCCTCTCACTTCTAGAATCGGAGAAAGCCCATTTCGCAAGGTGTTTTAGAAAATTCTTCAAATTTTCTGAAGCTTCCTCTACTAAGAGGAATCCACAGTGGGCTTTCAATATACACTTTTGAGGGAATTTCAGAAATTTCACATTTCCATAAAAAGAAAAACGGCAAGGTCTATAATGAACCTTACCGTTTAGGATATACGTGCGTTTTTCCACACAACCTTGTTTACGCTTTATGGCCCTTTTCGCAAATCACACGGACCACTTCATCCACATACTTCTGGCAGGTATCGTGGTCAGGTGCTTCCACCATGACACGGACCACCGGCTCGGTACCGGATTCACGCACCAGAATGCGACCAGTATCGCCCAGTGCTTCAGCAACTTTACTTACCGCTTCCTGCACAGCCGGGTCGTTCTGTGCTGCCTTCTTATCCGTAACACGGACATTCTCCAGTACCTGCGGATAGATTTTCAGCGGTGCTGCCAGTTCGCTCATCGGCTTCTTCTTGGCCAGCATGACTTCCATCATCTTCAAGCTCGTCAGGATACCGTCACCCGTGCTGGCGTACTTGCTAAAAATAATATGACCACTCTGCTCACCACCGATGCGGCAGCCGTTCTTAGCCATGTACTCGTAGACATACTTATCACCAACCGCGGTCTTGGCATAACCGATGCCCTGCTCATCGAATGCCTTGTACAGACCAAAGTTGGACATAACTGTTGTAACAACGGTGTTGGTCAGCAGTTTACCGCGCTCTTTCATGTAGCAACCGTAAATATACAGGATGTGGTCGCCGGTGATGACATTGCCCTTCTCGTCCACACACAGGCAGCGGTCAGCGTCGCCATCGTAGGCAAAGCCAACATCCAAGCCCTTCTCCACTACGAACTTCTGCAGACCCTCAATGTGGGTAGAACCTGCGTTGTTGTTGATGTTCGTGCCATTCGGCTTATTATTGATGACGTAGGTGTCAGCACCCAAAGCATCGAAAACGCTCTTAGCGATATTCCAGCTGGAACCATTGGCGCAGTCCAGGCCGACCTTGACACCTTTGAAGGAATAGATACCCAGAGAGATCAGATAACCCATGTAACGATTGCGTCCGGCCACATAATCCACAGTGCAGCCGATATGCTCACGATGAGCAAAGGGCAGCTCCGGCCAGTCCTTATCAAAGACATGGAGTTTGCCGTCAATATAGTCCTCCACCAGCAGCAGGGTCTCCTCGGGCATTTTTTCACC
>OICF01000493.1_pt1 | contig 10821 bp, 7 predicted proteins | sample 1581211 | NCBI WGS metagenome assembly OICF01 (sample SAMEA3882534, study PRJEB24775) | human gut metagenome | biome: human-associated habitat; feature: intestine environment; material: feces | place: Netherlands | collected 2009/2010
ATCCTCCCAAGGAAAGCAACAGGGACCGCCTGTGCGGAATCATCGACACCATCCTTGCAGAGCAGCCGAAGGACTTTGAAGTTTTTCTTCAAAAGCTGATACAGCAGGGCTACGAGGTGAAGCGTGGCAAGCACACGGCGGTGAAGGGCAAGGGGCAGAAGCGTTTTATCCGTTTCCGCACTCTGGGCACCGGCTATGGCGAGGACGAGATCAAGGCAGTGCTGGAGGGAAAGGCAAAGCACAAGCCGTACCAGAAGAAACCACCGCAGGAACAATCGTTCCAGCTTCTAGTAGATATTCAAGGGAAAATGACAGAGGGCAAGAGTGTCGGCTACAAAAAGTGGGCGAACAAGTTCAACCTGAAAGAGATGTCCAAGACCCTGCTGTTTTTGCAGGAACAGAAGATCAGCAGTGCCGAGGAACTGCGAGAACGTGCAGCGGCGGCAACGGAACGCTATCATGCCATGGGCGATTCCATCAAGGCAGCAGAAGCAAGGCTGACGGAAATTGCCGTGCTGAAAACCCACATCATCAACTATGCCAAGACCCGTGAGGTCTATAATGCCTACCGCAAGTCAGGGTACAGTAAAAAGTTTTTGGAAGCCCACCGGGAGGAGATCACTCTGCACAAGGCGGCGAAAGCTGCCTTTGACGAAGCCGGGCTGCAAAAATTGCCGAAGGTCAAGGAGTTGGATGCGGAGTTCTCAGAACTGCTGACCAAGAAGAAAGCAGCCTACCCGGACTACCGCAAGGCACGGAACGAGATGCAAGAACTGGTTCGTGCACAGAAAAACGTGGAACGATTTTTTGCGGAAGAAAAAACAGTACAGGAGAACGAGCAGGCTCGATAAAAGCAGATTGCCGGGAACTGACCGTGAGTGGTCGGTTTCCGGCATTTTTTGCTTTTTCGCAATCTATCGGCAGCAATGTTATCTAACGACTGTGTATCAAGTGCGCCGTAGCAGGTATTCTATTGAGTGCAATCAACCCTATTGAAACGGAGCGTACTATGAAAGAATTATTCGGGCAGCGTCTGCGGGAGCAACGGCAGAATCAGGGCTTGACGATGGAACAGCTTGCTGAAAAAGCAAATCTCTCCCCCACTTTTATCGGCGCAATTGAGCGTGGACTGAAAGAACCTAGCCTTTCTACGCTTATCAGTATTCTGAATGCGCTGGACGTTCCGGCAGACGTTCTGCTCCGTGATTATGTCGGAACAGCATCCCATGTGACCGACGATGAGATCCGCAAGCGGCTGGAAGGTTTGACTCCCATCCAGAAAAAAGCGGCACTCGATCTGCTGGACACCTATATCGGCAATCTCCCTTATCTCACAAACGAGGAATAAAGTCACAAACTTTGCAAGCTCATCGACTGAAATTTAGCCGGTGCGCTTTTCTTTTGCATTCCTTTCGGCTGCAATCATCCTTACAGGATGTATTGTTTCCTAAAGAGTTGATTATTTGAGGGTGTCAAGATGAGAGAACCACGGAACAGCATTTTAGCCGATATTCAGGATGCAATCGAGCAGGCAAAGTGCGGCAAGCTGGCATTATACTGGCAGTGTACTATCCAGCGGGAATACCGTTGCAAGAAAGCCACCCCTGCCGAACAGCACGCGTATGAGCAGTTGCAGAGCATTCTCTCCGAAGTGCCGCAAAGAAGAAACACATCTCAGAAGAGCAGCATTATCTCTGTGAAATCGGTCTGGAAAAGATGCCATATGGATCTTCCTGGCTCTACAAATCTTATACAGAGGAAAGCCTCACGCACATCACGATTACGGCCTATTATAATGTGGGCGAGGCTTTTCTTCAAGCTTCCACTGCAGCATGGGAAAATCTATGGGATTGCCGTGCCGCGCTTCGCAAGTTGGTATCCTCCGTCTATCTGGAAAGCGATTTGAACCTTCCATTCAGAAAAAACGGAAAATTCTTATTCCAACTTGGGTATACTCCTGTTGTGTCCGACATGAAGAAAATCGTTCAGAAAACTGCCGCATTGTCTTTCCCCAAATGGGCGTTAGCCGTATGGGATATGGATACTGCAACATTATATATGGTCAAATACGACAGAAGTCATTGATTTTCTTTGTTTATCTGTGATACCATTCGTTATGAGTCCAATTGCATTGCTCTCTTCGCCTATGGTGGAGACTACAGCTTTCCGAAAAACACAGCGAGGTGACCATTTTTGAAACGTCGAACTTTTCTTGTCTGCACCGCTGCACTTTTTTGCGGTGCGCTTCTGGCAGGAGGCTGCACTCAAAAAACTTCTCAGCCCGTCCTTCAGCAAATTGAATACTCCAATTTGGCAGATTCGGATACACAAGCTCTTCTTTCCAAGCTTTTGCAGGATGCCGGCGTATCCGACCTACGGATACAGACCTTCTTTGATCATGTGCAAAAGTTCAACAATGCTGTGGACCCGGCATGGCTCACCACAGGGTTTGAAAATGCCAAGCCTTCGGATCTGAAATACGATCCTTACTCCATGCAGGACGCATGGACAGAAAAATACGATACCTTCCCCGGCTGGAACTGTCGGATCACCGCTTGTGGGCTGTTCGGTGATTTTATCACTGTCACGGGCAAGGCAGACCTTGACTCAGCCGAGGACACCCTGTTTATGGACTATGAAACACTGGATTCTGACCCGGAATCCCTTTGCGGCGATGAACGGCAAAAGTTTGATGCGCTGTTCGCCCCGGTCAAAACTACCAATACGACCGATATTCCTACCCATTTGAAAACGATTCAGCAGGAATGGAAGAAACGCGGCCTCTCCTTCGTGGAAGATGATAAGATCCGTCTTGTCTCCGTGGTCCTGCACGATCAGTTCTCTGAAACGGACAATTCTCTTATGATCGGTCATGTCGGCGTTATGCTTCCCACATCGGATGCGGTATATTTCGTCGAAAAGGTCGCTTTTCAGGAGCCGTATCGCTTGTTGAAGTTCAAAAATCGAACCGAGTTGAGCGATTATCTGATGCTGAAATACGACAACTCGTGGGGACAGGATACTGCCCACACCTTTATTCTGGAAAATTCAGACCTGATGGACGGCTGGCGCATTCTTGACGAACAGAAAGACGCAAGCTAAAAGCATCGCATTCGTTGGGAGCCGTTCGGTCTGACAGATCATTCGCCCTCTGATACCAAAAAGACGCTGAAGCCTCTCACCCAGAGGCGGCAGCGTCCTTTTTATCTCGGAATGTTTTGTTCGCAGGGGAACTCCGGGCTTATGACAGGGTCACGATGAACGTACCGGTTTATACCGAACGGTAGATTGCAGACAGGATTACGGCTGGCTCATCCGATAAGCTGAAACAGAAAACCGGTGACTTTCTCCATTGCGGAAAGCCACCGGTTTTTGTTATCTTACTGCCTGTTTCAGCCGCTCCAGATCATCCGCATCCGGGTGAGAAAGGGCTTTGTCGAAATTCTCGATCATTGCGTCCAGATTGGGCAGATGAAGTGGCTGCTTTTTCATGTTCTCATATCGCTGGCGTACCGACATCGGCATCTTCCCCTGACACATGAAGCTGCCGATCACCGTGTTGCTGCTGTGCAGATCTTTTTGCACGGTTTTCAGGATCTTGTTAAAATATTCTTCGCTGCCGCCAAAACCAGCGGTACCAAACAAAAACACCTGCTTTCCCCGCAGCTGCTTCAAAAAGTCTGAAGAGCTTTCATCTGCTTTTCCCTTATCCGTCCAGAAGCCCACATAAAGGGTGTCCGCTTCCATGGCGGCAGGGTTCGGGTTGCCAAAATAACAGCAATCTGCCTGCGGCAGGCAGCTGTGCAATGTGTCTGCCAGTAATTCCGTGTTGCCTGTTTTACTGCTGAATACGATTGCGTAACTCATAGCTTCTCCTTTGGAGCCGGTGGCTCTCTGATATTATAATGTTTCCCAGTTGATTTTTCAATCCCGATAGAAATGCTCTTTGTCATGTTCGCTGATGGGGCGCAGCACACGGCATGGATTTCCTACCGCCACTACGTTAGCAGGAATGTCCTTTGTCACAACGCTTCCCGCACCGATCACCGTATTATCCCCAATGGTAACACCCGGCACCACGATCACGCCAGCACCCAACCAACAGTTGCGACCGATGCGGATGGGCAGATTGTACTGGTATGCTTTCTCACGCAGTTCCGGCAGGATCGGGTGGTTTGCGGTTGCAAGGACACAGTTCGGACCTATCATGGTGTGCTCCCCGATGTAGATATGGGTATCATCCACGCAGGTCAACCCGAAGTTGGCATAGACATAATCGCCCATGTGAACGTGCTTTCCGCCCCAATTGGCGTGAAACGGCGGCTCAATCCAGCAGCCTGCGCCGCACTCTGCAAGCATTTCTTTCAAAAGCTGCTCCCGTTTTGCGTGTTCGGAAGGGCGGGTATGATTATAAGCATACAGCCGCTCCATGCAAAGTTCCTGCTCTGCCATGATGGATTCATCCGTTGGGTCGTAGACTTGTTGGCTGTGGATCGCATTTTTTATCGGCATGGTTCTACTCTCCTTATTTATAAGGAATCTTTCTCATTTTTCAGTAGATTCTTCCAGATTCTTTCGGTACTGTGCCGGACTGACACCATACTCTTTCTTGAATACCCGGCTAAAATAGAGTGGGTTATCATACCCTACGATCTCTGCAATTTCTCCAATATTGTATTCGGTGTTCTCCAATAAGCTTTGTGCATTTACCATCCGAAGGGACAGGATGTATTGTGCAGGGCTTATTTTCATGTACAGCTTAAAATTACGGATAAACCAGTTCGTACTGATATGCAGCGATTCTGCGTAATCGTCCACACTGACCTTTGTATTATAATTCTCGTTAAAGTAGGCAACGGCGGCTTCGATTTCTTCGGGGATGCTTGTAGTTGTTTTCTCGCTTTCCTGCTGTTGCCTGCTTACTAAAAGCAGAATGATGTTGAAGAGAGAAGCAATATAGTCTTCATAGCCATATTCACATTGTTGCAGTTCCCGGATGATCTTTCGGAACAGCATTTTGTAATCCGGCAGTGTGCCGCTGTAAAAAACGTGCTTGTCCAAGGGTATTCCGTGATAGTTCAGGATGTTTTTGACATCATATCCTGTAAAGTGAATCCAGAACACCTCTGGATGATCTTCTACATAGTAGACATACTTCTGGATTTCTTTCGGCTGATAAAGCACCATGTGTCCAGAAGTCACCACTTCCTCAACACCATCGAACCAGAAGTGTGCTTTACCAGATGCCACATAGAGGATTTGATAGTCTCTGCGACCCTTTGCCCAAAAAGTAGGTAGCTTAGGGCGTTTTTTCAAGCGATAAGTGCCGCAACTGCCTACGACCAGCGGCTTTGAGTAGTCTTTGAAATCCAAACGGGAGTTGTTCAAATATCCTGAGTTGAAATACATCCCTGCGTCCTCCTCATCTTCAGAGATTTTACAGTGATTTGGGAAATGTTCTATCAAAAAATTACAAACTCTTTGATTTTGTGCATATTTTGTTCCATCTTGTCTATATCTTTTCGTTCCATTAGATTCTATAATATTTTCAGACGAAACGCAAGAGATTTGGGCAACTTGCGTAATGAGAATTCCAGTCTGAAGTGCGCAGCAGATTGGTCGCGCCCACACAAAACAAGCAAGATGGGAGAAAGCACAATGACTGAGAAACGTTATCTAAAGTGGTATAATAAAGTCGGCTATGGTTCAGGCGATATTGCAGGCAACGTGGTGTATGCATTCCTGTCCTCCTTCGTCATGATCTATCTGACCAACACCGTTGGCCTGAACCCCGGTATTGTCGGCACTCTGATTGCAGTTTCCAAACTGCTGGACGGTGTGACGGACATTTTCTTTGGTTCTTTGATTGACAAAACGCATTCTAAGATGGGCAAAGCCCGTCCTTGGATGCTGTACGGCTACATTGGCTGTGCCATTACGCTGGTGGCAATTTTCGCCATCCCGACCAATCTGGGACAGTTTGCACAGTACGCATGGTTCCTGATCGCATATACTCTGCTGAACGCTGTATTCTACACTGCCAACAACATTGCTTACTCTGCACTGACTGCTCTCGTCACGAAGAACAGTGCCGAACAGGTCGAGATGGGTTCTTGGCGTTTCATGTTCGCCTTTGCCACCAGCCTGCTCATCCAGTCCATCACGCTGGGTGCTGTTACGGCATTGGGCGGTGGTGCTGCCGGTTGGCGCACTGTTGCAATCATCTACGCCATCATCGGTCTGCTTGTCAACACCCTCTCCGTTTTCTCCGTGAAGGAACTGCCGGAAGGCGAATTGGTGGATACCACCGACAAAAAGGAAATCGAGCAGGACGAAAAGTACAATCTGGTTCAGGCTGCAAAGCTGCTTGCTGGTAACAAATATTATATGATGATTTGCGTCACCTACATTTTGCAGCAGATCTACGGTGCCATGATCAGCATGGGCACCTACTATGCAACCTACATCCTTGGCAACCAGAATCTGTTCGGTGTATTCTCTTGGGCAATCAACATTCCTCTGATCATCGCACTGGTGTTCACCCCGACCTTGGTTGCAAAGTGGAATGGAATGTATAAGCTGAATGTAATGAGCTATACTCTGGCAACGATTTCTCGTGCACTGGTTGCTGTAGCTGGTTACATGGGCAGCGGCAATGTGACCTTGATGCTGCTCTTTACTGCAATCGCAGCTCTTGGTCAGGGTCCTTGGCAGGGCGATATGAACGCTGTGATTGCTGCTTGCTCTGAATATACTTGGCTGACGAAGCATAAGCGCGTGGATGGCACGATGTACTCCTGCACTTCTCTCGGTGTGAAGCTGGGCGGCGGTCTGGGTACTGCCATCACCGGCTGGCTGCTGGCAGCAAGCCATTTTGACAGCGCTCTGACCGTTCAGCCGGATTCCTGCATCAATATGCTGAAGATCATGTATCTGGTGATTCCGTTTGCTCTGGATGCCATCATCACCTTCATTCTCTCTCGTATGAAGGTCGAAGAAGCAAATGAAAAACTGCGTGCAGCAGTCTGATAACAAGCCATTATCATTTCTCCTTCATCTGCTGTTCCCCGGAGGAATCCAGCGATTCCTCCGGGGAGGCTGGAGAAATATTATAAAATTATAAAAGGTAAATGAGGAAATACTATGGCTGCATTTGATTTTGCAAAAGTAAAAGACCCCACCTTTTTCAAGGAAAACGTGCTGAATGCTCATGCAAGTTTCCGTACTTACGCTTCCCGCGAAGAATATCGGACAGGCTCCTCTTCTTTGGCGCTGAAGCTGGACGGTATCTGGAAATTCGCCTACGCAAAGAACTACACCAGTGCCATCCCCGGCTTTGAAAAGACAGATTACGATTGCAGCGGCTGGGATGACATTCATGTTCCGGCACACATCCAGATGGAGGGCTACGACATTCCCCAGTACGCGAATGTTCAGTATCCGTGGGATGGCCGTGAAGAAGTACAGCCGGGTGAGATCCCGCAGCGGTTCAATCCGGTGGCAAGCTATGTAAAATACTTCGAGCTGCCGGAATCCATGCAGGGCAAGCCCGTCCACATCGAGTTCGAGGGTGTGGAAAGCGGCATGGCTCTTTGGCTGAACGGGTCTTATGTGGGTTACACCGAGGACAGCTTCTCCGCACACGCATTCGATCTGACTCCCTATCTCCAGCCGGGCGTGAACAAACTTGCTGTGCAGGTGTTCAAGTGGACTTCCTCCAGCTGGTGCGAAGATCAGGACTTCTTCCGCTTCTCCGGCATCTTCCGCAGCGTGTGGCTGTACGCCATCCCCACCGTGCATCTGGAAGATGTATCCGTCAAAACGCTGTTTGCCGGGGATGATTTTACTCATTCCACGCTGGAAGTTGCATTGCAGGTGGAGGGTAAGGGCGCAGCCCGTCTGACCCTGCGCCGCAGTGAGCTGGAAGTGTTCTCCGAAAAAATCGCACTGAACGGCGGCTCTGCGCTGTTCAGCCATGCGGTGGAGAACCCCCACCTGTGGAGTGCAGAGGACCCGGCTCTGTATGAACTGGAAATCGAGCTGCTGGACGATGCAGGCCATCTGGTAGAGGTGACCGGGCAGAAAGTCGGTTTCCGCAAGTTCGAGTTGAAGAACAATCGGATGCTGCTCAACGGCAAGCGCATCGTGTTCAAGGGTGCCAACCGTCATGAGTTCAGCTCCATTACGGGTCGTGCTGTGGGCGTACACACCCATGAGGAACTGCTTCGGGATATCATCACCATGAAGCAGAACAACATCAATGCCATCCGTACCAGCCATTACCAGAATCAGGATGCACTGTACGACCTGTGCGACGAGTATGGTCTGTATCTGATCGCAGAGAACAATCTGGAATCCCATGGCACATGGGACATCCATCAGGCGGGCATTCGCGGCATCGAGGGCGTTTTGCCCAATGATAAGCCGGAGTGGAAAGCTGTCTTGTTTGACCGCATGAATTCCACTTACCAGCGTGACAAAAACCATCCTGCTGTTCTGATCTGGTCTCTGGGCAACGAATCGTTTGGCGGTGAGACCCTGCTCCAGATGGCAGAGATGGTCCGCCGCTTTGATGACACCCGTCTGGTGCATTACGAAGGTGTGGTCAATGATCCCCGCTTCCTCGAAACCACCGATATCGAGAGCCATATGTACAGCACTGTGAAGGACATTAAAGAGTATCTGGCACAGGGCGATAAGCGGCCTTATATCGAGTGCGAATATTCTCATGCTATGGGCAACTCCAACGGTGCTTTGCACAAGTACACGGAACTTGCCGACCAGAAGGACTGCGGCTATCAGGGCGGCTTTATCTGGGATTACATCGACCAGTCCATCTGGAAAAAAGACCGCTACGGCAAGTGGTTCCAAGCCTACGGCGGCGACTTCGGTGAGCGTCCTACCGACTATAATTTCAGCGGAAACGGCATTGCCTACGGTGGTGACCGTGCTCCTTCTCCCAAGATGCAGGAGGTCAAGTTCTGCTATCAGAACATCGCCATTTCCATCGACAACTCTGGCTTCGAAGTCTGGAATAAGAACCTGTTCACCTCTACGGATGCTTTCGACTGCGTTGCTCTGCTGCATCGCGATGGAAAGTTGTATCAGCAACAGGAACTGACCAATATTGATGTTGCTCCCGAAGAGCGTTCCAGCTTCCCGCTGCCGTTTATGGTTCCTGCGCTCCCCGGTGAATATGCAGTGACCATCAGCTTCCGTTTGAAGGAGGACACCAGCTGGGCAAAGAAAGGCCATGAAGTCGCCTTTGGACAGGGTGTGATCGCTGTGGTCCGTTCCATTCCCAGCAAGAAGGTCACGCCGTTTACCGTTACGCACGGTACACACAACATCGGTGTCCGTGGTGAGAATTTCGATGTTTTGTTCTCCGATCTGAACGGCGGTCTGACTTCCTACCGCTATGCCGGCAAGGAGATGATTCAGGAGATTCCCCGTCCCAACTTCTGGCGCGCTCCCACCGACAACGACTGCGGCAACAACATGGGCGGCGTTCGCGGTCAGTGGAAGCTGGCAAGCCTGTACGCTACCGCCAAGGGCATCGGCAAGGAGATCCCGTCTGTTCATGGCGGCACCATCCTCCAGAACCCCACCTGCGAGGTGGAAGCCGACAGCGTGGTCGTGACCTATCTCTATAACCTCCAGACCAGCCCCGCAGCAGAGTGCAGCCTGCAGTACCGTGTGTTCGGTGATGGCCGCATCCAGACCACCCTGCACTATGACCCGGTGGAAGGACTTGCAGCAATGCCGGAGTTCGGCGTACTGTTCAAGATCGACGCTGACTACGACACGGTGGAGTGGTACGGAAACGGCCCTGCGGAGACCTACTGGGATCGTCAGCATGGTGCAAAGCTGGGCATTTACCAGAACAAGGTCGCAGACAACATGGCACAGTACCTTGTGCCGCAGGAGTGCGGTGCAAAGACCGCTGTGCGCTGGGCAAAGGTAGTGGACCGCAAGGGTCGCGGGCTGCTGTTTACCGCAGATGCCGCAAAGCCCATGTTCTTCTCTGCGCTGCCCTACACTCCCCATGAAATGGAGAGTGCCAAGCATCCCTACGAGCTGCCCCCGGTCCATTACACGGTCATCCGTGCTATGGGCGAGCAGATGGGCGTTGGCGGCGATGACAGCTGGGGTGCCAATGTCCACCCGGAGTATATTCCTGATGTGACCAAGCCTGTGGAGTTCACCTTTACGTTCCGTGGCATCTGATGATTGCCCGTGATCTTTCGCCAGAACAATTTCATCGGCTGCTAAACATCATAAAAGAGATCGTAGCCGTGATGAGATGACCCTCGTTATTAAGACACCTTCGCGTTGAGATATGGACATCCCTGCATGAGATTCCTATCAAAAGCGAGGGTGTCTTTTTTGGTATCACAAAATCTCAATTCCTGACACCACTATTTATAAGTAGTGCTTCACTCTATATAAGTAGCGTTGCTATGTCAAAATAACCGTATTCGGCTTTTGTTTAGAGCATTTCTTTGAATGGTTCTCCAAACTTTCTTTAACGTATTGAAGTATACAAAAATAATAAATCGAGTGCATCTCCATGTTCAGGAATCCATTCGGCAGAGTGCGATCCAGTTGTTCAGCGAGGCGTTTTCGGCCTGAAAATTGGACGGAACAGCACTAATTAGACCAGATAAAATCTTTGGCATTGTGGTCAAAATTGTGGTCAAAACCAAATGAGGCCAGCCTATAAACAAAAAAATCCAACGATTTCTAACGTGAAATCGTTGGATTTATGGTCCGAGTGGCGAGAATCGAACTCACGGCCTCTTGAACCCCATTCAAGCGCGC
>OICF01000494.1_pt1 | contig 10790 bp, 8 predicted proteins | sample 1581211 | NCBI WGS metagenome assembly OICF01 (sample SAMEA3882534, study PRJEB24775) | human gut metagenome | biome: human-associated habitat; feature: intestine environment; material: feces | place: Netherlands | collected 2009/2010
GGCCGTGGCCACCAGGAAGATAGGCGCGAGATTCGCCACGAACATGGCCATGACGTGCTGCAGGCCGAACGGAATGCCCTTCCAGAACGACACCGGTGCGTCAAGACTGCTCAACGCCTCAAAAGACACGCCTTTTTTAGTGTCTTTTGCCTTCGTCTTTTTTTCGGTTTTCTCTGTGTTCTTCTCTTCGCTCAACTGTTACATCCTCTCTTATAATCGTTTGAGCGTACTGAAAAAATCAGGAGCGGAATTCGATGGTGCCGTTTTCCGGATCCATCGATTCGACGATTGCCAGGGAATCGACGTCGTACCCTTCCTCACGCAGCTGGTCGCCACCGCCTTGGAAGCCCTTTTCCACTGCGATGCCGATGCCTTCCACAGTGGCTCCGGCCTCATGGCACAGCTCGATCAGGCCTTTTAACGCCTTGCCGTTGGCAAGGAAATCGTCGATCAGCAGCACGTGGTCGCCTTCATTGAGATAGCGTTTGGACACGATGACAGGGAACTCCTTCTGCTTGGTGAAGGAATACACGGTGGTCGTGTACTGGTCGCCGTCAAGATTGATGGACTGCGCCTTCTTGGCGAACACCACCGGCACATTGCCGAAATGCTGGGCGGCGACGCAGGCGATGCCGATGCCGGAAGCCTCGATGGTGAGGATCTTGTTAATGGGCTTGCCCGCGAACAGGCGCTTCCACTCCTTTGCCATCTCGCGGAACAGCGGGATGTCCATCTGGTGGTTGATGAAGCTGTCCACCTTCAGCACGTTGCCCTCGCGCACGATGCCGTCCTTGCGAATCCGATCTTCCAGCAGTTTCATTTCAGTCTCTTCCTCCAAGCTTTTGATACAGCATTTCGATTTCACCTAGTATACCGGATTCCCCTACCGGATTTCAAGGTCTTTTGGGCAATTTCTCTCTTGTTTTCTCCAAAAATTCGAGTATACTGAAGGTAATCCTCGGAATATGAGGCCGAGGAGCTGCGGAGGTTGTGGAGAGCCTCCCGCACTGTGGGATACGAAGGACAAGAAGGAGCAACACCATATGAAAACAGGATTGGTCTTGGAAGGCGGCGCGATGCGGGGCATGTTCACCGCAGGCGTTCTGGATGTGCTGATGGAACATGACATCACGGTAGACGGTGCCATCGGCGTGTCGGCCGGTGCCGTGTTCGGCTGCAATTACAAGTCGCATCAGATCGGCCGCACCATCCGCTACAACACCCAGTATTGCAACGACCGGCGCTATGCCAGCTTCAAGAATCTGCTGCGCACCGGCAATCTGTACAGCGAACAGTTCTGCTATCACGATGTCCCCGAAAAGCTGGACCCGTTCGACGAAACGGCCTTTGCGGCCTCGCCCATGGATTTCTTCGTCGTCTGCACGGACGTGAAGACCGGCGAACCCATTTACCACAAATGCCGCAAGGGTGACGCCGAGGATGTCCGCTGGATGGAGGCATCGGCTTCCATGCCGCTGGCCGCCAAGATCGTCCAGATCGGCCATTACGGCCTGCTGGACGGCGGCGTGGCGGACTCCATCCCGGTGCGGTTCTTTGAGTCCATCGGGTACAAGCGCAATCTCATCATCCTGACCCAGCCCAAGGGCTACATCAAAAAGAAGAACAAATTCCTGCCCGCCATCCGGGCCAAATATTTCCGCTACCCCGCCTTTGTGGAGGCTGTGGCGGACCGCCATGAGCGGTATAACGAGACCCTGAGCTACATCTCGATGCTGGAGCAGGCCGGCAAGGATTATGTCATCCGCCCGCCCATCCCGCTGGAGATCGGTGCCATGGAGCGTGACCCCGACCAGCTGCGCCGCGTCTACGAGACCGGCCGGGCCGTGGCACAGATCCAGGTGGATAAGATCCGGGCCTTCCTTGAAGTTGCAAAGGCCGAAGCTGAGGAATAATCACTGTGCTATACTGGGGCAAATCAAAACAGGAGGCACTGATTTATGAACACTCTAGATGCCATTCTCACCCGGCGCAGCTGCCGGGAATTCACCGACAAGCCCATCAAAAGCGAAACACTGCACCATCTGCTGGAAGCAGCCATGAGCGGACCCAGCTGCGTCAATGCACAGGACTGGTCTTTCGTGGTGGTGACCGACCCGGAAAAGCTGGCACAGATGGCCGATGCCAATGGCCGCCCTGCCGAGCCGCTGCGGAAAGCTGCCGCCGGTATCCTCGTTTGCGGCGACCTTGACCGTGCGTTCCGCTTTGCAAAGGACTACTGGATCATTGACGGAGCCATTGCCGCCCAGAACATCTGCCTTGCAGCACAGGAGCTGGGGCTTGGCGCAGTCTGGCTGGGCACCTGGCCCCAGATGGACCGGGTGGTGGCCCAGCAAAAGCTCTTCGGTCTGCCGGAGACCATTGTGCCCCACTCCATCATCGCCCTTGGCTACCCGGAAGCAGACCTTACTGCCCCGCGTAAGAGCCGCTATGAGGATGACCGGGTACATTTTAACCAGTGGTAAATCTGCCGGACGCAAAAGCTTTGCGGCCCGACAGTTTCAATCACATGTACCCCGAGGTTCCCATAAACCACGAGCGTTCCTGCTTGATACTTTACCATATTGCTCCTCTTTCATCCAAGTGGAACAGACTGTGCAAAACAGACTTTCCAGCGCGTTTTCGTTCTTTTCTATTATAACACAAACCACTCCATGGCTTCAAAGGTGATTTTCCACAAAGTTTGCATCGTGCAATATGCGCAGAATGACCCGCAGATTTCTTGTGCAAAAGTACCTTTGCAAATTGGGCAGAGAATCGGTATAATGATTTCGTACAACGAGTGGCACTCATGCGTAAGACCGGTTGCATGAGTGCCACTCGTTTTTTGTTTGTCCTAAAATGGAAAGGTAAGGTGAATCCCATGGAAAGTTCCAATGAATTTCTCGGCACGGAACGCATCGGAAAGCTGATGCAGAAGTATGCGATTCCGTGCATTATTTCTCTGCTGGTCGGCGCACTGTACAACATCGTGGACCAGATCTTTATTGCAAATGCCAGCTACCTCGGCTCCTACGGCAACGCCGCCAATACGGTCGTGTTCCCGCTTACGGTGGTGGCGCTGGCCATTGCCGTGATGATCGGTGACGGCTGCTGCGCCTTTGTCAGCATCAGCCTTGGCCAGAACGAAGTCCCCAAGGCAAGGCGAAGCGTTGGCAACGCAGTGGTGATGTGTCTGGTCAGCAGCATCGTTCTGACCGCTGTGTATCTGATCTTTGCAAATACCATTCTCGCCATGTTCGGCGGAACGGTCAACGCCGAGACCTATCATCATTCCCAGGAATATTTCTTCTACATCACGCTGGGTATCCCCTTTTATATGTTCGGACAGACCATGAACCCCATCATCCGTGCCGACGGCAGCCCCCGGTTTGCCATGGTGTCCACCCTTGCGGGTGCGGTGCTGAACATCATTCTGGACCCCATCTTCATTTTCGGCTTCCGCTGGGGCATGATGGGCGCGGCAGTGGCTACCGTGATCGGTCAGCTGGTCACGGCAGCGCTGGCAGTGTGGTATCTGCTGCACATGAAGATCATCCGTCCTGGAAAGGGCGATTACCGGCTGAAAGGCTCCATCTGCGGCCGTACCCTGACCCTTGGCATGACCAGCTTTCTTTCTCAGATCAGCCTTGTTGCAGCCATGGCAGCCATCAACAACATGATCCGCAAATACGGCGCACTGGATGCCGTGTTCGGGCAGGAGCAGTACGCCCAGATCCCTATGGCGGTGGTGGGCATCGTGATGAAGTTCTTCCAGATCGTCATCTCCATCGTGGTGGGCATGGCAGCCGGCTGCATCCCCGTGGTGGGCTTCAACATGGGTGCAAAAAAGCCCGCCCGTGTGAAGGAGCTGTTCACGAAACTGCTGCTGGCAGAAGCCGCTGTCGGTATGGTCGCACTGGTGCTGGTGGAGCTGCTTCCCCGGCAGCTGATTGCCCTGTTCGGTGCCGCCAACGAGAGCGTTTACTACACCGATTTTGCCGTGAAGTCCTTCCGCATCTACCTGTGCATGATCATTCTGGCCTGTGTCAACAAAGCCTGCTTCATCTTTTTGCAGGCCATGGGCAAGGCAGCGGAATCCACCGCCCTGTCCATGGTGCGTGAGGTGGTGTTCGGTGTGGGCTTTGCCCTGCTGCTGCCCCGGTTTTTCGGGCTGGATGGTGTGCTGTACTCCATGCCGCTGTCGGATATCCTGACCTTCCTGATCGCAGGCTATCTGATTCACAAGACCTACCATGAACTGAATACGAAAGGAGAATCCTAATGGAAAAACGGATCATTACCATCAGCCGCGAATTTGGCAGCGGCGGCAGGACCATCGGCAAACTGGTTGCCGAGCACCTGAACATCAAGTGCTACGATGCTGAATTGATCCAAAAGCTCGCCGTGCAAAGCGGCTTTGACGAGAGTTACATCAAAGAAGCCGGAGAGTATGCCCCCGGCGGCTTTCTTGCCTCTGCCTTCACCGACCGCAGCTTTGGCCCCACCAATGAAGATCGTCTTTGGAAGATGCAATATCAGATTATCCGGGACCTTGCCGAAAAGGAGCCCTGCGTGATCGTTGGCCGCTGCGCAGACTACATTCTTCGTGATCGTGCCGACTGCCTGAGGGGATTCATCCATGCCGACATGAAATTCCGGGCAGACCGCATCGTGCGGGTCTATGGGGAGCGAGAGAACTCTCCCGAAGCCCGGCTGAAGGAGAAGGACAAGCACCGTGCCGCCTATTACCGTTTCTACACCGATATGAAATGGGGTGATGCCGCCAATTATCATATTGCATTGGATAGCGGTGTCATCGGCATTGAAAAGTGCGCGGAGATCATGGAAAGCCTGGTTTGAATGAATCGGAGTCTGCTGCCATCCGGCTGTCACTGATCCAGAAGTCAAAACCACCGGCTGAGCCGGTGGCTTGAGTAAGCCCTAGAAGGGCTCCTTACTAGCAAAGCCCCTGCAAGGGGCCACGAGCAAGCATCTTTCATCTGCATTACTTGCCCTACTGCTCTAACGAGCAGTATCATAAAGTGCATCTTCTAAGATGACAATTTCTTTGTCATCTCGCTTCGCTCGAATCTTGTAGCTAAAGCATTTTTACTCCACCAGCTTAGCTGGTGGTTGTCGCTCGCTCAAGCTACTCAACGGACGAGGAGGAATTGTGTCAATTTGACACAATTCCTCCCACTATAGAGAAAACAGAGCGTTCCCGACGGGGAACGCCCTGTTGTACATATCGTTATCGTCTGTGGCTTTAATCGCAAGTTTTACAAGCAGCGCAATTCTCAACAGCCTGTTTGCGATATGCAATTCACGGTTGTTGCCAACGAATCAAATCGTGAATTGCGATGGCAGGGTGCGTCCTATTCAGGGGCGCACCCTGTTTTTGTTTTGAGCCTTCACCGGCTTTTTGAGCTTCAGCACTCTGCTTCCTGAATCAGGATCGTCAGCTGCTTCTGAACGCTGTCATCTGCTGTGACGGTCAGATGAATTTCGCCCGCAGCTTCTCCTGCGCGGATCACCGCCATACAGCAGCCGTCAAAGGTCTCGCTTTCCGGGGTGTCGTAACGCTCTTCGGAGCAGGGGTTTGCGCTGCCTACGGCTTCCAGAATGCCTGCACCCTCCAACTCCACCTTCAGGGTGTGCTTGGTGTGCAGATCTGCGGTGCCATTTGCATCCACGAATTGGATCATCACAAAGGCGGCATCCTCGCCGTTAGCTTGCAGGGTCTTACGATCTGCTGTAAGGGTCATCTGTGCATCCTGTGCGGTGCGCAGCGTGAACTCGCCGTCACACACACCGCCGGTATAGCCCACAGCCTTCAGCTCGCCGGGAGTGTAGGGCACACTGTAGGTGGCGGTAAAATCCACCATGGCACGGCGGCCCAGAGAAGCTCCGTTCAGGAACAGCTCTACCTCCTCCGAAGCGGAGTACACATCCACCGAAGCCGTCTGTCCCTCAAAACCGGGCCATGTCCAACTGGAAAGGTTATCCTTGAACATCCAAGGCGTTTTGCTGGAGGTCTGACCGTTGTGTTCCATTCGCAGCACTGCCAGATAGGGTGCCTTCCGCAGACCGTAAACGATCTCCCGCAGATAGCTGATGGGGCGGCGGTTGCCCAGCAGATCCAGATCTCCAATGTAGGCGGTGCGTTCCGGGTAAATGCTGCTGAAGTTGGCACCACCATCGTAATGGAAGATGCCGCAGCCTGCCTCCCCCAGATAATCGTAGCCAGCCCATGTGAAGTCGCCAATCATGTGAGGATTCTCCTCCACGATGCGCCACAGCCGCACGATGTCTGCTGGGTAAGTCTCGGTGCCTAGCACTGCCTTGTGGGGGTGCAGTTCATGCTCCAGCACATGGCGTCCGGTAAGGTAGTTCAGACCGATCACATCGCAGGAATCCTCGCAGCCGGACAGTGCCTCAGTCAGCAGCGGATGGGTGGCAAAGTAATCACCCTTTTCCCCGGACATCAGGCTCATAAAGCTGTTCAGGGCATTGCTGCCGCCGCCATCGCCGCCGGAGGGACCGGGCTGTGCCGGGAACTTTCGCATCACATCCCCCATGATCTCCCGCAGGCGGTAACCGGCTGCCATAAGGCCGTTGAGGGCGTTGGTGGTGTAGCGGGTGGGGTCCAGCTCCCGGAAGGTGTTGCAGAGCCGACGGTTGGTCTCCACTCCGCTTTCCGAGCCTGCCTCGGAGATCTCGTTGCCCACACAGTACAAAATGACACTGGGATGGTTGTAATCCTTGGCCACCATCTTTTGAATGGTGGGCTTCCAGTCCTGCTCAAAGTACAGAGCATAGTCGTAGGGATTTTTCCGCACGTTCCATACGTCGCTCAGTTCGTCCATTACCAGCACACCGTACCGGTCGCAGGCATCCAGCAGCGCCCGCCCTGCCGGGTGATGGGAGGAGCGGATGGCGTTGAAGCCCGCTTCCTTTAGTTGACGAATGCGGCGCTCCTCGGCATCGGGCAGGGTAGCTGCACCAAGAATGCCGTTGTCGTGGTGGATGCAGGCACCCCGTAGCTTGACGGTCTGCCCGTTGATGCGTACCCCATGCGCTGCATCGATGCTCAGGGTACGGATGCCGAAGCCGGTCTCTTCCCGGTCCAGTTCTTCCTCGCCCTCCAGCACCTGCATGGTGCTGGTGTAGAGGTTGGGGTTCTCCGGGCTCCACAGAGCCGGGCTGTCCACGCAGTACCGGAAGGAGACGGTTCTGCTTTCGCCGGGTTGGAGCAGGAGGTTTTGCCGGTCGGTGAGCACTGCCGTGCCCTCCCGGCAGATGGTCTGCTGCAGGGTCACCCGTTCTGTAACAGTGCTGGCAGACTGCACCTGTGCCGTCACATCCAGCAGGGCAAAGCCCTCGTCCGCCTCCCGGGTGGTGATACGCACGGTATCCTGCGGCAGATAGACCTTGTTGCCCACCAGCAGCCGCACCGGGCGGTAGATGCCGCTGCCGGTATACCAGCGGCTGTTGGGTTCCAGACTGTTATCTGCAATGACCTTCAGCAGGTTGTCGGCACCATATTTCAGGTAGGGACCAGCCTCCACGGTAAACTCCGCATAGCCGTTCACGTTCCGGGTCAGCAGCCAGCCGTTCAGGTAGACCAGCGCCGTCTGGTACACGCCCTCAAATACGAGGGACACCGGCTTGCCTTGCCACGCCTGCGGTGCGGTGAAATGCTTCTGAAAAATGTACTCGCCGCCGGGGTAGAAGCCGGTCTGTGCACCGTTTTTCGTGTCCGGGGTGCGGGCTTCATGGATCATGGCATCGTAGGGCAGATGCACGGTTTTGGTCTGGGTATTTCCCAGAAAGGAATTCATCCGGGAATTGCCATCGCCCTTTTCTACCGTCCAATCTGCGTTGAAATTCTGTCGAATCATGCCTGTGCCTCTTTCTTGTGTTCAGCATCCCACTTCTTATTGGCCTTTTCCACATCCAGGAAAGCCAGCAGCACTGTAATAATGATGCCAATCACAAAGGGGAAGGTGATGTACAGGTTGAAGATCATCCGAATGGCGCTTTCGCTCTGGACCGTTGCGGTGCCCACAAAGCCGCCCAGCTTCAACAGCCAACCCACAGCCGCAGTACCGATGCCGCCGCCGACCTTCACGCCCAGAGAGGAGCAGCTGTACATCATACCGTCCATGTGGACGCCGGTGGTGCGTGTGGTGTAGCCGCTGGCCTCAGCAATAAGAGCGTTCAAAGAGCCGCTGAGGGTACCTGCAAAGACGCCCTTGATGAACATGAACAGCAGGAACATGGAGAGATTCTTCTGCATGGCAAAGTAGATCATGGGAATGCCCAGCACGCTGCTGATGGCGTAGCCCCAGAAGTTGACCTTCTGCATACTGCCGGTCTTTTTGATGAGGACAGGCGCAAAGGCCAGTGCGATGATAACAGGGAACATCTTCATCATGGAGAACTGACCCAGCAGGCTGCCATCGCCCCAGTAATAGGTGGCGCAGAACACACCGGCACCGGTGGTCAGGTTGCTCATGATATAGTACACGATGTAGATGGCAAGGATCATCAGGTAATACTTGTTGTGGACGAGGATCTTAGCGGTCTCGGCAAAGCCATGCTTTTTCTCCTCGGCAACTGCTTTGCCTTCCTCTGCGGCTTCGCTGGTGTTGCCGCTCAGTTCTTCCTCCGGCAGCTCTTTAACTGCAAGGCAGCTGATGGTGTTGACCACCAAACCAACGATCGCGAAGATCAGAGCCGTGGTACGCCAGCCTGCGGCACCGCTGCCGAACTTCTCCACCATGCCGGTAACGGCAAAGCCCATAAAGATGTTGGTGACGACCGCAAACATAAAACGGAAGGAGCCCAGCTGCACACGCTCATTGTTGTTCTTGGTGATCAGTGCTACCAGAGAGGAATATGCAATGCCGTTGGCAGTATAGAACACTGCGTTCAGTGCCGTGTACACGATGAAGAAGTAGATATACTGCATGGTGGTGCTGCCAGCCGGGATGGCAAACAGCAAAAACAGGCAGAGGGAAACACCTACCTGACCAAACAGCATCCACGGACGTGCCTTGCCCAGCTTGGAGTGGGTGCGGTCGATCAGGGTGCCAAAGATCACATCGCTGATGCCGTCCAGAACCTTGGAAGCCAGCATCAAAGAGCCAATGATGGCGCTGTCCAGACCCAGTGTTCCGGTCAGATAAAGCAGTACAAAGCTGGAAACCAGACCATAGGAGCAGTTAGAGGCCAGATCGCCGGAACCGTAGGCCAGCTTCTGATACCATTTCAGATATTTTTTCTCTGTCGTTGCAGTAGCAGACATGGGGATTCTCCTTTCAAGATGTGCTGTATCATTCACGGCGACAGAATGCGTCTGTCGCTTTACATTTTTTCAAAATCACTCTATAATAAAGCCATCGGCCGCACAGCTTTTACAGAATGTTTTTGTATTGTGCCTATATTTTAGCAATTCCGTTCACATTCCACAATGACAGCATCGTGTGCCGCATCCATCAAATTGTATCATATTCGCACATTGCGGAAAAGGAGACTTTTTCATGAAACCGGATTCCACCAGCTATGAGAATATTTTGGAGGTTGAAAACTGGGGCAGTCAGCTCTCTACCTTCTACAAGATCATGTCCCCGGTGCAGATCACACTGGAGTCCTGTACCGGTCTGGGAGAAACCGACCAATACAGCATTCAGATGTTCTCACCGAATGGCTGCTGGCTGCATGAAAACTCTATGGATGCTTTATTCCGTGCCCTCAGCTCCCGTCCGCTGCACCGCCACGATTATTTTGAACTGATGCTGGTGTTGGAAGGGGAGGTCATCCAACAGATCGAGGAAAAAGAATACCCCTACCGTGCCGGAACCTGTTGTCTGGTAAACCGCAGCATCCTCCATAACGAACGCTTCATTGGCCCCGCCAAGCTCTGTTTTCTTGGTCTGTCTGTGGATTTTGTCCGCAGCCTGACGGAATCTGCATCCCTGCAATTATTTGAAGCCGAGCGCCATCTGCCGGAAAATCCCGTTTTGCAGTTCATGCTGGCAAATCTGGGACAAGACCTCCGAAAGGAATATCAGGACCTTTTCCCCACACCGGAAAACACCGATAGTGTTCAAACCCTGGCAACGCTCATCGCCCGCATGACCCACATCCTGCACGAACCCAGTGCCGCCGCCACCTATTATTTGAAGGGCGCACTTTGCGAACTGTTCGATTTTCTGTCGTCCGGGTTCTATGTCACCCCGGTGCACCTGAGCAGCAGCCCCGAAAGCCTGCTCTTTCTGCGTATCAGCCGTTTGCTGGAAGATACAGATGGTCGGTTGCCTCGCAGCGAACTGGCACGGCTTTTGAATTACAATGGCAGCTACCTCAATTCCATCGTCCAGCGCCGCACCGGTCTGTGTCTTTTCGATTACGGCATGACCTTCTGTTTCCAGAAGGCTGAACGGCTGCTGCGGGAAACAACACTTTCCGTCAGCGAGATCGCCCTACAACTCAAATTTACCAACCGCACCCACTTCTACGAACTGTTCCGGCAAAAGTACGGCATGACCCCGCAACAATGGCGCAAGATGCAGAAAAGCGCAGAGCACTCTGAATAAGATGCTCTGCGCTTTTCTCTTAATCTTCTAACCCATGGCTCCCGGTTACGTTTTTCAAGTATTCTTCTGGATTGCCATTCAGAATCAAATCGGCATAACCAAGTGGGTCATTATAAATGAGGTAGTCCAACTCTGACCTCTGTGCCATGGTAACATCCAACGCATCCTCGACCCCGGTGCAATTGATGG
>OICF01000500.1_pt1 | contig 10716 bp, 10 predicted proteins | sample 1581211 | NCBI WGS metagenome assembly OICF01 (sample SAMEA3882534, study PRJEB24775) | human gut metagenome | biome: human-associated habitat; feature: intestine environment; material: feces | place: Netherlands | collected 2009/2010
GCAAACCATTGATTTTAAAGGGTTTGCAAAAAAAATCTCAAAAAATTAGCACTCAGCTCTTGACTGTGCCAAATAATTGTAATATGATATTAGCAGTTAAAAGATATAAGTGCTAAGGAGGATTCAATATGCGCTATTACCCTAATTATTTTGATGACTTTTTCAACGATACTAAAAAACAAGATACAAGTACTGTATTAAGAACAGACATTTATGAAAAGGATGGATATTATCAAATTTGCATGGAGGTTTGTGGTATTCAAAAAGAAAATATTCAAATTGAATTAAAAGATGGCTACTTAAAGATCACAGCTACTCGTAATATCAACAAAGAAGATACGCGTGTACTTCGTCAAGAAAGATTTACTGGAACTTATTCTCGTTCTTTCTATATTGGTGAAGGCTATAAACAAGAGGATATCAAAGCTCGTTTTGACAATGGTGAATTATTTATCTTATTACCTACAAAACCAGTGAAGCGTGAAGAAGAAACAAGATATATCAATATTCAATAGTGAGAGACTTGCGTCTCTCATTTTTTGGATTATACTATTTTTAATCAAGTGGAGGTATAGATAATGAGTGCATTAGATCAAAATATCGCAATCTTCAAATATTTTGAAGAAATCTCAAAAATTCCTCATGGATCTTTTCATGAAGAAAAAATTGCAGACTATGTAGAAAACTTTGCGAAGGAACATAATTTTAAATATGTTCGTGATGACATGAACAATGTGATTATTTATAAAGATGCTACACCAGGCTATGAAAATCACGATACTGTCATGTTGCAGGCGCATATGGATATGGTATGTGAAAAAAACAAGGATGTTGATTTTGACTTTGAAACCGATGCTTTAAATTTATATATTGAAGATGGCTGGTTAAAAGCGAAAGGAACAACATTAGGTGCCGATGATGGATTTGGAGTTAGCTACATGTTGGCCATTCTTAGTGATGACACTCTAAAACATCCAAACCTAGAATGCGTTTTTACTGTGCAAGAAGAAGTGGGCCTATTAGGATCTATTAATTTAAAGAAAGAATACTTCAATGCTAAAAAAATGATTGGTTTAGATGGTGGTGGTGAAATTAGTACTTGTACCACAACAAGCGGTGGTCGCTATGCCTATGTCGATAAAACATGCACGTTTGAAGAAGTAAATAAACCAACTTATAAACTTATTGTCAAAGGATTAGATGGAGGTCATTCAGGTGCTTGCATTGATCAAGAAAAGGGTAACTCCATTAAAATCTTATTTAGAGTTCTACAAACATTAAAAGATCTTCAAATCGTATCTGTACATGGTGGTCTAAAAGAAAATGCGATTCCTAGAGAAGCAGAAGCAACTTTCGTTTCAGACATTAAACCAAATATTGATTCTATCGTAAAAGATTTAAAAATAGAATTTGAATTCAGTGATAGTAAGCTTGATATTCAATTGGAAGAAACAGAAAAAGCTACTAAAGCCTTTACTTCAAAAGATACAAATGAATTAATTACACTATACTATTTATTACCAAATGGTTTGCAGCATAAATCGATGGCCATTGAAGGATTAACACTAGCTTCCCTTAACTTAGGTAAATTAAGAACAGAAGACAATGTTGTGAAATGTGCTTTCTGCATTCGTTCCCCATTAGAATCTATGAAGGATGAATTAGGAAATAAGATCAACATGATTGCACAATTATGTCATGCATTTGAACATGAAGATACAAACTTCTGCGGATGGAACTATGAAGCTAACAGTCCATTAAGAGATACATTAAAAGAAATCTTAAAAAGACAAGGTGTAGAAATGGAAACAGAAGCATCCCACGGCGGTATGGAAACGGGTATTCTAAAAGGATTGATCCCAGATTTAGATATCATCACATACGGTCCTATTGCCGAAGGTTGTCATACGCCAGAAGAAAAACTGAACCTAGAATCTTTTCAAAAAGCCTATAAAAACTTATGCGATTTGATTGCAGAATTATAAGAGAAGTCTATACTTCTCTTTTATTTTGTGCTATAATACTTAAGCACATGGCGCGTTCGGCAAGCGGTTAAGCCACAGCCCTCTCAAGGCTGTATCACGGGTTCGAATCCCGTACGCGCTACCATTAATTTTATTGATCGAACTGCTGCTTAGCTTTCGATGCCGAAAAAGCATAGTAAAAAGCATGATAAAAGTGGCTGTGAGATATAGGTGGACCGAAAACGAATGAAGTATGATTTGACGGTCAAATCATTCGCTTTTGGTTTTTTTATTTTGCTATCGCAAAATCCATATCACCAAGCATATTCTAGTTTAAACAACTCTATTCAATTTTAAAAAACTAAAAAAGGACCACTATTAACCTATTGATTTAGCAGTCCTTTGAAATATTTGATACTTAACATCTTGAAATAATTCTAAAGAATGATAGAATTATAGTATCAAATGGTTCCACCAAACCATTGGTCATCCCTCCAGAGGTTGGTTCCCTCGTGGAGTTTTTTTTATCCAATTTAGTTCTGTTTAAATTCTACCACCTACAAGGTGGATGTACAATAGAAAAAATAACAAGAAGCCGAAAAAGGCGTTTAAAATAAGCTTTTATCCTATCCAACAACATATAAGCATGCTAATTACTTTATATAAAGGCATATAAATAAAGACTCTAGCCAATATTCAAATATTGACTAAAGCCTCTTTTTATTAAGATTGTGAAATTCCATAAGCTTGTTCATATACTTCCATAAGGTTCTCATCCACTGGAACCGATGCTGTGAAAACCATATTATTTCCCACAAAGGAAATTGCTATCTTATTGATATCAAAATCTGATAAGAATTCTAACAATTCCTCTTTGGTCCCTTCTAAACCGATTGACGGTAAAATGCGTTTGTTGCTCATCATTTAAGACCTCCTACATTCATTGTAGCAATCCAATGTGAAAACAACGTGAATTTTGGAAATTTGTTTGAGAAAAATAGAAAAGAGCAAATATAAAAATTCTAACATCAAAAAATAGAAAGGCTGGTTGATAGTGAATTCTTAAGAAAGTCGACCAAATTAAGCCTGTTAAAGCAGCATTTGAAACAGCAGGAGCTATGATATGCGGAAACGTATATACATCTAAAATTACACCCATACCAGAAACTCCAATCACAATGGGAGAAATACGTGAAAAAAGAAATAATCTCCAAGACTACATTTTAGATGATGAAAAAGCAGATAAATTTGGGTATCTTAGAGGCTCAAAGAAAATACTACGAAAAAAGCCAAGCGGAGACTCCTACTATTACACAGAAGGTGCAATGTCACCATACGACAAACTTGACATGCCAGCAAGAACAATGCTAACTAGTGAAGGTTCTGTAAACCGATCAACGCATATTATCCCTGATAAAGAAACAGGAAAATTACGTTTGATTACACCAATAGAAGCAGAACGATTACAGGGATTTCCTGATAACTGGACAAACACAGGAATGCCAGAAAGAAGACGTTATTTCATGATGGGGAACGCTTTAGTCACAAACGTTATCAATAGATTAGAACCACAACTTAAATCAATCATTGAAAATGAATAAAAAAACGAGAAGAATGACATTGATGATAAATCATTCTTCTTTTTGTTAATCAAAAAATATCCAATCGTTGGATATTTACTTCTAAATCAAATTTTACTTATTTTTAAATTTAATACTGAGCACAATTTGTTCATCAAAATCAAAGATAATTTTTGAAATCATATCATGGACATATGCATATTTTTCATCTTGCGTCATTTCAAAATATTTTGAATTGGATACAATGTCTAAAGAACTTAATTCTTTTAAAGCTATATTCCTTTCCTTCTCCAATTTAGCCATAGTAAATTTATATGTGTCAAAATCAATGATATTTTCTTTATAGGCATTGAACACTTCTTCTTTCTTTGCTTCCAAAGATGATAATATCTGCTCTTTCTTTTTATGTTTTTCAAGAGCTTTGATTCTAAATTCTTCCAAGAATAAAGTTTCAAATATTTCTTTTTCTAAAAAGGTTTGATTTACTCTTTTATTACAGCTATCACAATAATAATATCTATATATTCTACTAACACCTGAATTGTGCTTAATAGTACATACGTGTTGCATCATTTTCCCACATGAGCAATAGACCAAATGATGAAAAGTATATGTTTGTTTGTCCAAACTATGCACTTCCCTGTGTGCTGCCATTTTAAGTAATTCATTATATTTATTTAAATTCATGATTGGAGGGACAAAGTCATCATAAGAAACACCGTGGAACTCAAAGATCCCTATATTCATTTTTCGAATCAACAATTCCTTTAGATGTCTCCAAGATTTACGATACTCATATTTAGTAAACACCATTTTGCTTATATCCTGTAAACTATACCCTTCTATATAACAATCCGTCATATAATTAATAATTTCAGCTTCATTTTCATTTATTACAAGTTTCCCATCATCGGTTTTATCCCAACCATATGGAGCTTTCCCTCCGCATGGGTATTTTCCACTTCGTGCCATCTGTTCCAGTCCTGCAATGGTTCTTTCACTGATGACCTCTCTTTCCCACTGACTTATCAACGATAATAGACCTACAAACATTCTTCCATTAGCTGATGTGATATCCAGTCTATCTACAACGGCAACTAAAGAACAATCATAAGCCATCACCTGTTTTATTAGTTTATAAGTATCAACAACATTTCTGGTTAAACGGTCTAACTTGAACGCAATAATTGTATGTATTTTTCCTTTTTCCATATCATCAAGCATTCTTGCCATTTCAGGACGTTCTAAATTTTTGGCAGAATAACCATCATCTTTATAGATTTCAACTTCAGCATCAGGATAATACAAATCTATATACTTCTTACATTGTACCTCCTGATCGCCTAATCCGTATCCGTTTCGTGCTTGGTCTAAAGTGGATACTCGTAAATACATAGCTATAATTCTCTTCATAAATCAATGTCCTCCTAAAAGAAAAAAATGTGTAGATGGCAGTACTGCCACCTACACATAATTATTGATGATTTGCTTTGTATTCATTTACATATCTATAGTAGGTGGCTTTCTTCATCTTTAGCTCTCGCATTAATTCTAACGAACCCAGCTCACCTTTTATTACCTTCTGGTAATGTTTTGCAAAATCCTTTGCCGACATTACACGCTTTCTACCATACTCTTCCCAATTACCATGTAATCTTTTTTCTTCGATTCCTTCTCGTTGTCTCTTCTCTCTTCTTTGCATTTCTGTTTCTGCCTGCATAGCATAAATTTCAATTATTACTTTGTTGATTGTTTCAGTAATTAATTTATTCATTTTATCAGCTTCTTCAGGCAATTCAATCGTTGTTGTAGGAATATCAAGAATCATGACTCTAATCCCATGTTCTTCATAATATCTCAACTCATCACAAATAGCTTTTTTATTTCTTGCAAGTCGATCCAGCTCATAAATTACTAAAGTATCCCCTTCACGTAATACATCTTCTTTCAAAACTGTATAACGTGGGCGTTCAAATGTTTTCCCTGAGATTTTATCTACAAATACTTTTTGCAATGGATAATTGTGCTTTTCACAAAACGATTTGATTCCGTCTACACCTCGATCTAAATTCTGCTCTTTTGTACTGACTCTATGATAACCATAAAACATAATTTTCACCTACATTCCTACAACTATTATAAAATAATAGTTCCGAAAAGTATACATTGTGAGACTATCAAAAATAATCACCTACGCTAGTGTCAAAAAGTATGAAAGATTTAAAATGAGACTAGTATCACTTAATGAGACATGTTTATAAAGAAGAATATGAAAACCTGTATATTCTATCCCCAGAATTAATTCACTTTCGTTTCTTCTTTTTAGAAAAAACGAGTTCCCAGTCAATATAATCCTTATTATTAAATGATCTTGGCTTATTCTTTATTTTTATGCCCGCCTCATAATTCTTATCTTTACCTTTAGAGTACAAAGTGAATTTTGGACATTTTCCATTCAAAAGAGATCTTATATCCTTTTCACTTAGTTCAATTTCATTCCCAAATACATTGACTTTTTTCTGTAATGCAAATGAACATTGTGCCCTGTCATCTTTTTTGTGAGAATAAAAATCTCCATTTTTCCCTTTTAATTTATAAATAGGCTTGCCACACCACGGACAACTACCATACTCCGTCCATTCACTGGACTTATCATACTGACTTAACGAATAGTTGGATAAATTATTAAAATAGTCATTCAAAAATGATTTTGTTTCTATCAATGCATCATCAATAGATAAATTCCCTTTATAGACTGATTTCAATGTTTTCTGCATTTCTACAGTCCTTGCAGGCGACATATCACAATGAACTTTCTGTAAAGATTCAACCATGTATTTTCCTTTAGGCTCAATTCTATACACGTTTCTCTTTAATGAAATGTATCCAACATTTATAGCCTTTTCTATAATACCCGCACGTGTTGCTTCCGTTCCAATCTCACAACCATCAAGCAACGACTTATATTCATCATCAAGAGAATCATTTTCTTTTTTAAAAGGATGTGTTAGGTAATTACCCAACGTTTCAACCGTATAGTGACTTGGTGGAGACGTTTTCTTTTCTACTGGTTTAAAATCCACAGAAATCTGCTCACCTATCTTTAAATCTGGCAAACTAACATTCTTGGCATCATCCATTTCATATTTCATCCACCCTAGTGACTTAAACATTTTTCCTTTTAACTGAATCGACTCAGGTTTATATCTTCCTACTTGTATATCAATCACAGATTCAGTCACAACGCATTCTTCCTTTGTAAACACTGAAAAAAAGCGATTGTATATTGTTGTATAAACATTTGCTTCTTTCTCTGACAAAGAAGAAATATCTGCAATCTTTTCTGTTGGAGATAATGCGGAGTGAGATTCAATCTTAGAATCATCAAAAACACGTTTAGTATCTTTATAAATCAATTCCCCATTCATATCATGAATTTGAATTAGATCCTTCACTTTGTCTTTCTCGTTTTCACTTAAAAACTCTGTATTTGTTCTAGGATATGTTACAAGACCCATCTCATATAGGCTTTGAACAATTGATAATGTCTCGGCAGGCTTTAGTTTAAACTTCTTTCCACAATATCCCTGTAACTTGCTTAAAGAAAAAAGGCGAGGACTGTTCTTGACAGTATCTTTGGAAGAAACATCCACAACTCTGCCACCAGTGGCATTATAATCATTGCATATAGACAAGGCATTGACTTTGTCAGTAGCATCAAATTTTATTTTTGAAATAAGTTCAATACCATCAACATTTGAAATCAACGAATAATACTTTTGAGGAACAAACTCATCTATAGACTTGTCCCTATCATATATGGCGATGACTATAGGACAAATAACACGTCCAATCGACATCTTTTGATTCGCAATGGATGAAATTGATCTTGTTAAATTAATTCCAAGAATCCAGTCTATATATGTTCTGGCAAGCCCTTCATAATACAAATTATCATATTCAGAATCTAGCTTTCTCTCCTTCATTTGTTTAATGATTGTTTGAGGAGTCTGATCTGGCAACCATAAACGAGTTATCTTCTTATAAGACCTTAATCCTGCACTCAAGATAAGCCGAACAATAACCTCACCTTCACGATCTGCATCTCCTGCACAAATGATTTCATCTGTTTCAGAACTATTTATCAGATTACATATTATATCAAATTGCTTTTTAACATCCTTCTTTAAATCAAATTCAAATGGATCAGGATAAAAAGGAAGATTCTCCCCCCAAGGAACTTTATGTCCAAAGTATGCATCCATATCTTTCAATTCCAGTAAATGCCCAAAAGCATATGTGACCGCAATTTCTCCGCTTGATAAATATCCATCATATTTATCATAAACTCCAAGAGCACTTGCAATCGTCCTACCTAAGTTTGGCTTTTCTGCAATAATAACTTTCATTTATACCTCCAAGAAATAAAGATGGCAGTACTGCCACCTTTATTAGCGTGATCTATTCATTTCTTTTTCATGTCCTGCTGAACGATTCATTTCATCAATAGAAACTGTTTTTCCAGACATTTCTCGCATTTGTTGCAAAATGCTTTTATTTTGTGATTTATCAACACTTTTATTTTGACTCTGAACCTTATTTTTTTCTTCTTTATACTGATTCAATCTTTCATTCCAACTATTTGCATGAGCAGGACTAACATATCTAACATCTATCCCATTGTTATTAAATGAATCTAAACAAGATACAATATGCATTGCGGATAGGCTGCCACTTTCATTTCCGTCCTTGCTAGGCATATAGGCAACTCCTTTAAACTGATATTTATCATTGATGGACTTGATACCATTAATTTTTGATTCATTGAGATTTCCGTCAGAAATAAATGCATATTTAGCTAAATTCCTGCCAGTTTCCTTCAGTAGAGACATATATGAAAGCATATCCATATTGGATTCAAATACCAGTAATTGTTTTTCGCCTGATGGAACCAAATCTGTTCTAGTTTGAATAAAGGTTTCAGCCTTGTCATCAATAAACATTTCCTTATTTGTTTTTGAAAGACGGCTCATAATACCTATATCAATTCCTTTATTTTCTAAAAATGAAATAGATTTTATTAATGAATCGTTTTCATTTAATTGCATATCAACCGAAGAAACATCCTTTTCTTTAGGAATAGACTTAACTAAATCATTTATATCCTTTAGCACATGTGTTTTAATCGTATCCAAAGAAATTGTGTTGTTTCTGTATCCAACAATAATGTCATTCCAGTCTTTGCAGGATGGGATGTCAGGAATAATCGGTTTAGCATCTATGCCGGTTTTAGATAATTTACTTGAAATCTCTTTAGCTTTGTTCTGCCCCCAGTTTTCCTTTCCTTCATAGTCATTGTCAAATAATATACGAACTGTATTATAGCCATATTCTTTACATGTTTCAGGTATGCATATATCATGATTAATCGAACTACATGACAGATATGCAAACTGTGTATAATCTACGCCACACTCTTTTAGCAAAGACATGTAGGAAATCATATCAATGTTTGCTTCAAATACTAGAAGTGGTTTATCAGCATTTCCCTTTTCCCCAAATTGGCCTTTAGTCTCTGGATCATAAAACCACCCAACTTTGTAATTACAATTTTTAAAATCTCCTTTAAACTTGATTTTAGGAGAAACTGAACGCTGACATATAGATGAAATATACATATTATCTTTACGGCCAACAAACGCAACCTTTGGACCATAGCTATCTGAAATCTGATAAATCATATTTTCACCAATCATTTTATTGACAATATCTCTGTCTAAACCTCTTGTTTTTGTAAGATATGCAATTGATTGCCTCATAGATTTATTTTCTTCAGAATCATAATTTAATTCCTTTAACTGATTATGTAAATCATGGTGCCTATCTTGGTCAGATAATTGTAGGCTTTTCTCTGACTGCCTCGACAAATTCCTTATCCAAATCAATATTTGGCATTAACTTTAATACAGCTTCTTTAAAACCCACATTCATTATTTCCCTATACAGGCTTACGCATCCACCCCTTTTCCCTTGACTGTTCCAAAAGAAAAAGTTACGTTTTAAATCAAGAACAAGTGAATCATGATCTCGATCACGTAATGAATAGCGACCATTCTTTTCAAGATTCAAACCACATAGTATTGCAACGTCATCAATCTTCATTTGCAAATCGATTTGTCTTGCAATCTCATTTAAATCATGAGACTTGGATTTTTTACTTTGCTTCTGACTGCTATCATTCTTTTCCGCCTTGTCATCAGATTCTTGCTCCTGCTCATTATTACCATTTTCAGCCTGTGCTTCTTCAATTGTTTTGGTGGCAGTACTGCCATCCTCCATAGTATTTTGAATAGCTTGTGTATCCGCTGAAATTTCTTCGGTAGAATTCACACTTTCAACATCTTCAGGCTCATCATCCGTACTTAATAATATATCATTCACACTGTCATCAATATCTTCCAGATTATGATTTACGCCTTCAACCGCATGCTCCATTTGTTTTTCATATTCTTTTTCAAGACCAAGATACCTTATCTGTTCTTTTCCAAGGTAGAAATTATAATATCCTTCTTTATCAAGGATTCCCTGATACACATCATCTACAATTGTATCTTTATATACATCAAAGGCATCTGAATAGGAAGAATAATATTCTTTATCATATTCAGTTTCAATCATAATTGACCCATTTGAGTCCTCTCTTATATCCCATCCTAGAGATTCAAGATCCTTTACAAAGTTACGAACAATACTGCGTTTTAAATTGTTATCATAATTTTGCTGAGCTTCTATAACCGATAAAGATGATGGGTTGACTGTTTGACGTATGACTTGATCTGTATCAAATCTATTTTTTATATTGTTATATTCATTCATAATAACCCTCCAAATTAAAAGATGGCAGTACTGCCATCTTTTCTAAATATCAAATAAATTTTCATCTACATTGTAGTCATTCATTATATTTTTAAACTGGATGTTATTGCAATTCATAAATAACAATTTAGTGTCATTAATAAAATCAGCTATAAAGTCACAATAATCTTCATAATTAAGATTTTTTAAATCCTGCTTAAAAAAATCCAGTTCAGTTACATCCGCATTTTGTACAAGATATTCTTTTTCCATACTTAGCTTCATTTAAATCACATCCATTTCCTAATAGCATTTAT
>OICF01000506.1_pt1 | contig 10552 bp, 9 predicted proteins | sample 1581211 | NCBI WGS metagenome assembly OICF01 (sample SAMEA3882534, study PRJEB24775) | human gut metagenome | biome: human-associated habitat; feature: intestine environment; material: feces | place: Netherlands | collected 2009/2010
GCGGTGTGACGAACGTGGGAGATAACCCGACCGTGGACGCAGATCATAAAATTAAGGTGGAGACAAATATTCTGGATTTCAATGAAAATCTATATGGAACCTGCCTGAAAATCGAATTTTTACGACAAATTCGAAAAGAAATAAAATTTGATAGCATAGAAGCCTTGAAAAATCAGATCAAATCGGATATACTAGAAGTCGCGCACCAGTAGCTCAGTGGATAGAGCAATGGCCTCCGGAGCCATGTGCGGAGGTTCGATTCCTCTCTGGTGCATTTTTGTATATTGTTGTTCGAAGGAGGACATATGAGTAAGAAGGGTAAAAAAGGAAAGAAAAAGATAGCAGGCCTGATGCTGTTCCTTGGCTGGATGATCTTTATTCTGCTTGCCGTTGTATTCTATTTCTATTTCTTCTCGGATCTGGATCTGAGAATGTTTAACAAAGACAAAGCGACGCAGACAGATGCACAGCAGACGAACCAGACCGGCTTTTCTTACGAGACAAATGCAAATCTGGATATCAATTCCCTGATTATAGAGTATTATGCAGCGTTGGCGGTTTGCGATCAGGACAAGCTGAAGACCTATGTTACAGATCCAAGCCAGTTCGATGATATGACCGTTTATCAGCAGCGTTCCGCCGTGATCAAGGCATATTCAAATGTGAATTGTTACACGATGCCGGGATACACGGAAGATGCGACACTTGTGTATGTAACAAGCAACTTGAGTATGGCGAACATTACAAGTGTTCCTCTGAATATTAATCAGTTCTATGTTGTGAAAACAGCAGATGGATATAAGATTGATAATTCAGCACATTCGCAGGAAGTTACGAATTACATCGAGACACAGAGTCAGTCAACGGATATTCAGAATCTGTACAAAGCAGTACAGGATAACGTAAACAGTTGTATTGCAAATGATGCGGCATTCGCAGAGTTCTACAATACGATCAGTTCCGGACAATAATAAAAAATAAGGGCTGTTGTTCGTCAACAGCCCTATTATTATATCCATGTATTTTACAAGAAATCATCCGCACCATCTTCGTCTTCGTCCTCATCGGCTGCACGGACATCAATGCCACGTGGCGGAACCGGAGTGGAGAATACGATCTGTGTTTCTGTGTTTCCGTATTTCTGGAGTTGCCCGATGAAAGTATCAAGCTCCATTGTGCTAGGGAAGCATACTTTAATCAACATGGAGTATGCACCGGTAACGCAGTTACACTCCAAAACGTTCGGACATGCTTGGATAAACGGGTAGAATTCCGGTTTCCGTTTTGGATCGAGCGCCATGTTTATAAAGGCTGTAATGTGATACCCGAGAGACACTGGGGCAACACTTGCGTGATAGCCGGAGATGATTCCGCTTTTCTCTAAACGCTCAATACGGGCAGAGACAGCGGGGGAGGAAAGAAATACTTTGCTTGCCAGATGCTTCAATGGATATCTGGCATTTTCCTGTAATAAGTGAAGAATTTTTTTATCAATATTATCCATAATATGCCTCCTTTACACTTTTTCTAAAATTTATAAAGCGATTATACAACTGTTAATATAGAAATGCAACTATAAAATTAATAAAATTAAGGGGAATGTCATGTCTAACGAAATTCGATTAAATAAATACTTAAGTGAAGCAGGAATCTGTTCCCGCCGGGAAGCCGACAGGCTGATTGAAGCCGGAAAGGTAACGGTGGATGGAACAATCGCGGATCTTGGGACACGCGTCGGCGATTCTTCAGTTGTTACCTGCAATGGAAAGCCGGTACATCTGCATACGAAAAAGGTGATCTATGCATACAATAAGCCGATCGGACAGGTCTGTACATCGAAGGATGCTGATCCGGACAGTATCTTCCGGTATGTAGAGTTCCCGGAGCGGGTAAACTATGTAGGACGTCTTGATAAGGATTCGACCGGACTTTTGCTTCTTACAAATGACGGAGATCTGGCAAATGAGATCCAGCGCTCCAGAAACAATCATGAAAAGGAATACCATGTGCGAGTCAACACAGATATCACAGAAGATTTTATTAAGAAGATGTCGGAGGGCGTTGAGATTTTAGATACGGTAACGAAACCATGTAAAGTCAAAAAGACCGGAACGAGAAATTTCTCGATCATATTGACACAGGGATTGAACCGGCAGATCCGGCGGATGTGCGATGCATTGCATGTACGGGTTGTGCACTTAAAGCGTGTCCGAATCATGAATATTCGTCTTGGAAGCTTACGACCGGGTGAGTTTCGGACGCTGACGCGGGGCGAAGAACAGGAGCTGCGGAGACTGGTGCAGAAGAGATCGTGACAGGAAAAGGAGAAAATGATGGATGCAAAAACAGAGCGTATGAAAGAATTGGTGGAGCTGTTAAATCAGGCTTCCAAAGCATATTATCAGCAGGATACAGAGATCATGTCCAATCTGGAATATGATGCGTTGTATGATGAGCTTGCGGCGTTAGAGCAGGAGACCGGTCTGATCTTATCCAAAAGCCCGACACAGAATGTCGGTTACGAGATCATCAGTGAGCTGCCGAAGGAACGGCATCCGGCCCCAATGTTATCTTTGGACAAGACAAAAAGTGTTGAGGATCTGGCAGCGTGGCTGGGTGATAAAACAGGAGTCATGTCGTGGAAGATGGATGGACTGACGGTTGTATTGACTTACGAGGATGGCGTGCTTGTGAAGGCAGTCACACGTGGAAACGGCGAGATTGGTGAGGTCATCACGAACAATGCGAAGGTATTTGCGAATCTGCCGAACCAGATCGCGTACAAAGGTCCGCTTACGATCCGTGGCGAGGCGGTCATTACCTATACAGATTTTGAGCGTATCAATGCCACGATTCCGGATATTGACAGCAAATATAAAAACCCGAGAAACTTATGCTCCGGCAGTGTGCGGCAGCTCAATAATCAGATCACAGCCGAGCGGAATGTGCATTTCTTTGCGTTTAATATGCTTGATACCGGAGATGCGGAAATCGATGCAACGATGAATTCAAAGTTTGATTTCCTGACTTCACTTGGTTTTGAGGTTGTGGAACACGTCGATGTCACAGCGGCAACGATGCAGGAGATGGTCACACATTTTGCAGAGAAAATCGAGACGAACGATTTCCCATCTGATGGACTCGTGCTTTCGTTTGATGATGTGGAATATGGTAAAAGTCTTGGACGGACAGCGAAATTCCCGCGGGATTCGATCGCATTTAAATGGGCAGACGAGGAAGCGGAGACAACGCTTCGGCATATTGAGTGGAGTCCGTCCCGTACCGGGCTGATCAATCCGGTGGCAGTCTTTGATGCGGTATCGCTCGAAGGAACGTCTGTGAGCCGTGCCAGTGTCCACAATGTGAGCATTGTGAAGCAGTTACAGCTTGGAATCGGTGATACGATCAAGGTGTATAAGGCGAATATGATCATCCCGCAGATCAGTGAGAACCTGACGAAATCCGGTACACTCGAGATTCCGGATACTTGTCCGGCGTGTGGCGGTAAGACAGAGATCCGCGAGGACAATCAGGCACAGACGCTTGTATGTCCGAATCCGGCATGCCCGGCAAAGGCAATCAAGCTATTCACACATTTTGTATCACGAAACGCGATGAACATCGATGGTTTATCTGAGGCAACGCTGCAGAAGTTCTTAGACTGCGGCTTTATTGAAGAGTTGTATGATATCTACCGGATTGACCGCTATGAGACAGAAATCGTGAAATTAGAGGGCTTTGGGCAGAAGTCCTACGACAATATGATGGAGAGCATCGAGGCAAGCCGTACGACACAGCTTGCGCGTGTCCTGTATGGACTTGGAATTTTGAACGTCGGTACCGCCATGGCAAAATCCATCTGCAAATATTTCAAAGATGATGTGGAGGCAATTATCCATGCCGATGCAGCGCAGTTTGCCGAGATTGAGAAGATCGGCGATGTGATCGCAGAGGGCATTGTGGCATATTTCGCAGATCCGAACAATATCCGGGTACTGCGTGAGATCTTGAAGGAAGTGACACTTGTCGTCGAGGAGAATACGGCACCACAGGATCTCGAAGGCAAGACATTTGTCATTACTGGTTCACTCAATCATTTTGCAAACCGGGATGAACTTAAAAAATTGATCGAAGACCGTGGCGGAAAAGTCGCAGGCAGTGTTTCTTCGAAGACCACGTACCTGATCAATAACGATGTATTATCTTCCTCATCGAAGAATAAAAAGGCGAAATCATTGGGAATTCCGATTATTTCCGAGGATGATTTCTTGCAGTTATAAAAAATTCGTGGTATGCTTTAGCTTTAGAGAAGAAAAGAGGTTTTAGAGATGCCGATTAGAATAGACAACGATCTGCCAGTGAAGAAAGTACTGGAACAGGAAAATATATTTGTGATGGACGAACACCGTGCTATGACACAGGATATACGTCCACTTGACATTTTGATTTTAAATCTGATGCCGTTAAAGGAAGATACGGAGTTGCAGCTTCTGCGCAGCCTGTCAAACACACCACTGCAGGTAAATATCTCCTTTATCCGCACGATGTCCTATGAATCAAAGCATGTATCCGAATCACATCTGGAGCGTTTCTACAGTGACTTTGAACATGTAAAGAACAGGAAATGGGATGGTCTGATCATTACCGGAGCACCGGTGGAGAATATGGAGTTTGAGGAAGTGGAGTACTGGGATGAACTGACTGCTATCATGGACTGGTCAGTTACGAATGTTACGTCCACACTGCATATCTGCTGGGGTGCACAGGCGGGACTTTACTATCGTTATGGTGTGAAAAAATACCAGCTTCCAGAGAAGTTTTCCGGTGTGTATAAGCATTATACGTTCCATAAACGGACACCACTGGTACGTGGATTTGATGATTCATTCTTAGTGCCACAGTCCCGTTATACCGGTGTGGATAAACAGGCAATCGTCGACAATCCACTTCTGGAGATCGTTGCTGAGTCTGATATTACCGGACCATATCTGATTATCGGAGAAGATGGCAAGAATATCTTCGTAACCGGACATCCGGAGTACGATACATTTACACTCGATCAGGAATATAAACGCGACATCAAGCGTGGCTTAAATCCGAATATTCCGGTTAATTATTATCCGGATGATGATCCGGAGCAGAAGCCGATTAAGTCATGGAGATGTCATGCGAATACACTCTATGCAAATTGGCTCAATTATTACGTCTACCAGAGCACCCCTTACGACTGGACGAAGAAGGTTACGAATTAAGGGACGCAAGCTTTGTGATCGTGAGTGCGTTGTGGAGCAGGTAGCCGCAGAACATACCGCATATGTATGCATGGATGCCGAAATGTGGCACAAAGAAGATGATACATAAGATCCGCACGCTGATGCCGAGAATATTATAGATTAAGTTCTGGGTGGCGTAGCCGATTCCGTTCATAACGCTGGAAAGCGTTGTGGAGAGATAAATAAACGGACATAGAAATCCCATCAGCTGTAGCAGCGTTCCTGCTTCAGCACTTTCAAAGGCAAAGGTACAGATTGTTTTTCCGAAGAGTATATACAGGACACAGGCGAAGCTTCCAAGCATGATGCAGAAAAGAGCACTTGATACAAGTGCTTTTTTTATTGCTTCCGTATCGCGTTTCGCACACGCGTAAGAAATGGATGGAAGCAGCATCGTGGAAAGCGAGTTCGTGATCGTTGCCGGAAAAAGCAGAAATGGGATCACGATACCGGTGATGATACCGTACATTTCCATGCTTGTATCGGCGTTGTTGTAATACTGGAAAAGAAACGTCGGAAGTATGATTGCTTCAAAACTGGAAAATAACGTAAAAATCAGGTTGTTGGAAGTAATTGGAATAATGTCTTTCAGCATTGGAATCATAAGGGATGATTTCTTTTTCACTGAAATGCACATATCTTTATCTGGCAATCTGTTCGCTTGATTCTGCTTTCTTCGGAACAAGATATAACAGCTGACCGCGTAAAATGTGGCGCCCATCTCGCCGATCACAACACCGAGTACAGCCGTTTTGGCGTCAACATGATCCTGCATATAAGAGATGGCAAGAAGGTAGACGGAACCAATCCGTATAATCTGTTCGATCAACTGGCAGCTTCCGGAGAAAACCGGTTTTTCATGTCCGATAAAAAATGCATTGATGCAGGCTTTTATGGCGACAAATGGAACCGCTGGTGAGAGAATGCGCAACAGGATACGGCAGTCGGTATTTTTCAGGATATGCATGGCGATGAAGTCACAGCCAAAGAAAAAGCATGCAGAGACAAGCAGGCTCAGCACAAAACTCAAAAATCCACCGAAGCAAAGCGCACGGCGAGTATCGGAATATTTTTTCTTGCCAAGCAGATAGGATACATGTTTGGTAATCGTTGTTGCGATTCCCTGACAGCAAAAAGAAATGCCTAAGATGTAAAGTGGAAAAATAAGCTGATAAGTTCCAAGCTCTTTAACACCAATCAGCCGCGTCAGGAATATTCTATTATAAAAGCCGAGACATTTGGTCAGGATTCCGGTTATGGTTAATATCAGGGTTCCTTTGATGATGGTTTGTTTGGACATGATGATCATTCCTGCCAGAGTCTTGGTTTATTATATTGGATAGGGCGATGAAATATGACAATTTATATGGATCACGCAGCGACGACGAGCACCCATCCGGAAGTGATTCGTGCCATGCAGCCGTATTTTCACGACAAATTTGCGAACCCTTCCGGCATTTACAGTATCGCAAAGGAAAACCGGCAGAAGATAGAAAAATGCCGTCAGATGATCGCGGATACCCTGCATGCGAAAAAGAACGAGATTTATTTCACGGCAGGCGGTTCGGAGGGCGATAACTGGGCGTTAAAAGAGATTGCAGACACATACAGTAAAAAGGGCAGACATATCATCACGACAAAGCTGGAGCATCACGGAATCCTGCATACATGCGAATACCTCGAAAGGCATGGATTCGAGGTCACATATCTGGATGTGGATATATACGGACGTGTGAATCCGGTACAGGTGGAGCGTGCAATCCGGAAGGATACGATTTTAATATCCGTGATGTTTGCAAACAATGAGATCGGAACGATACAGCCGATCGGTGAGATCGGAGCAATCGCCAGACGGCACAATGTATTATTTCATACGGATGCGGTGCAGGCGTATGGACAGATTCCAATTGACGTTGCATGCCTGCAGGTCGATCTGCTCACTGCGAGCGGACACAAATTCCGCGGACCAAAGGGAACCGGTTTTTTATATGTGCGGGAAGGGGTGCGTCTGCAAAGTCTGATCCACGGTGGGGCGCAGGAGCAGGGACTTCGGGCAGGCACAGAAAATGTACCCGGTATCGTCGGACTTGCGACCGCCGCATACATTGCGGATGCAGCGATGGAACAGCGGATGCAGTATGAAATCCAGATCCGTGATTATATGATCGGTGAACTGCTTACAACGATTCCGTACAGCCAGTTAAATGGACACCCGGAGCAAAGACTTCCAAACAATATCAATGTGTCCTTTCAGTTTGTGGATGGTGGGGCATTGCTGGTTATGCTGGATACACTCGGCATCTGTGCCTCTGGTGGATCGGCATGCACATCTGCGTCGAAAGAACCGTCCCATGTGTTAAAGGCAATCGGGCTTTCCGACGAACTGGCGCGTGGCACGATTCGGCTGACGATCGGGGAAGAGACAACAAAAAAGGATGCAGACTATGTGATTGCCTGCATCCGGGAACTCGTCGGGGGACTGCGGGAACAGTCACCTTTTTATGAGGATTACCAGTCGCGTTTTCACGCGGTAGATTAAGGAATCTTATGGAATTCCGGTTTGCGTTCTTTAAATGTCGTATAGTAACGGAAACCATGGGAGAGCAGCAGATCTCTTGCAGCATCAAAGCCGTAGCCGATATGCTCTGCATGATGCGCGTCGCTTCCGACGGTGATAATTTCTCCTCCGGCGTCCTTGTACATTTTCAGGATATCTGTATGAGGATGCGGGAAAGAGAGACCACGGTATAAGCTTCCGGTGTTGATCTCGATACCCTGACCACGGGCGACAAGAATCTGAAACAGCTCTTCAAAGATATCTGCATAATCGCGGATATCAAAAAGATCCGCCTTTGTCTTTCCGTAGCGCACGATATAATCAAGGTGTCCACATACATTGAAGTTGTCAAATTCTTTTACACAGGCAAGCAGCGTCTCAAAATAATGCCGGTAGGCAGACAGATCTTCCTTTCCCTCGAAATATTCCGGGTAGTATGGGTCCATGCCGTCGACGACATGCAGGCTGCAGATGATAAAATCCAGTTCCGGGTGTGCCTGCACGAAGGCATTTAATTTTTTCGTTGTCGATGGCATCACGCCAAGTTCCACACCCACGCGAAGATCAAACTCCGGGACAAGCTTCTCAGAAAGAGCGTGGTAAATGCGATAGTAGGAATCCAGATCTAAATCAAAATCCATGTCCGGTTCCTCAGGCCGGACCGGAAAGTCCATGTCATAATGATCTGTAACGCAGAGGGCAGACAAGTCTTTTTCTTTTGCGGAGGCGATCACTGCCTGTATTGGTTCGTCACAGTCGCTGGAAAAATCCGTATGAAAATGATAATCGGGAAATAGCATGGTTTAATCCTCCTGTAAAATATAATGCATAAAATACTATGATTTCACGAAAGCTATGATTGCTAATTATAACGTATAATCTTATAAAATCCAATAAATTTGGAAAATCACGCACTTTTTGAAAAAAATTACAAAAAATAGTCTTGAATTTTACTATAAAAGAAGTTATGATATTTGATGTAAGTTTTTAGATGAATTACTGCAGCCATGCAGTATTTAAATCTTAATAATTAAAACTTAGGAGGATTAAAAAATGGCAGTAAAAGTAGCAATTAATGGTTTTGGACGTATCGGACGTCTTGCATTCAGACAGATGTTTGACGCAGAAGGTTATGAAGTAGTTGCAATCAACGACTTGACAAAGCCTTCTATGCTTGCTCACCTTTTGAAGTATGATTCATCACAGGGTAAGTATCAGTATGCAGATCAGGTTTCTGCTGATGATGAAGCAGGTACAATCACAGTTTGTGGTAAGACACTTAAGATCTATGCTGAGGCAGATGCTAAGAATCTTCCATGGGGAGAGCTTGATGTAGACGTTGTACTTGAGTGTACAGGTTTCTATGTATCAAAGGCTAAGTCACAGGCTCATATCGATGCAGGTGCTAAGAAGGTAGTTATTTCAGCTCCAGCTGGTAACGATCTTCCTACAATCGTATATAGCGTAAACGAGAACACACTTACAGCAGATGACAAGATCATCTCTGCAGCTTCTTGTACAACAAACTGTCTTGCTCCTATGGCTAAGGCACTTAACGATTACGCTCCAATCCAGTCAGGTATCATGTCAACAATCCACGCTTACACAGGTGATCAGATGGTACTTGATGGACCACACAGAAAGGGTGATTTCAGACGTGCTCGTGCAGCAGCTGTAAACATCGTTCCTAACTCAACAGGTGCAGCTAAGGCTATCGGTCTTGTTATCCCAGAGCTTAATGGAAAGCTCATCGGTTCTGCACAGAGAGTTCCTGTACCTACAGGTTCTACAACAATCCTTACAGCAGTTGTTAAGGGTAAGGACGTAACTAAGGAAGGCATCAACGCTGCTATGAAGGCTGCAGCTTCTGAGTCTTATGGTTACAATGAGGAGCAGATCGTATCTTCAGATATCGTTGGTATGAGATATGGTTCACTCTTCGATTCAACTCAGACAATGGTTCTTAAAGTAGCTGATGACACATATGAAGTTCAGGTTGTTTCTTGGTATGATAACGAAAACTCATACACATCACAGATGGTTAGAACAATCAAGTACTTCTCAGAACTTGGCTAATCTTAAAAGCTATTTATTAAAGAGCTTTCCTTATGGAAAGCTCTTTTTCTTTTGCCATATAAATTGACAATGTTTATAATAAGTATTATAATATCTTTATCTCGTTATAAATATAGTACAATTTGAATTTAGGAGTATTTATGAAGAAAAGAATTTTAATGAGAGCGAGTGTTTCGCCATTCGCTGTTCACAAACCTATTGATGTTATCTGCCAAAAAGTAATCGGTAACAATACAGGCAATCTTCTTTTTGCATACAGTATGACAAGAACACTTTATACCGAAGATGTTGAAATTGACTTCCTTGCTGATAAGGAAGTGGCACACGGTAAAGTTCAGGCTGAATATATAAACGAAAATTACGATTATCTTGTTCTTCCTATGGCAAACTCATTTAGAAAGCAGTTTATGCAGTGTATGGGAATGTGGACAAGTATTATTGAAAAATTAACTATTCCGGTGGTTGTAACAGGTATCGGCATTCAAATGCCTTATGAGCCTGATGTTACAGAGGAGCATATATACGATGAATGTGCAAAGAAGTTTATTACCGCGGTGCTTAACCACTCTGCAAGCGTAGGTGTAAGGGGTGCAATAACCGAAAGTTATTTAAAGCATTTAGGCTTTGGCAGTAATGAAATTGATGT
>OICF01000511.1_pt1 | contig 10523 bp, 6 predicted proteins | sample 1581211 | NCBI WGS metagenome assembly OICF01 (sample SAMEA3882534, study PRJEB24775) | human gut metagenome | biome: human-associated habitat; feature: intestine environment; material: feces | place: Netherlands | collected 2009/2010
GATTTCCATATCCTCCATCTGCCTGTAGTTGAGTCCTATCTGATCCATCAAATCAAGTCTTGCTTCTTCCATCCACTTGACATAGTTTGAATGGTGGATTATACCCATCTGATCTGTTTCATAATACTTTGCGTGGTGCTCGTAAGGACGGATTCTAAGTTCCCCTTGTGAGCCGGCAATCTGTAACTCGTTGTTTGCCATAAAAACTTCCTCCATTCATATTTTGGTCTTATTTCTATTATGCCACATTGGACAGCTAAATTCAACGACTTGACCGTAAAATATAAACCGGCTGCTACCTGCGTATCATGCTGTAGCAGTCTCTGCATATATTGCGTGAATTTCCAATCGGAAGTATTCTGCCGCAATACCGGCATCTGATAATATACTCATCCTTGCTCTTTGATAGAAGCTGCATAATCTTTGCCTGTGTTTTGTCGCGCTCGTTTTCAAGCCAGTCCTCATCCACAATTTTGCCCATGCGGACTGAAAACTGATAGTACAAATCAAGCTTTTTGTAATAGGATTCGTATTTCATGAGCCCCTGATACTTTGAATGCTTATCAGGCTTATCGAGAGAGATATCAGATGTATACGACATACAGTAGCGCAGCCATTGTCTGACAAGCTCCCTGTCCTTTATATCTATAGGACATGTAATCATCTTATAAAGCAGATATTTGTCATCAAAATCTGCGATAAAGTATCGCTCCTTATATGCATATCCATACAAAAACAATATCTCATCGACATTGATTTTCCTAAACGGTGCTGATGGCTCTGCCTCATGCCAGAGCTTAATTATCGCATCTAGCGGCGCATCCATTGTAAGGAGCACCTGTGGGAAGCCAAGACTTACTATATCAATATCCTGCTCCGGTATATTTAGCGTATTCTTCAGATAATTCAGATTCTTTTGTCCCAAAGCTGTCACATAGCCTGTATCATACAGACCAAATCTGCCTGCACGGCCCGCTATCTGTTTTATCTCAGAGATGACAAGCGGACGTCTTGATACTCCATCAAACTTTTCCACCTCCAGAAATACAATTCTTCTGACCGGCAGATTGAGTCCCATTCCTATCGCATCTGTTGACACAACAACCTGTGTCTTTTTCTCATTAAAAAGCGTCATCTGCCTGCGCCTTATTTCCGGTGGCAGACTTCCGTATATGACACTTGGCTTTATGCCGTTTTCCTCCAGACGCCCTGCTATATTGAGTACCGACTTCTTTGAAAATACGATAAAGGCATCGCCCTCTCTCACATCCTTTGGAAATGAAAAAGGCTTATCCTCCAGCTTTAGAGCTGTCTTTCTCTCATACTCCCTTATCTCATACTCGTCGTGGCACAGATTAATCAGATGAATGACTACATCCTTTGCCACCGGGCTCATGCATATATGAATCTCTCCTGCAAGTGTACCAAGAATTGCCCTGGTCCATGAATGTCCCCTGTCATCATCTGCAACCATCTGTGCCTCATCAATCACTGCGATATCATACTCCTTGTCACAGTCAAGCATCTCCACTGTCGATGCTATAATTCTGCTGTCTGATACCTCAAGACACTCCTGGCCTGTAAGCATGGTGCATGGTATGCCTGCATCATTCATCTTCTCATATACCTCAAGTGCCAGAAGACGAAGCGGCCCCAGATAAACTCCGTTTTGCGCCAGCTTAAGCCTCTCAAGCGCCTGATATGTTTTACCGCTGTTAGTCGGGCCTATATGGAGTATGAAGTGCCTTTTCATGCTCTGTGCTTTTGGAAACTCAAGCTCCGGCCGTGCCGGAACCAACGTGACAATCTCTCTTCTAAGCTCCTTGCTGCGGTACTCATTGTAAAGCGCCTTCATGCTCCTTGTACATATCGCACCTATATACTCCTTGCGCAAAAGCTTTAGAAAATCCTCTGTGAGATACTCTGCCTCATTCTCATCAAACTGCTCCATATCCACCCTGACGAGCTGCGGAATGATTTCTCTATTTAAAATCTGCCTTGCATTCTTATTGTTGGAATAGTAGGTGATCAATGCAAGCCTTTTTATTTCCTGATGCAGCTTGTCAAGTGCTATTGTCTCGTTTTTTGAAAATCGCGCATATTTAATTGATTTTGCTTTGTTATTTAGCCTGTGAATATAGTGTGCCAGCTTTACAGGCTTACCTGTACTTCTCTTCGCATTCTCCCTGTACTGGTCAACATAAAACTGTACCAGTACCTCTTCAAACGATTTTTCCATATATGTGTGTTATCCTCTTTATTTGTATACACCGTTAAGTGTCACCTCAAACGTAACATCCTTTCCGGCAAGTTCTGTATTCGTCTTATAATCATCTGGGAATTTCAGGTTTAAATCAAAGGTTTCTCCCACCTTGTGACCTACCACTCCTTCCTCAAAGCCATCTATATAGCTGCCTGAGCCGAGCACCAGGTCTGTACCCTGTCCATCAGTGCTTCCACCCTCGAATTTTTCACCGTCCATATATCCGGTGTAGTCAATATTTACCTTATCTCCGTTTTCCGCAACCGTGTCAGTCTCTGTATTCAGTGTTGTTGCCTCGGTCTGTGAATCACTGCTTTGTGTCTCGGATGCCTGAGAATCCGTGGTCTGCGATGCAGCTTGCGTACCATCAGTGCCATTTGACGATGAACCGCCCGATGTCGCAACTGCCCAGATTAGCACTATGACTACCACAACGACTGCCACTACCGGCACCCAGAATTTCAGCAGATTCACAACCTTTGCCTTCTTTTCTGCCTTCTCTCTTTCGATTCTTCTTTTTTCCTGTGCGATTTTTTTGTTTTGTTTGTTCATTTTGTTAATCTCCTGTTTAATTTTTATTATTGAATTATACTATTACAATTTGAACATTCTGTGTTTCGCATAAATGAACAGTATGCGTTGTCTGTCAGTGCATTCGCTATCTGTCACTGTTCGCTTTAAACTTTAAACGGCTGCGTCTCTTAACTATTTGACGCAACAATAAAAGCAGTAGAAAGACACCCACACAGCCTGCGCTTATAGCTGCACCTGCCTTAAGCCCCGGTGTCTCATAATAAAGCTCTATCTCATGCTCTCCCTCATCCAGATGAATACTCACAAAGGTATCTGAAAAATCCTCATACTCTGCATCCTTCCCATCCACCTTCATAGTCCATCCCTTTTCACTCGGAATAGAAAGCACAAGCTGTCCTGCCTGCTTCACATCAATGTGTCCGCTTATGTGTGTATCTGAAAAATCCTCCACCGAAAGTGTCTGCTCATTGAGTGTATTGTAAGCACTCTCAACTGCAGCAATGGAAAGCTCGTATACATTAAATCGTACAGCATCGGCATCAGTGTTTGTGACGGAAACTGTCTCCCCCGCCTTCACATATCCCAGGTCAAACAGATACCTGTGAGTGGTCTTCGAGTATGTGGTCTCATACTCTCCGTGGCTGAAGGTCAGACTGTCAGTACTGCACGAATCGTATGCCGCATAATAATATCCGTCATGGTCAAAGGTGAGAGTCGTAGTTCCCGGATTTTCGTCCTGGGTGCACTCTGTCAGGGTCAGCGTATCATCTGCTGCGCCAAGGAGCCTGCCAAGGGAATTAATCGAATAGATTTTAGATGACGATGATGGCTTCCACGCATCAATCACTCCCTCATCCATCATAAAACCAAGCGGAAGTGTGTAGTTATTCCGATACAGATAGTGATTTCCGCATTTTCCCACAAGTGTAGTCAGCTCATTCTGTGGCTGTATTGATTTCGTAACCATATATCTGACCGAAAGCATGGCTGACGTGACAGGTGTGGCACCGTTATAACAGTAGAAATTCTTGCCTCCCTCCATATAAAGCGCCTGATAAAAATGGCTCACATTTATATTCATCAGGGAAGAAAACTGCGTTCCAGAAGCATAGCCGTATCGTGTGCCATCATTTTTAGTTAGTCGGCCTGTATCCTCAACCCTGTAAAATGGTACATCGTTGTCAGCTGCATCCTCCTTTGCCAGCTCCAGTGCCTTTTGCATATCGTCCACATTGGCATTGTAGCTGCTTCTGCCGGTACATCCAAGTCCTGTCACAGCCATATTGACAGCCAGCTCCACAATCGCAATACCGCATGTTATAACCATCAAAAGCTCCCTGTTTTTCCTTGCTGCAAGCTTTAAAAGTACTGTCATAATGCCGTACAGCGCAACAAACAATATGCTTATGATAACTGCATAATACTCTGTCACATCCTCATCGGCAAACATCGTGCTTACTGCCATAAGCGCCGATGCAAATACCACTGCCACGCCAATATGCCACAGTCTTATGCCACGCCACTTTCTTACTGTAGCATAGCCTATGGTCAATACAAGAAATGCATACAGATACGACTGTCTGCCAGGCAGCGAATCCGGAAAATGCAGTCCGTGCCATATAAAGTCAAGCTGTTTATTGGCAAAGCTTGCCATGAAAAACAACACAAATAATACAGGAGCTATTTTTTTCTTCCAATTAATCCTTTTATTGAGCACAAACAGTATCAAAAGCATCACACTAAAGGCTCCGGCATACAGATTCGGCCAGTTCTCTGCACCCTCATAGACGCTTGCTGTCGTGCACATCCTGCCGACCTCTGATAAGAGATTAAAATACCACTCTATCTGCTTTGGGAACTCAATCCCCGATGAACCGCTGTAGCTTAAAATGATAAGCTCCGGGATGATTAGCACCATCGCAGTGCCTCCAGCCAAAAGCGAGTAAACGGCAAATCTCACAATTGCAGCCATTTTACCGCCATTTTGCGTAAAGAAAAGCCATGCAAACCAAAATACCAAAAAGATGCAAAGCATGATGCTCAGATAATAGTTTGACAATATACAAAGTGCCAGTGATACATAGTAAAGCACCGGCTTTTTGTCCCGCACAAGCTTCTCAAGTCCTACTATCGCAAGCGGTGCAACCGCCACAACATCCATCCACATGACATCCCAGCTATACGCAGCTACAAAGCCGGAAAGCGCATATGCCGTAGAGAAAACAAATGCCGGCACAAATGTATTATTGTGATATCTGTTATCCTTTCCAAGAAGCACAAAGTGCTCCTTCAGAAAATAAAAAAATGTTGCTCCGCTTAGCGAAATCTTAAAAATGATTAGCAGCTCGATAAACTCAATAATATGGCTCTTTGGAAAAAGCACCACAAGCCAGTTTAACGGACTCGCCAGATAATAGGCAAATACCGATACAAAATCACTGCCCAGCCCGATATTCCATGTATACATGAGGCTCGCACCATTTCTTAGCTTTTCCCACAGCTCATTAAAGAAAGGCAGATACTGGTGATACAAATCCATATGCAAAAGGCAGTAATCGCCAAATGGATATACACCATTTCCTATACAGATGATTATACATATGAAAAACGGAATTAAAAACGCTGTCAAAAGTGGATGCTTTTTAACAAAATTCATCACTTATCCTCCCAGTCAAACAGTCTGTAATATTGCAAAAGCTTATAATCGTTTAGCATATCCGAATCGGCCTGCTTATTTTTGCTGCCGGTTGCCTTGTCTGATTTATTTGATGCTTTATCTAATGTCTTATCTGCAGTTTTATCCGTGCGTACCGCTGATATAATTGGATACTCTTCCTGCAGCTTTAGCAGAAAACTCTGATAGTCATTTGTCGGCACACCTGCCGCTTTAAGTACGTTTGCAGCCAGATAATTAACGCTCGTGTCTTTTCCTGCCGCCTCATCAATATCATAATTTGCCCAGATAACATACGGCACCTGATAGCGCAGCTTAAGCTCTTCATTTGATAAATTATTATAGTCCATGCCGTTTGCTGCAAGAACAGAGCTCGCCACAGTATCATTTGGCTGATGATCACCGAAAAATACCACTATAGTTTTCTCATCCACATTTGAGAAATATTCAATGAGGTTCTTTAAATCCTCGTCTGTCATCTTAATCAAAGAAAGATACTGGTCAAGTGCAGAATTATTGAGCTTATCCGCTGTCACCGTATTGTCAAAGCCGTAGTAGGTATCCGTGTATCCACCATGGTTTTGCATAGTGACATTGAATATAAATGCCGGCTGACCATCCGGTTTGTTCTCATAGGTCTCAATAATCCTGTCAAAGGATGTCTCATCACTTATATATTTGCGCACAAACCTCTGATTAGAATAATCCTGCATAAACGAAAGATTGTCAAATCCCAAAAGAGGATAGACCGTATCCCGGTTCCATCCACTGCCATAGTACGGATGCTGTGCATACGTTGCGTAGCCTATGCTTTTTAAATAGCTTGCAAGGGAAGGTGTCGTGCTCTTTATATACTGCTGATAAGGAATACTTCCTACCGGAAGAAAAGCCATCGTATTGCCTGTCAGAAACTCAAACTCAGTATCGGCGGTATTTCCACCGCATACAGACGTATTCAGATATCCTGTTATAGTGTTCTCATTGCCCTTTTCAAGACTGTGTACAAACGGCATATAGTCTGTATTTGTATCAAAATCGCCGAGCACTGACAGGTCTGAAAATGCCTCATCCATCACAACTATAATATTCGGATAATCACTTGAACTATCATCTGTACCGGCATAGCTGTCAAGCAGCTCCTTTGCCTTCTGTCTGCTATACCCGTCAGGCTTATCAACCGCCACAAACTTAAGATCCATCGCAAAGGTCACCGCCATTCCATTCACCTTTGTCATATATGCAGGTGTAAATAGAAACGGATACAGGTAATTGTCCGTCTGGAAATCCTCATCCTGCAGGGCATTCACAAACAGACACAGCGCAAGTATTCCAAGCACAGTCGGAATTAGTCTGAACCTGAATTTCCACTTAATTCGGAAATCAACAAAATGCATAAGCATAATAAGAGCTATAAATATAACTGTAACAACAACTACTCCTGCAGTCGGTGTGAAATCATAATTGGATGCAACACTTGTCGCCGTACCAATTGAAAAAATATCCCATGGAACAAAAGGAGTCGAGCGGAAAAGCATAACATAATGATTAATCAGTCCAAAAACCATGGCCACTATAAAGACTGCACGAAGTGCCCATTTCGCCCTGCCCGTAACAAAATAAAGAATCCAGGCAATCAGCTCAAACAAAATAATATTAAAAAATCCCGCCATAAATCTGACTTCTTCAAAAGGATTATGTTCGTAGAACTCCATAAGATAAAAAGCCGCAATCGGGAAAATCGAGAAAAATATAACATTGAATATAATTTCATATTTTTTATAAATCTTTTTTATCATCATAATGCTCCTGTTTACTATCTGGTATTACAGCCTATATGGCAGATTTTTGGGTACAATTTGGGGCAAATTTTTCTTAAAAGTGCCCTGATTTCTTTAATTTTTTGAAAGATTGTAAGTAAAGAAAAACCCCGCAAACCCTTGATTTTACTGAAAATCTTGGATTTACGGGGTTTTGCAAATAGTGCCGGCAGTGGGACTTGAACCCACACGGGCTTGCGCCCAACAGATTTTGAGTCTGCATCGTCTGCCATTCCGACATGCCGGCGTCTTACGAACAGTCAATATTCTATCACAATTATTGACTTCATGCAACTAAAATTTGTAATTTCAATATAAATTTCAATGCGATTGTGACTGTTCACGCCTAACAGTGTGACCAGCAACGATTGCAGCTATTATAACAATATATTGTTAGGCGAAAGTACTAGACTATTTTGCTACTTTTTTCCTAATTATATATCCAATAAGAATAATAACAGCACTTGTTATGACACTTCCATAAAATGTCATTCCTCTGCACAAAAGCTCCATATTCGCTGCATTTCTACCAACAAGCTGTTTAAATCCATCAATCATAATATAATCAGCCACGCCCATAGCACCGGGTATAGGCACACAATTGGAGCCCATCGCCACAAAACACTGTATAACACTCACATCAACTGCCTTATTTACGCCTTCGCCGACTGCCATAAAAATCATAAACGATACCAAAAGCTGTGAAACTCTCTGCATTATATTCCAAAAGAAAATCTCGATGAGAAGCCCGGTCTGACCTGTGATACTGTTTGAACACTCCTGATATTCTTTCATAGTATTTTTAAGCTTTATTCGAAGCCTGTCACCATGCCGTATTATATGTATTTTTTCAAAAAGCCGGATAAGACTATCACAAATTGAGTATAGTATGCTTCCCTTCCTTAGCAGCATATAAAATACAAGAGCCAGAAAAATCAGCACCACAATCCCCAAACATATAAATATCCGCGAAATACCTGAGAAATTTTTCAGCAATGGATACTTAAAAATCATGCATAGTAAGCCAATTGTTAAAAGTGAAAGTGTATACATAACAAGATTAATCAGTAAGGCCACTGTAGCAGCATAGCCCGGTATGCCATCCCTTATCATGAAATACGCACTGGCTGGCTGTCCTCCCGATGCCGATGGTGTAATAGCCGAAAAATACACATCGGCTCCACCATACACAATACCATCAATCGCGCTGGTTTTGTACCCAAAGTGTCTTGCCATGCGTACCAGAGCAAAGCCTTCAAACCAAATAAACCCAAACGTACAAACAAAACTCATAAAAAGCCAGCCTTTATTTGCATTTCTGATAAAACTCATAAGAATTTCAAACGAAAAATGTTTGCTCTGTGAGACAACAGTCCATATGCTCAAGATAGCTATAAAAACTGAAGCTATCGCCCAAAATATCTTTTTTCTGTCCATTAAATCTAATCCCCTTAAAAAAACTGGTAAAGTGAATTATGAAAATACACCATACCAGTTTATTGTAGAGAATATATATAACTTTATCAAGTAAAATATTATTAATATCTTTTTAATGTTTGTTAAATTATTTACTGTTACAATTAACAAATCAATCTAAATACAAATTAACTTCTATGATTCCTCTTCCTCATCATTGTCAGTGTTCATCATATACACACCCCTGCTTGCATCTCCATCGGGATTCTTTCCAAACTCGTAATCATTTCCCGGCAGAATAGCATTTAAGAAAATCCCTGCGATAGCTGCAATTGCCAAAGCTGTCAGTGTAATTGACGTTCCCGCTACAGTAAATGTCAGTCCATTTCCAAAGCCAAGACCACATACAAAAATAACACCTGCAATAATCAGATTTCTTGATTTAGTCAGATCTACCTTGTTTTCAACAACATTTCTAACTCCTATTGCTGAAATCATTCCATAAAGCATAAATGAAACTCCACCAATAATCGCTGATGGCATAGTAGATATTACAGCCGAAAACTTTGGAATAAACGAAAGTGCAATAGCAAAAACAGCCGCAATACGGATAACTCTCGGATCATATACCTTAGACAGCTCAAGCACTCCAGTATTCTCACCATATGTTGTATTAGCTGGTCCTCCGATAGCTCCTGCGAATGCAGTTGCAATTCCATCACCTATAAGTGTCCTATGAAGACCCGGATCAGCAATAAAGTTCTGCTCTACTGTAGCAGAAATAGCAGACATGTCGCCAATGTGCTCCATCATAGTCGCAATAGCGATAGGCGCCATAACAAGAATGGACGTAATATCAAACTTCATGAACTGAAATTTAGGTATTCCGACCCACGCAGATGATGCAATTGATGTAAAATCAAGAATTGCGGAACCATCAGGATTAGTAATTCCAGCAGTATTCATAATAAGAGCCACAACATAGGAAATAATTACTCCCATTAGAATAGGAATGATCTTAAATAAGCCCTTTCCCCATATATTGAAAATAATTATAACTCCAAGTGCAATAATTGCAAGAACCCAGTTTGTTGAAGCATTATTGATAGCTGAGCCGGCAAGTGAAAGACCAATGCATATGATAATAGGTCCTGTCACTACAGGTGGAAGAAAACGCATTACACGCTTAATTCCAACCAGCTTAATGATAAGTGCAAGTACGAAATAAAGCATACCCGCAACAAATATTCCACCACACGCATACGCGGCCTTATCATTGACAGCCATATCTGCATACATACCACTGTCAAGGTTTGCAACAGTATAAAAGCCTCCTAAAAAAGCAAATGACGAACCCAAAAAAGCCGGTACCTTAAACTTTGTACACAGATGAAATATAAGCGTGCCAAAGCCTGCGCAAAATAGGGTAACCGATACAGAAAGACCTCTGGTAAGCGGCTCCCCACAAGCCTTCTGAAAATATCCTGATACAAGAATAGGCACAAGAATTGTTGCGCCGAACATAGCAAACATATGCTGCAAACCAAGAATAAGCATCTTGGCCGTTCCAAGCTGTCTCGCATCACGAATTGGCTCCTGTTTCTTTTGTTCCATAACAACCTCCTTAATAAATTAATGTTTTCGATAAGTAACCGAAAACATTATAGCAGTTTTTAATTATTATTTCATTATTTTTTTATTATTTTTTACAAAAAAAAAGACATCTCATTGGATGTCTTAAATAATTCATATTTAATAAGTTTGTACCTTCAAAACTTCATACAAATTTTATTACTGTAATCCACACCGAAAAACTCAT
>OICF01000514.1_pt1 | contig 10493 bp, 6 predicted proteins | sample 1581211 | NCBI WGS metagenome assembly OICF01 (sample SAMEA3882534, study PRJEB24775) | human gut metagenome | biome: human-associated habitat; feature: intestine environment; material: feces | place: Netherlands | collected 2009/2010
TCAGCTGGATAGAGCACTTGGCTACGGACCAAGGTGTCGGGGGTTCGAATCCTCTCACGCACGTTATATAATATAGAAAGAGCAGGTTGTAATACCTGCTCTTTCTATATTACAAATCGTCCGCGGACGATTTGAACCCCAGGGTACGTTCTACACTCCGTTGCGGTCGGCGCTAAGCGGAAGTCCACCGGACTTCCAGCGCCCTCTCACGCACGTTATATAATATGGATTTTATGTTTTCTAAGGATAAAATTGTATAGAGTTGAAAATGTAATAATAACATAATTGAGGCACGGAGTATTAATTCCGTGCCTCAATTGTTTTATCCGGATTACCTTTCTGTTGTAAAATAAAGGGCGTTATTTCAGTGCAGATATAATTTTGAAATATGGCTTGAAAAGGCTGTAATATTTCAGACCATCTGTCTCACCATAGCTCTTTGTGATGGCAGATCTTATGCCATTGAGGTTCTTTGTTTTATTCTTGTTTTTTTCAAGAAAATCAACAAAATTTCCGGGATCATTAATATCACTGTGTGCGAAAATTATACCTGTAAAACGCTCTACCTTCTTTTTACGCGTGAGCTTTTCAGGCGTAAAAGAGTAGGATTTGTCTTTTATGGTTTTATAAATTGTCTGACCCTGTTTCATACCATAAACATGAACCAGCGTCTCATGAAGCTTGAGCAGATTGTCTTTTCCCATGCAGTTTAGGAAAGAATCTACCTCAAAATGGTCGAAGTCTTCGGATACTGCCGATACTTCAGAAATATCTGATGTATCAATGCTGTCCGTTGAAGATTTAGCCTCATCTGCTTCGTTTTTATTTGAGCTGTTACCAGAACCGTTATGAGGTGTCTGTTCGTCAGTGGATGGTAAGTCATCATTAGTCATAAGCTTATCACTTGGCGGTAAGTCATCGTTAGTTGCAAGCTCATCACCTAACGGTTCACTGTTTGTATAGCTGCTATGATTGCCATCGATAAGTTCATTCAGATTGTAAGACTTTGCGGTGATAGCATCGGTATCAGTATCAGTATTGATATTGGTATTGTTATTGACGTTATCTTCCTTGGATGGAATATCTGCTACTACCTGATACTTGATGTTTTTTCTTCGCTGGACAGCCTGTTTGCAGAAATTTACATTGAATCTGCGTACAGCGAATCCTTTATCTTTCCAGAACCTTACAGCAGGGTCATAGCCTGTGTCATTGCTCATTATGATGTACTCATCAGCACATGAGGCTGCTGATACATCTGCTGTGTTTGCAACGATATGAGTAGCTGAAGAATTATCATTATATGGCTTTGTGTTATCTTGTATTTCAGTGTTGCCTGATGCACGTTCACATGTGCTTTCACTGAGGGAATCATTGTGTCCAATCAGATAACCCATATAGGATACCAGCTGAAAATCGAGGGCATTCGTTCCCTCATAGCATTCCTCAAATCGTACATTAATACTGTTGTTTTCCATAAGCCTGATGACTGACATGTATGACATGTGAGGTGATTTTTTTGTGTAAAACACTACGATTTCGTCTTCCTCATCTGCCATATCAAACAGCATCAGCCAGTTGTCGTTGACATTTTCGCTGTCTACTAAAAAGTGTCTGATAATAATCACCATTAATCCGGACAAAAGTATTGTAACATGAGTTTGAAATAATGGCAAATAAACATGATTTTTAGAAATCTTAGAAATGTTAACAATACAAAGTGCGCAACGTATGATATAATTTTTATATGCTTTGAGGATGAGGGGGAGAAAATGAGAGGCAAAGAAATAAATAAACCGATGCTTGAAATCTGCTGTGGCAGCTTTTCGGATGTGAAAACAGCATATGAAAATGGTGCAGACAGGGTTGAACTGAACAGTGCCCTATATATGGGAGGGCTGACACCTACACTCGCCAATTTAATATATGCAAAGGAAAAATGCAATATACCGGTAGTGGCAATGGTTCGGCCGAGGGGTGGCGGATTTTGCTATTCGGATGAAGAATACGACACTATGCTTATGGATGCAAAAATTCTTTTAGAGCATGGAGCAGACGGTATTGCGTTTGGATTTCTGACAGAAGAAAAACTGCTTGATGAAAAGCGCACGAAGGAAATGATAGAGCTCATTCATAAGTATGGCAGGGAAGCTGTGTTTCACCGCGCCTTTGACTGCATAGATAATCAGGACAGTGCAGCGGAGAAGCTTATTAGGCTTGGCGCAGATCGTATCCTCACAAGCGGTGGAGCAGTAAATGTATGGGATGGCAGAAAACAGCTTAAGCATCTTCAAAATCAATATGGAAAAGATATTACTATTCTGGCAGGAAGCGGCGTGAATGATACCAATGTGAGAACACTTATTGAATACACGGGTATTACGCAGGTGCACAGCTCGTGTGGCTCATGGAAGTGTGATGTGACAGCAGCGGGCAATGCAGTGGATTTTTCGTATGATGAAGCGATGAAAAACTGCTATCAGTGTGCGGATGCAGGTAAGGTTAGGAAGCTTGCGGAAGAGGTAAGTGGAGTGTAATATTAAAGCAAAAGATTATAGAAGTTCGGAGGAAACAATTAATGGCAGAGCAGGAAAACAATAAGGATTTAATCAGTGTACTTTGGAGTGGCGCTGATGTACTTCGTTCTAAAATGGATGCGAATGAATATAAGAATTATCTTTTGGGAATTGTATTCTATAAATACCTATCAGATTCATTTTTGATTAGAGTATATGATTTGATAAATGATGAGAAACCGGAATCGCTCAAGGTGGCACTTGAGGCATATAAGAATGAGTTGAAGGGTGAATATGCTAATGATTTGCTTGACGAATTAAAGCAGGATCGTAAATATGTAATTGAGCCTGAGCTTACATATACATGTTTTGCAGAGGATGCAAGGAATAATTGCTTTAATCGTGAGCAATTACAGAAAGCATTCAATAATATTGAGCAGAGCGGAGAGTTGTTTGTGGATTTGTTTTCCGACATTGATTTGTATTCAAGCAGGCTTGGAGCGGGAGACCAGAAACAAAGTGATACAATTGCAGAACTGATAAAAGTAATAGACCAGGCGGATTTGCTCAATTCCGATGGTGAAATACTTGGAGATGCATATGAATATCTGATAGGACAGTTTGCGTCAGAGACCGGTAAGAAGGCGGGAGAATTCTATACACCACAGGCAGTATCAAAAATTCTTACTAGAATAGCAATAACAGGACAGGAGAATGTGAAAGGTTTGTCAATCTATGATCCATGTATGGGCTCAGGTTCGCTGCTTCTTAACGCAAAGAGATACTATAAAGGTGATACAAACTATATAAAGTATTATGGACAGGAACTGAACATGTCTACATATAATCTGGCGAGGATGAATATGTTCCTGCATGATGTAGCTGCGGAGAATCAGAATCTGCATCATGGAGATACTCTTGATGCAGACTGGCCAACTGGTGAGGAAACTGACTTTCACATGGTACTTATGAATCCGCCGTATTCTGCAAAATGGAGCGCTGCATCAGGATTTTTACAGGACGAAAGATTTTCAGAATATGGTGTTTTGGCGCCAAAATCAAAGGCTGATTATGCATTTTTACTTCATGGACTTTATCATCTGAAAAGCAATGGAACAATGGCCATCGTTTTGCCACATGGAGTGCTTTTCAGAGGTGCAGCAGAGGGAAAAATAAGAGAAAAGCTCCTTCGTTCAGGAAACATATATTCGGTTATAGGATTGCCGGCTAATTTATTTTATAATACGTCTATTCCTACATGCATTGTTGTACTTAAAAAGCATAGAGATGGCAGAGATGTACTGTTTATTGATGCGTCAAAGAAGTTCATTAAGGGCAAAAAACAAAATGAAATGTCAGACGAGCATATTGATGAAGTTATGGATTTGTATAACAGAAGAGAAACTGTAGACAAAGAATCCTATCTGGCAAGCTTTGATGATATTGAAAAGAATGATTTCAACCTAAACATACCGCGATATGTAGACAATTTTGAAAAGGAAGAGGAAGTCGATATAAATGGTCTGCTCGAGGATATGCAAAAAACAGATGACGAGATAGGAAAGGTCGAAGGTGAGTTTGTGAATTTGTTAAAAGACCTGACATCGTCCGATGAAAATATAATGGTATCGTTAAATCGTTATATTGATATGATTGAGGGGTGATTTGTATGGAAAATCCAAAGATTAGATTTAAAGGGTATACTAAGGATTGGGAACAGCGTAAGCTGGGGGAACTTGGGACAGTCCAGACATGCAAACGAATTTTTAAAGATCAAACATCGGAAAAGGGGGACATTCCTTTTTTTAAGAATGGAACTATTGGATTAGAACCTGATTCATATATCTCGAGAGAAATGTATGAAGAATTTCGTAGATTATATCCTTATCCAGAAGTAGGAGATACACTGATTTCAGTAGTTGGAAGCATTGGAAGAACTGCTGAATATACAGGGAAAGATGAGTATTTTCAGGATTCAAATGTTGTATGGCTTAAGACAGATGGAAGCATTAATAAAAAGTTTCTCAAGATATCTTATCAAGTAATAAAGTGGTTGATAGAAGGGTCTACAGTCAAGCATTTATATAATGATAATATATTGCGAAGTGAGATTATTATGCCGGTTTCGCAGATTGAACAAGCAAAAATAGCAGAGTTTTTTGAAGAACTCGACCACCTCATCACTCTTCACCAGCGAAAGTGTGAACAGACAAAAAAATTGAAAAAATATATGCTTCAAAAAATGTTTCCTCAAAATGGAGCAAAAGTTCCAGAAATTAGATTTGATGGGTTTACTTACGATTGGGAACAGCGTAAGCTTAGTGAACTTTTAGAAAAATATGAAGATCCTGTAGAAACACCACATGATGGATATGAAAGGGTCGGTATTCGAAGTCATGCTAAGGGAACGTTCCATAGTTTTGTGGAACCAGGTAAAGAATTGGATACTGCAAAAATGTATAGAGTAGCTGCAGATAAATTTATTCTTAACATCACATTTGCCTGGGAACATGCAGTTGCTATAACAGATAATAATGACGCTGGAAAGCTTGTATCTCACAGGTTTCCGCAGTTTTCATTTAATCCTAAATTAAAACCACATTTTTTTAAATATTTAATGCTTGATAAAAAATTTCGAGAACATCTTGAATTGTCATCTCCTGGCGGAGCTGGAAGAAATAGAGTTTTAAAAATATCTGATATGCTGAAATATGAAATAAAACTTCCAAGCATTGAAGAGCAAATTAAAATTGGAGAATATTTTGATAGCCTCGACCACCTCATCACTCTTCACCAGCGCCAGCACAAATTATATCTGAACATGCTTTTATAAACTGTTTTTTATCGTAAGTAACATCGTATCTATATAATGGTTACCATAAATTTGACAACGAATCAAACATGAACCAACCTCAAACAAAACAAGCCTAATTATGGTTACATCAGCGTAAGCAGTACTAATAAAGGAGGTAGCGTATGCTAGAGGATATGAGCAAGGATGCATTATTTTACAACTATTACACACAGTGGATAGAAGTGTATAAGAAAGATGCAATTCGTGAAGCCACTATGGCAAAGTACAGGATGACTCAAAAGTGGGTGGAGAAGCTGGCTCCGGAGCTTAAGGTTTGTGAGCTGACAAGGACCGCGTATCAGAAGATACTAAATGATTACGCAAAGGAGCATGAGAGACAGACAACACTTGACTTCCATCATCAGCTAAAGGGTGCGGTAATGGACGCGGTGGATGAGGGGCTGATAGAGCGTGATCCGACCAGAAAGGCTATCATCAAGGGTAAGACACCACGTGAGAAAAAGATTAAATATCTCAATCAGTTTGAGTTGCATACTTTGATAGCTGATCTGGATATAAAGGAAGAGCCGAACTGGGACTGGTTTATTTTGCTTGTGGCAAAGACAGGGATGCGTTTCTCAGAGGCGCTTGCCATCACACCGAAGGATTTTGATTTTGGAAGGCAAACTCTTTCTATAAGTAAGACGTGGGATTATAAGGGTAAAGGCGGTTTTCTACCAACGAAGAATAAGTCATCTGTGAGAAAGATTCAGATTGACTGGCAGATAGTAGTAAAGTTTTCTGAGCTGGTAAAAGGGTTGCCGGAGGACGAGCCTATATTTGTAGGAGAGGAAAAGATTTATAATTCAACCGTCAATGATGCTCTCACCAGACACTGTAAGGCCTGTGGGATATCGGAGATTTCCATTCACGGACTTAGACATACGCATGCGTCGTTGCTTTTGTTTGCCGGTGTTTGTATAGCCAGTGTGGCGCGCAGATTGGGGCATGCGAGTATGACAACAACACAGAAAACATATCTGCATATCATTCAGGAACTGGAAAATAAGGATGTGGATCTGGTAATGAGGACTTTGTCAGGACTGTAATGTAGCTTTTTAAACAATATGCTTACGCTGATTTTGATATAAGTAATTTTGTGGTATTTTATGCCTATATTTGCTATAATAAATATAGTTAGTGTTTTGGTTTTGAAGAAGGAGAAATTATCATGCCGGAGTTGGAATCGTTAATAGAGCAGAAATTGATTGAGCAGTTAATATATGGGGATTCGCAGTGGACGTACAGACCAGATTTAAAGACAGAAGCGGATTTATGGAACAATTTTAAATATATTTTAGAGCAGAACAATAAGGACAGGCTGGATGGTGAGCCACTTTCTGATTCAGAGTTTGAGCAGGTAAAGAATCAGTTGCAGTTTTCAACATTTTATAAGGCTGGAGAGTGGCTGGTAGGCGAAAACGGCAAGGTCATGGTGCATGTACAGCGTGATACTAAGAAGCTTCATCTGGTTGTGATGAATCATGAGCATATTGCAGGTGGCAGCAGTGTGTATGAGGTTATAAATCAGTACAGTGTATTGAAGGATGATGAGGATGCCGCATCAAGAGACCGTAGATTTGATGTGACCTTGATGATAAACGGTCTTCCAATGATACATATTGAGCTGAAAAACAGACAGCATTCATATATGGAAGCATTCAATCAGATAAAGAAATACATTGGTGAAGGGCAGTTCAGGGGGATTTTTTCGGCTGTTCAGATGTTTGTTATAAGCAACGGTGTTGACACGAAGTATTTTTCTGCAGCAAGTGATACGGAGCTAAAGAAAGAATTTATCAGCGGATGGGTTGACAGGAACAATCAGCCGGTTTCTGATTATATTGATTTTGCAAAAAATGTCCTTAAGATTCCACAGGCACATGAGATGATTGCAAGATATACGGTTTTAGATAATGAAGCTAAGCGGCTTATTCTGCTTAGACCATATCAGATACATGCTATTGAGGCAATTCGTGAAGCATCACGAACAGGAAAGTCGGGATTTGTATGGCATACTACAGGCTCGGGAAAGACGCTTACATCATATAAGGCAACAAGAAATCTCCTTATGGATATTCCGGCGTTGGATAAGGCTATTTTTCTTATAGACAGGAAAGATCTTGATGAGCAGACAAATACGTCATTTAGTTCATATTCTCAGAATGATTCAATTGATGTGGATAATACTGATAATGTGACTGATTTGAAAAATAAACTTAAATCGTCTGACAGACAGATGATTGTTACTACAATTCAAAAGATGCAGATTCTCATTTCAAAGCGTCTGAAGGAGGGCACACCTGAGTATAACAGGTTAAGAGGATTAAAAATAGCTTTTGTGGTGGATGAGTGTCACAGAGCTGTATCTCCGGCTACCAAGAGAATAATCGAACGCTTTTTTGGAAAGTCACTCTGGTTTGGCTTTACCGGAACACCACGTTTTCCGGAGAATCCTTATCCGTTGATGGGGGATTTGCCACGTACAACAGAGGAATTATACGGAGCATGTCTGCACAAATATACTATCCAGAATGCTATTCATGATAATGCTGTTTTGGGATTTCAAGTGGAGCACGATGGTCCAAAGGATGTGACGGATGAGACTGACAGCAGCCGATATGAAAATGAGTCGCATATGCTCAAGGTGCTTGAGGTTATTTTAAATAAGTCATATCATAAGCTGGGGTTTCAAAATGGAAAGGGCAAGACCTTTGAAGGACTTTTGACCACAAGTTCTATTTCGATTGCACAAAAATATTATGAGCTGCTCACAAGGGTGAAAAACGGAGAAACGCCATTAAAGATAGATGAACGCATAAAGCAGGTTTTACCGGACTTTCCTAAGTTTGCCATTACATACTCTGTGACTGAAAATGAGGACGGCTCGCAGGTCAATCAGGAGAAGATGAAGCAGTCTCTTGATGACTACAACGCTATGTTTGATACAAAGTTTGATATTTCACAGATTACTTCATACAATAGTAATCTAAATAAACGACTTTCTAGAAAAGATCCTAAGTATAAGAGCAGAAACGAACAGCTTGATCTGGTTATTGTTGTGGATCGTCTGCTCACAGGCTTTGATGCGCCATGCATGTCGACAATTTTTATTGACAGGCAGCCGATGGGACCTCACGATTTAATACAGGCCTTTTCCAGAACTAATCGTATTTTTGACAAAAAATCAAAGCCGTATGGACAGATTGTGACTTTTCAGGCACCGGTACTTTTCAAGAAATGTGTGGATGATGCTGTCAAGCTTTACTCTGCAGGAAGTACAGAGGATACACCGCTTATTGCAGAGTGGGATGATGTGGAGCCTGCTTTTAAAAAGGCGCTTGCGGCACTTAGAATTGCAGCTCAGATACCGGACGACATTCCGTCAATGTCAGATGAGGAGAAGTTTCATTTCATGAAGATGTTTCAGAGCTTTGACAGACTTTTTGCACAGCTTAAATCCTTCAGCAGATATGATGAAAGTATGCTTGATGATTATGGAATTACTGAACAGGAATATATAGACTATGCAGGTCATTACCTGAACATAAAAAGTGAGATAGGGCCAGACCCGGGACCGGACCCGGTTAATCCGCCGGTAGAACTGGAAATAGACTCAGATTATGAGCTTATGGCATACAGTAATACAAGGATTGATTATGAATATATCATCAATCTCATTCAGAATATCGTCAATCCTGAGGAGGATGGTGATATTACTCCTGAGGAAAAGCAAAAGAAGATTGATGAGGCAAAGCAGTATGTAGAGGATCTGCGTAAGGATAATCCGAAGGTTGCAGATATCATGTCACATCTGATTAATGATATAGAGCTTGATGAGAGCAGGTTTAAGGGCAAATCAATTCTAAACATTGTTGAAAATATGAAACATGAATGTATAGAACAGGTTGTGAGTAATTTCTGCCTGCTATGGCATGCAGACAAGGATGATGTAATGTATGCGGCAACACATTACCGCAATGGGATTATCCCCAATGAGAGCGCCATAAAGGCATCTATTAATTATCCTGAGTACAAAAATACAGTGGAACATGCTTTACCTAAATTCAAGTACTATGCTAAGTTTTTCGCAGAGCTTAGGAGTACGCTGGATGATGAGATTAAGCCTTTAGTATAAAGAAATGTATTTCACAACACTTATAATACATATACAATTAAATAACGGATTGTGTTATAATAGGTCTGTCGGCGGATTCGTCGGCAGACTTTTTTTAAGGAGAGTAAAATGAGAGTATTAACAGATTTAGAGCCAAAGAACGTTTTTTCGTTTTTCGAGGATATATGCAGTATTCCTCATCCATCATACAAGGAAGAAAAAATCAGTAATTATCTGGTGGAGTTTGCAAAGGCAAGAGGCCTTGAGCATTACCAGGATGAGCTTCACAATGTGATAATCATAAAGGAAGCATCAGAAGGATATGAGGATGTGGAGCCAATCATACTGCAGGGTCACATGGATATGGTTTGCGAGAAGACACCTGACTGTGATAAGGATATGGACGAGGAAGGCCTGGACCTTTTGATAGATGGTGATTTTATCTCGGCAAAGGGCACTACACTCGGTGGAGATGACGGTATCGCGGTGGCATATGCACTTGCTATTTTGGATGATGACAGCCTGTCACATCCACGCCTTGAGTTTGTATGCACTGTATGCGAGGAGGTCGGCATGGAGGGTGCTACAGGCATCGATGTGTCTATGCTTAAGGGAAAGAAGCTTCTTAATATGGACAGCGAGGAGGAGGGCGTGATGCTCGCAAGCTGCGCCGGTGGATGCAGAGCCGATGTGAAGCTGCCTGTAGAGAGAGAGACAGTGAGCGGAACAAAGCTTACTGTGAGCTTATCAGGTCTCACTGGCGGACACTCAGGCTCAGAGATTGATAAGGGAAGGGGCAATGCCAATACTCTTATGTCCAGACTGCTTCGCGACGCATCGGCACCTGTAGCTATAGCTTCTATAGATGGCGGCAGAAAGGATAATGCCATTCCAAGAGAGTGTACTGCACAGATTATTGTAGCACCTGATGAGGCTGCGGCAGTGAAGGCTTCGATAGAACAGGCAGCAGCTGAGATTGCGGAGGAGTTTAAGACATCTGATCCTG
>OICF01000516.1_pt1 | contig 10454 bp, 9 predicted proteins | sample 1581211 | NCBI WGS metagenome assembly OICF01 (sample SAMEA3882534, study PRJEB24775) | human gut metagenome | biome: human-associated habitat; feature: intestine environment; material: feces | place: Netherlands | collected 2009/2010
TCCTCACCGTAAGGCACTGCCCAGTAACGGTCAAATCCTCTGAAGTGATCTATCCTGAGGAAATCTGTTACTGTGAGCTGATATTTGATTCTCTCTATCCACCATGCATAGCCTGTCTCGGTATGCTTTTTCCAGTTGTACAGAGGGTTGCCCCAGAGCTGACCGGTAGCTGAGAAATAATCTGGTGGAACACCTGCAACCTCGATAGGGTATCCCTTTGAATCCAGCAGAAACAGTTCCTGATTGGACCATACGTCTGCGCTGTCCCATGCGAGGAATATAGGTGTGTCACCTACTATACTGATTCCGAGATCATTTGCATATGTCTTGAGGGCCTGCCACTGCTCTGTAAAAAGGAACTGGAGGAAGTTGTAGTAGCCGATGCCGTCTGCAAGCTTCTTCTTCCATGCGGTCTTCTGCCTTGCGGTCGGCTTCTTCAGTGAATCATCCCACATGTACCAAGGCATTCCCTCGTGCGCATCCTTGCCTGCCATGAACAGAGAGTAGTCAGCAAGCCATGATGTATTCTTGACAAATGCATCGAACTTTGCCATGAGATCCTCGTCTCCTGACATATCATCTGCATAGTCAGCGTCGATAAATCTCTCGTACGCTTTCTTCAGAAGGCCTGTCTTGAATTCTATAAGTGTTCCATAGTCGATCTTCTCAGGATCCCAGTCAGGCATAGCTGAGAAATCCTCATCGATAAGTAACTTTTTCTTCCTGAGGTAGTCGATATCAATGATAAGTGGCTGACCGGCAAATGCTGAGAATGGCTGATAAGGTGAATCGCCAAAGCCAGTATGACCAAGTGGAAGTACCTGCCACAGATTTAATCCTGAAGCTGCAAGAAAGTCGATGAACTGATAGGCGCCCGGACCAAGATCTCCGATTCCATAAGGACTTGGGAATGATGTCGGGTGAGCCAGAATACCAGCGTACTTCTTAGGCTTTTTTCCGTTGTTCTGCTCTAACATAATCTATCCTCTTTTCATAATGTATACACAGAGCCATGCCACCTCACAGTCTCTTCGAGCCTGTTCGGTGCGGCGTATCCGCCGTATAGCACAATATAAGAAATGCCTTGTTCATGCAAGCATGACAAGCCACTTCTTATATTGTGCTGCATGGCTCTGAACGGTAACATTATACAATACTATGTGTGATAGTTGCAAGGTAATAGTGCTTGACAGCGGGCTGTGTGCTAACTTATTATAAGTGGAAGTATTTGAACTTGCGTATACTTCCGTATTTCCGTGATATATGGCGGTTAAGTCGTATGTGTGGAGTGGATAAAAAGAGAAAGAAGAGTATAAAAATGGAAAGAATAATCACAAGCCTGCTTGAAACGGATATGTACAAGTTTAGTATGGGACAGGCGATTTACCATCAGTTCAGTGACTATAAGACAACATGGTCATTCAAGTGCAGGAATACTGACGTGTTCTTCACAAAGGAGATGGTTGATGAGATCAAGAGACAGATACAGCTCTACTGTGATCTGAGATTTACAGAGGAGGAGCTTGAGTATCTGCACAATATCAAGTGGATAAAGGGTTCTTATGTTGATTTTCTGAGACTCTGGAAGGCAAGATATGAGGACTTTGAGATATCAGATGACGCTGAGTGTGGACTGAAGATAGAGGCGAGAGGCACTTGGCTCAATACTTCCATGTATGAGATACCTACTCTGGCTATAGTGAATGAGGTCTACTTCAGAATGAACGATGACTATGATAAGCTGCTTGCATCATTCAGGGAGAAGCTTGATGAGAAGGTCCGAAAAGTCGAGACTGGAGAGTATAACCTTGGAGCTTTCAGTGAGTTTGGACTCAGAAGAAGACTTTCGGCTGAAGCTCAGGAGCTTGCAGTCAAGGAACTCAGCAAGCGCAAGTATCCGGGTTCAACATTTGTCGGAACAAGTAATGTATATCTGGCAAGGAAGTATAATCTGGTTCCGGTTGGAACTATGGCGCATGAGTGGATCATGTGTGTTGGACAGGGTAATCATAAGCACAATCCTGCATATTCCAACTGGTATGCATTGGATGCATGGGTTAAGGAGTATGGAGTGCTGAACGGAACAGCTCTCACTGATGCCATCACAACAGATTGCTTCCTAAAGGATTTCCAGCTCACATATGCGACACTTTTCAGTGGGGTGAGACACGACAGTGGCGATCCTTATGAGTGGGGCGACAAGATGGTTCATCATTATGAGAAGCTTGGACTTGATCCAAAGACCAAGACACTTCTGTTCAGCGACAGCCTTGATTTCGAGAAAGCAGACAAACTCAACAGCTATTTCAAGGACAAGATCAAGGTTGCATTTGGAATAGGAACATATATATCCAACGATACGTGCGATGAACCGCTCAACATAGTTATGAAGACTACAGCATGTAACGGCATGGATGTTGCCAAGATATCTGATGATAAGGGCAAGGGTATGTGCAAGAATCCAGATTATGTTCATTATCTCAACAGATGTATCAAGTGGCGTATGGAGAATGATAAGTAACTTTTCGTAAGGAGGTGGCGCACTGGGTGCGCCGTCACTAAGCTGGGCTTAGTGACATCTTATGAAGCACGCAGACGCCGCGCGCAGCGCATTTCATGCGTCTGCTCATTAGCAAAAAATGGAGTTTTGTGAATTATGGGAAAAATTATTATAATGACAGATTCTGCCAGTGACATTTCAGAGAATGAGGAGAAGGAGCTTGGAATCAAGATTCTTCCTTTCCCGGTCGTAATAGGTGGCAAGTCTTATCTGAGCAGAGTCGATTTTGACAATGAGGGCTTCTACAAGCTCATGGCAGAGAATGATGATCTTCCAAAGACATCACAGATCACAGCGTACCAGTTCGGCGAGGTGTATAAGGAGCTGGTGGAGCAGGGTTACACGGATATTATATATGTAAGCATCAACAAGGATGGTTCTGCCTCATATGCAAATGCGCAGATGGCCGCAGATCAGTTCGAGGAGGAATATCCTGAGTGTGCCGGAAAGTGCAATATATATGTATTTGACGGAATAGGCTACAGTGGACAGTATGGCTATCCGGTGGTTGTGGCAGCTAGAATGGTTCAGGAGGGCAGGGATGCCAAGGATATCGTGTGGTATCTGAAGGAAGAGCTTCCAAAGAGAAGGATATACTTCGGAATATATGGCCTCAAGTATGCAGCCAAGTCAGGAAGAATCCCAAGTGCGGCAGCTCTGGTTGGTGACGCACTCGGCGTGAAGCCTATCATGAAGATCTGGGCAAATGAGATCGTGACAGCTATCAAGTGCCGCGGCGAGAAGAAGCTCATGGCAAAGATGGTGGATGTCACAGTAGAAGAGATGGAGCCAGGTTCAGAGTACCAGGTAGTATACGGAAATGATGAGACCGTCAGAGACGAACTGACAGCTCGTATGACGGAGAAGGTTGGATATGGCCCATCAGACTATTTCCAGATCGGGGCAGCAGTTGCATCCAATGCAGGACCAAAGGTTGTTGGAACTATCTTCAATGTGAAGAAAGAGCTTATGTAAGGATTCGTGTAGGAATTATTTCTTATGGCACGATGGCGGATAAAAGTCTTTGTGCTGTTTATCGTGGAATTTAATAATATGTGCATAAAATTATCCCTTTTCAAGGAAATTTAGTTGAAAAGATACAAAATCTCAGATTTTGTGCCTTTTTCAAGATCTTTTCCTCAAAAAGGGATAATTTAGTGTCGTAAAATAAATATAATTGCCATTTAGAGAAAATATTTCCAAACCATTCAAGAAATCAAATCCTCAAGCTCGTGATACACCCTTGCGAGTGGCAGCCCGACAACATTGTTGTAGTCGCCCTCAATTCCCTTGACGAACAGACCGCCCTTGCCCTGAATTCCATAGCTTCCGGCTTTGTCAAACGGCTCATTTGTGGCGAGGTACTGGATTATCTCGTCGTGGGATACAGGATAGAAGGTGACATCCGTCTTCTCATAGAATGAGCTGGATGACTTGGCTCTTCCGTTCACATATATCAGACACACGCCGGTGTACACCTGATGCGTCTGGTCGGACAGACTGTTCAAGGTGTTGTATGCATCGTCGTAGTCGTAAGGCTTACCAAGAATCCTTCCGTTCAGCGATACAACAGTGTCTGCGCCGAGGACAACGAAGCGTTCAGGAAGCTTTTTAACCCGTCTTACAACATCCTGGGCGATGATCCTGTTGCACACTTCATCTGCCTTCTTCTTAGCCAGAAGCATTACATATTCAGATGGAGCCATCGGTTCAAGATCTTCATCAGAAAGACTTGGACACACATCGAAGTCGTATCCCGCCTGGGCCAGAAGTTCCTTTCTTCTAGGCGATCCCGAGGCGAGAATTATCTTTATGTTAGTCATATGCTATATCTCTATACTTTCCTAAAATAATTTTGTACAAACAAGATCTGTTATTGTCGTACACACAGATCATTATTTACACATCTTAATAGCCTTCTCAAACAGTGGCAGAGAGCGCTCAACCATATCTGTTGTAGTACAGTAAGCCAGTCTCATATGTCCTGGGCACATGAAGCTGTCACCGGGAACAAGGATCAGGTCAAGCTCGTGGGCTGTCATGTTACAGAACTCATTTGCATCTGCGATAGGAGTCTTAGGGAACATATAGAAGGTTCCGCCCGGCTCAACACACTCATATCCCATAGCCGTCAGCTCCTTGTACAGGATGTTCTTGTTCTTCTCATAGATTGACAGATCAGATGTCTCATCAAGCACCTTTGCAACTCCGAGCTGTATCAGAGATGAAGGACAGTTGTGTCCTGTGAAACGTGATACCTGTCCGCACATATTGATGATGAGTTCAGCGTCCTTGCACTTAGGATTTACAGCCACATATCCGATACGCTCTCCAGGCAGTGACAGTGACTTGCTGAATGAGTAGCAGCAGATGGTGTTGTCGTAGAACTTAGAGATGAACGGCGAATCAGTTCCCTCAAATACGATCTCTCTGTAAGGCTCATCTGATATAAGGTAAATGTCATGTCCGTACTCCTCCTGTTTCTCTGTGAGGATCTGGGCAAGACGTGTTATGGTCTCTGTTGAGTAGACGATTCCGGATGGGTTGTTAGGCGAGTTGATGAGGATTGCCTGAACATTTGGGTTCATCATCTCGAGGAATGCGTCAAAGTTGATCTGGAATGAAGTTATGTCCGCGGGAACGACCTTGAGAACAGCACCGGTTCCGTCAACGTATGGTACATACTCAGGGAAGTAAGGCGCAAATGTGATGACCTCGTCACCCGGTTCTGTGACACATCTGATGGCGTGAGCAAGGGCTCCGGCAGCACCTGATGTCATGAAAATGTCCTCAGGAACATACTCCATGCCGAAACGGCGGTTCAGAGAATCTGCGACAGCCTTTCTTACAGAATAAATAGTGAGTGTTGGGCTGTAACCATGGAGTGTCAGTGAATCCTCATTCTGGATAAGGTCGATAAGTCCTTTGTTGAAGTCGTCTGTGGTAGGCACAGATGGATTGCCTATAGTATAGTTGAACACATTCTCAGCACCGATCTCAGCGGCACGCTTTGAAGCATACTGTGCAAATTCCCTGATGATGGAAGTGTTGTTTAACATTGATGAATATTTCTTTGAAATCATGAAAGTCCTCCTGTTATGTAAAATGTTATGATAAATATACAGTTTTGGACACAAAAAAACAAGAGGTAACAGAACGGGGAAGATCTGTTGCCTCTTGCAAAAAAATGAGGGGAGAGAGGATTCAAATAAATGAAAAACTCTTTACGATTGTTAGTATATCCAGGATTTGTGAAAAAAATGTGTTTAAAGATTAATCTATTTATAAAGATTAATAACTAATCATAAACAAATAATTAAACGTTCACAAAGTGCGGGTATTTCTGTATAATACAGCGTGACGGATACGATATTGCGGTACTATAAACAATGCATTAGTACCATAAGAGAGGTTTGAGATATGATATTTGAGACACATGGTCATTATGACGATACTCAGTTTGATGAGGACAGAGAGCAGTTAATTGCAGAATTCCTTGAGAAAGATATAGATAAGGTTATGAATGTTGGCGCGGATATGCAGTCATCGAGGAATTCGGTGGGGCTTGCCGCAAAATATCCGCATTTTTATGCGGCAGTCGGCGTACATCCGAGTGAGGTAGGAGAGCTGACGGAGACGGATATACAGGAGCTTAAGAGCATGGTGCTGGATAATCCAAAGGTGAGAGCCATAGGAGAGATAGGTCTTGATTATCATTTTGATGATGATCCTCCGAGGGATGTTCAGAAGAAATGGTTTCTCAGACAATTGGAACTTGCGCAAGAACTAGGCATGCCTATAATCATACACAGTAGGGACGCTGCGTCAGACACCATGGAGATACTGAAAGATATGGATGGCGGAAGAAATGGCGGAGTGATACACTGCTATTCATACAGTGTTGAACAAGCTAGAGAATACATTAAGATGGGATTCAATATCGGTGTTGGCGGAGTTGTCACCTTCAAGAACAGCCGGAAGCTTCAGGAGGTCGTGGAGGACATCCCTCTGGAAAAGATAGTTCTCGAAACAGACTCCCCATACATGGCTCCGGTTCCATTCCGGGGAACAAGGAACTCTGCCCTCAACATACCTTATATAGCTGAGAAGATAGCTGAGATCAAGGGCGTTCCGGTTCAGAAAGTGTATGACCAGACATACGCGAATGCCCTGAAAATGTACAAGATGTAATAAAAACGTAGATTACAGGCAATGGAGGTTTCGTAATGTGAATTGAGACCAGGACTTTGTGGTATTCCCCAGACAGGCATACCACAAAGTCCTGGTCGTGACACAAATCTTGATGAAACCGCCATTGTCTGGACGCAGGAAAGGATAAAGCATGGAGAAGTTAAGCAATCCACAGGTCACGATAGAGACGATAAAGAAATACGAATTTGCATTTCAGAAGAAGTTCGGTCAGAATTTCCTCATAGATGCCCATGTCATAAATAAGATAATCAGCGCAGCGGACATCACGAAGGACGACTGCGTGCTGGAGATAGGTCCGGGAATAGGAACCATGACCCAGTATCTTGCGGAGAGTGCCGGACAGGTTGTGGCGGTGGAGATAGACAAGAATCTTCTCCCTATTCTGGACGAGACCCTTGCGGAGTACGACAATGTGACCATCATCAACGATGACATACTGAAGGTGGATATCAACAAGATCGTGGAGGAGAGAAATGGCGGCAGGCCTATCAAGGTGGTTGCGAATCTCCCATACTATATAACCACACCGATCATCATGGGACTTTTCGAGAAGCATGTGCCGCTTCTCTCGGTGACGGTCATGGTGCAGAAGGAGGTTGCGGACCGCATGCAGGTGGGCCCGGGAACCAAGGATTACGGAGCACTGTCCCTGGCAGTTCAGTATTATGCCGAGCCGTATATAGTGGCAAATGTTCCGCCAAACTGCTTTATACCGAGACCGGGTGTGGGCTCAGCGGTCATCAGACTGAACAGATACCAGGAGCCGCCGGTCAAGGTGAAGGACGAGCAGCTCATGTTCCGGCTGATAAGAGCATCATTTAACCAGAGAAGAAAGACTCTTCAGAACGGCATAGCCAACAGCGGAGAACTGTCATTTACCAAGGAGCAGATCGCAAAGGCGCTGGAATCCCTTGGAATATCAGCAAATATCCGTGGAGAAAGTTTGAGTCTGGCGGAATTTGCAGCTTTGAGCGACATTCTCACGGATAAATAATGTCATAGGTGGTGAGACAGAATCATAGATAATTGATAAAGCCCCCGGAAAAGGACGCAGAATTCCGGAAGGGAGAGGAGGATTATCTATGGTGTACTGGAACCGATTTATATCGTATATTTACAGGTATCACGACGGGCACAAATGTGAAAATTCAGGATTTGCCAAGGTGGCAAAGGTGGGGAGAACGGGAAGACTCACGGTTGGACTGAGAAACGGAATGAACAGCAGAGAGGAAATCTATGGCGTGTTCATTTACAGGGAGACGCTGGCCGACGAAGGCGCAGTGGGTGGTGAACAGACAAATGAACCCGTGATGATCCCTCTGCCGGTGCTCGTCGGTAAGATGAGACTCAGAAATGGACACGGTGAGGAGTGCTTCTCATTCTGCTGGGATGATGTCATGGAGAGCGGACGGCCTGTGACTGCATTTGCTGGTATCGTCATAAGGCGTATACAGCCGGATGGAAATATGGGGCAGGAGTATTACGACAGCGATATATTCTGTTCGTCCTGGACGGACAGTGTGATAGATTATTCCAGAATGTGGGATGCGAAACGTGCGGGCCGCGATGCTGAGGAACTGAGCGAGGCGGTGAGAGAGGCCTCCATAACAGATACGGTCACGGCAGAGTTGGAGCTTGAGAGCTGTGCTGCACCGGCGGAGCCTGTATGTTCTGATGAGGTCGAGACCTCCGAGACCGGAACGGCGATAGACAAAATGTTTGAGAACTATGAACGTCTGCCACTTCTTCCGGGAAGCTCCCTGGATGACGGGCTGGACAGCGTCATAGAGAGCGTGAAGATATCCCCGAATGACATAGGTCTGCTGGACATGTGCAACTGGAAGCTCGGGGTGAACAGCTTCCTGACACACGGGTATTACAGCTATAAATACCTGATGTTTGGCAAAGTCATATTTTCCCCAGATGATGACCGCGTCAGTTACATACTTGGAGTTCCGGGGGTGTATTCCTCGAGGGAGAAATACCTTGCCGGGATATTTGGATTTGACAGATTCGTGCCGGAGAAGGAGACACATATCAAGACCGGCAGCTTCGGCTACTGGATAGTGGATATAAGATAGGAAGAAGAGGATAAAGAGAATGGAAGATACCAATATAGATGAGCTGACGCCGGAGGAGCGGCGTATCCATGAGAAGTATATGGATAAAGCCATAGCCCAGGCAAAGAGGGCTTATGCAAATGGCGATGTTCCGATAGGCTGTGTCATAGTCCACGATGACAGGATAATCGCAAGGGGCTTCAACAAGAGAAATCTGAAAAAGACCACACTTGCACATGCGGAGATACTGGCCATAGAACAGGCGTCAAAGAAGCTCGGCGACTGGCGGCTGGAGGAGTGCACAATGTATGTGACCCTTGAACCGTGCCAGATGTGTGCCGGGGCCATAGTGCAGGCCCGTATCCCAAATGTGGTGATAGGATGTATGAATCCCAAGGCCGGATGTGCGGGCTCCATAATAAACCTGCTGGACATGAAACAGTTCAATCATCAGGTTGAGGTTATACGTGGTGTGCGGCAGGATGAATGCAGTGAGATGATGAAGAGCTTTTTTCGCGACCTGAGACAGGGAAAAGCGAAGAATGCTTGACGGCGGGCGGCATGTCAGATATAATGTAGCCTGCGGTGCATCTTGTGCACAGCCAATTAAATATGTTTTAAAGTTTCCATGCAACCGGGGAGGTAGCGGCGCCCTGTACCTGCAATCCGCTATAGCAGGGGTGATATTGCGCAGAGGGCTTGTTTTTGCAGAGCTGCCCTTGGAAAGTGACGTTGATGTTTGGGTCTTACGCAACAGGAATCTGTGAACCGTGTCAGGTCAGGAATGGAGCAGCACTAAGCTGGACCTTCCGTGTGCCGTGAGGGTGCCTGGGCTGAGTTAACTGCTGAGGTAACGTCTATGGTGACGCTTCGAAGGAAGATCGCATGGATTTTTTTATTTTTAACATTATTTATTAAAAATTTAAAAAAATATAGCAAAATCCCACAAAAGATGTTATCATCAAGTATGATACTTTTGCAGTGTTATTATGCGCTGCAGAATAGTGATTTCCAAGGGGCGAAACGGATATGAATTACGCTGAAGTAATTGATTTTGTAAAGGAACAGACAGCCGTTAATGGTAGGCCGCCTAATTATCCATTCAGGAGCAGATTTGAACATACTATGCGGGTGTATAGATGGGCGATAAAGCTTCAGTCGAAGTTAGGTGGAGATCTGGATATAATAGTTCTCGCGGCACTTCTTCATGATGTGGGCAAAACAAAGGAACTTTCCTCTTTCCCATTGAATGATTATACAGATGAAGGGCAGCTTCTGGGACATATCATTATCGGTGCACAGATGATCCATGATCTGGCAAAAGAAATCCCGGATTTTCCGGAAACACTGGAGAATCAGCTTGTACACTGCATTCTGGCACATCACGGAGAACTGGAATATGGTTCACCAAAGAAACCGGCACTGGCAGAGGCAGTTGCACTGAACATGGCAGATTCAACAGATGCAAAGCTTCAGACATTGACAGAACTGTTCAAAGGAAAAACAGGAACAGAATGGCTTGGATATAATCGTCTGTTTGAGTCTAATTTAAGAAGAGCATCTGAGGATTAAATCTAACAATGAGAACAACAAGTGTCACTGTTTGCAGAATCTATGTGAGC
>OICF01000525.1_pt1 | contig 10318 bp, 10 predicted proteins | sample 1581211 | NCBI WGS metagenome assembly OICF01 (sample SAMEA3882534, study PRJEB24775) | human gut metagenome | biome: human-associated habitat; feature: intestine environment; material: feces | place: Netherlands | collected 2009/2010
CCTTAATATCTCTCTCAATGTAGATATCAAGGAATGTAGATACACGTCCAACTGACATAGCTGCACCGTTCTGAGTCTTGATAGCTGCAAGGTATCCGAAGTATAACCACTGAACAGCCTCTTTAGCGTTTGAAGCTGGCTTTGAAATGTCATATCCGTATGACTGAGCCATAACCTTCATCTCTTTGAGACGCTTAATCTGCTCTGAAAGCTCTTCTCTCTGACGGATGACATCATCAAACATGTTGCCATCGCCACAGTTAGCCTTATCCTCTTCCTTCCAAGCGATAAGCTGATCAATACCGTAAAGAGCAACTCTTCTGTAGTCACCTACGATACGTCCACGACCATATGTGTCAGGAAGTCCTGTTACGATATGTGTATGACGAGCTGCCAGCATCTCTGGTGTGTAAGCATCAAATACTGCCTGGTTGTGTGTCTTGTGATACTCAGTGAAGATCTTGTGGAAGTTCTCGTTTGGAGTATATCCATACATCTGAAGAGCCTCCTCAGCCATTTGTCTCTGGATCAATGTAGCCTGGGCCATAAGATGTGATGCTTGATACAACATCAGCATCCTCCTTTAAAACTCCACCGTTATCTCTCTCAGCCTTCTGAAGTGCCTGAAGCTTATCCCAAAGCTTGTTAGTAGCATCTGTTGGGGCTGCAAGGAAACTCTCGTCTCCATCGTACTGTGTGTAGTTGTTCTGGATGAAGTCTCTTACATTACACTCTTCCTTCCAGAGTCTACCTGTGAATGATTCCCATTCCTGGTTCTGTAACATGATAAAATTTCTCCTTTCAGTGTTTTAATATGTGAAAATGTGACACACTATTTACTTATTATACAGAATAATCTTCTATAATTCAATAATGCTTATCACATTCCTTGCTTTTCATTTGTAAGTATATTATACTTTACTCATAAATTCGGTTGTTATAACCACGTAATGAAGATTTAAACAACTTTTTTTGAAAAAATTTGAGAAAATATATGAATAATATATATTGTGTATGGACAAGGGATAATTTATTACACATATACAATATACTGTGTTTTGAAAAAATATACATCCTATAGCTGAAAGCCTGATCGCACCCCTGCATCATGACACCTTGTCACTATAATATACTACGCTGCAGACTGCTGCTCTGCATAGAAATAAATAATAAGATGGAGGTTATGTATGAAACTTAAAATTCCTCAATATCAATTGTCTGAAGTACTCAACATGATGGCATTTAAAGGAATCTCGGAAGCCGATATCAAAACCATGATGGATCTCGGGATCCTGCGCGAACACTATTACAGATACAACTCCACTATATTCAAAGCCGGCGAAATAACCGAGGAGCTTGGAATAGTCATCAAAGGCCGGGTGATTGTTGAGAATGTTGACTACTGGGGCTCCAAAAGTATCCTGAGTTCAGCACTTCCTGGAAAGGTGTTCGGTGAAACATACGCCCTGTCCGGACACAAACTCATGATCGACGCAAGAGCAACAGAGCCTACTATCGTATTCCTGCTCAACGCACAGGATATCATGTCCGGCAAATACAACAGTTATCCGTGGCATCTGCAAATGCTGAAGAATCTTCTTCTCCTATCATCGAGAAGAAGTCTCACACTCTCTCTTCATATCTTCTATATAAAGCCAAAGAAGATACGTGAGCGTGTCAGCTATTATCTCTCAGGACTTGCCAGCTCTCTTGGAACAACTGAGTTCGATATCCCATTTAACAGGGAACAGTTTGCCGACTACCTGAATGTCGACAGAACCGCACTGTCAAAGGAGCTGTCCAACATGCAGAGTGAAGGACTTATAGAGTTCAAAAAGAATCATTTCAAACTGTTGGAGCTTGACCACGAGGAATTGACGTAATACTACTATTCTGAATCCAGTACAAGTCTATCTTATGGTTACCGGGTGCGGAATTGTAAAATGCCAGCACCCGGTAACTGAAATTATATCTAAGAGAATCATGAATTCAATATCTTCATAAACTCCTCGCCTGTGATCGTCTCCTTCTGATACAGATAATTGGAAAGCTCATCAAGCTTCGCTCTGTTCTCGAGGATAATGGTTGCCGCCTTCTCATGCTGCTTTCTTATAAGCTCCACAACCTTCTTGTCTATGAGTGTCTGCGTCTCTGCCGAGCACGAAAGTGATGAATCACCGCCAAGGTATTTGTTAGTTTCTACCTCCATGGCTACCATATCAAAATCTTTGCTCATTCCGTATTTGGTGATCATAGCTCTTGCAAGCTTTGTTGCCTGTTCTATATCGTTGGAGGCTCCCGTTGTAATAGATCCAAATACTATCTCCTCTGCAGCTCTTCCGCCTGTGAGTGTCGCTATCTTATTCTCAATCTCTTCCTTGGTCATAAGGTAATGATTGCCCTCATCGACCTGCATGGTGTAACCAAGGGCTCCTGAAGTTCTAGGAACTATGGTTATCTTCTGGACTGGCGCCGAATCAGTCTGCTTGGCAGCTACAAGCGCATGTCCGATCTCATGGTATGACACGACAAGCTTCTCCTTGTCTGTAAGTATCGCATTCTTTCTCTGGTAACCTGCAATTACGACCTCTATGCTCTCTTCCATATCGGCCTGTGTCACGAAGCCTCTGCCCGCTCTGACAGCCCTGAGTGCCGCTTCATTTACAATATTTGCAAGCTCGGCGCCAGATGCTCCTGATGCCATTCTGGCTATCTTATTGAAGTCTACATTGTCTCCTATCTTGACCTTCTTGGCGTGAACCTTAAGTATATCCTCACGTCCCTTGAGATCCGGAAGTTCCACAGGTACTCGTCTGTCAAATCTTCCCGGTCTGAGCAGTGCAGGATCAAGTGAATCCGGTCTGTTGGTTGCTGCAAGGATGATGACACCATTGTTGCCCTCGAATCCATCCATCTCGGTGAGAAGCTGGTTAAGTGTCTGCTCTCGCTCATCATTGCCGCCTATCTGTCCATCTCTCTTCTTACCTATGGCATCTATCTCATCGATGAACACTATACATGGAGCCTTTTCCTTTGCCTGCTGGAACAAATCCCTTACCTTTGAAGCACCCATACCTACGAACATCTCAACGAACTCTGAACCGGACATTGAGAAGAAAGGTACATTCGCCTCTCCGGCTACAGCCTTGGCAAGCATGGTCTTACCTGTTCCCGGAGGACCCACAAGAAGAATACCCTTTGGCATGGAAGCGCCGATCTCCTTGTACTTTCCAGGATTGTGAAGATACTCAACTATCTCAGTCAAATTCTCCTTCGCCTCATCCTCTCCGGCGACATCTGTAAACTTTATTCCCTCTGTGGAATTAACATATATCTTCGCATTACTCTTGCCCATTCCAAACATCATGGAATTCTTGCCGCCTCCGGCGTGCTTCATCATCTGATTGGCAAGCATTCTTCCAAGTAATGTGAATATAAGTATAGGCACGATCCAACTGAGTATAAAACTGAGTATCGGTGATGTCTGCTTGATCTCCTGACCTGAGAACTTGGCTCCCGACTTGTAAAGTCGCTCGGTTAAGTTCTCATCACTCACCATAGCAGTCTTATACACCTTCTTGTCATCTTTGCCTGTAAAATAGATGACATTTGACTGTGCCTCAATGTCTACCTCATCGATCTTCTTGTCATCTGTCATGGATATGAACGTACCATAGTCCACCTCCTCTATACTTCTCTCAGCAAACCATGGGACAAATATGAAATTGAGAACCATTATTATGATAAGCACTATCAGATAATAAAATATCAGCGGCTTCTTTGGCTGTTTTACTTCTTTCATATAAAAATCCTCCTTGTGATATTTTTTAGGATATATATGTCTGACACAATACAGAAACGCCATTATCATATATATTATTCTAACCTTATATCACAAGGAGGATTTATTCAATTAATTATTTCTAAAATTTGTATAACACTTTTGAAAATACAGGCAAAATTATAAATATTGCTTACAGTACAGCCATGTGGGCAGCTTCGGGCTGATCAGTCAGCACCTCCATTAACCATTCTCATGGATTTCAGCATCATATTCTGATGCCTAAAGAACAATTATTATATATCTGATATCTATTCAACACTCTTATAAGTTAACCAATACCCATTATCTATTAACCGGTGACTATTAACAGTTCAAGCCCGCCTTCCTTAAAGAAGAATACCATTTGGGTTCTTGTACAGGGATCGAACCTGTATTCATGCTGTTGCAGAGCATTGTCTTACCATTTGACCAACAAGATAATTTTGGCGCGATTAGAGGGAGTCGAACCCTCGCGGCAAATATTTTTGCCCTATGACTGTTTAGCCATTCCCTTAAACCACTTGGGTATAAACGCTTAAGTACACACTTATCGCCGTGTGCTGCGGACTGAATAGAAGCTATTCGTACTGTAAGCAATACTTATGAAGAATTTACCTGTCCGTTCTGAAATATCAGAACTCTACATATGTAGTCGCGTTCGATATTCTTATAGCGCTCTCAAGATTAGCTTTAAGCTCATCCTGTCTGCCCTGTAAGTCTCCAACAACCTTTTCAGCGTCAATTGGATCCACCATGCTGTATACAAGATTATCGCAGTAGGCAGATATGCTTTTCAGACTGTCGTCACTGAGAACCTTCTTATCACTTGAAGCAAGCGCTGTACTCATGGCCTCCTTCTGTCTGTCGGCATTCTCCTGTGACTTATTGATAGCCATCTTGGCCTTGGTGAAATCGTTATTTATCTTTCTGATAAGAGCGTCATCAAAGTTAGTATTTGAGAAACTTCTTCCAAGTAAAGTCTTTCTGAGATTGATTGCCGCTGCCCTCGTCATGGTCACCCCTGCCACCTCTATATCCGTAGTGGCATTTGCAAGCAGGATCGCTGCATCAAGCCTGTTGTATCTGCTTATGAGATCCCTTATACTCTGAAGATCCGCCCTCGCCTCGTCATCAAACTCCTGCACGCTCTTCTTACCACCGATAACGATATCATCTGATGTCTTTTTCACTGTCACAAAACTGGCTCTGTCTATGGCATCATTGATCTTCTTTATCAGAAGGTCTCTCTCATCCAGAGCTCTTGTCACTATCATTTTCTCCATAATATTCGTATCCTCCTTATTTTAATAATTACATTTATATGTTATCCCCTTTTATTTCAGGTGATTTTTAACATCTGGCTCTTCAAATATGATCTGTTCATCACGATATTTGCTATCTCTAACGAACTAATTCCATACCACAGGCACCATATCATAATATATAAGTCTGTGCTTCGTATCCACGTACATATCCTCGTGATAATGTCCGAAGTACCACATGGAATATTCAAGTTTTCCTTCAAGTTCCTCAAAGAAATCCGTCAGTATATTCTGAGCGTACAATTCATGCAGGCGTCCATGCATCCTCTTTATATCTTCAAGCTTCAGCTGTATAGTGTTTGATGCGCAATGGGTTATGACATAGTCGACCTTGTAATCACAGCTCTCAAGATTTACCCTTGCTTCCTCTATCTCTGTATCTGTCGGAAGCTCCTGTTTCCACCATGATGTGTTCAATATTCTGAACGGTCTGCCACTCCCCATTGCCAAATTATATTTATGCTCGAACAAAGGATCATCCTTATCAAGCACGCCACCGCTTATATCGTGGCTCTGTGCTCCTCCGAACGTAAAATATCTTTTTCCCTCTATATCGAATACCTGTCCGCGCTCAAGAAGTATCACCTTATCACGGACTATATGCCGCACTTTGCCACTTCTCCACCGGGTATTCATCTATCATATTGTAATTCTCATGATTTCCCTGAACCCATAGAAGTGTAAATGACTGCTTTGCGAAGAATTCACAGTCCTGTTCAAAGGACTCTCCTTTTGTCCAGAGCAAACCAAGATCCCCGCATACGATCACTGTATCATTTTCAGTTAGATCCGGGCAGCAGGAAAATCCTCCTGACATAAATCTCCCAAACCTCCCGTGACAGTCGCCTGTAATATAAATCATTTCAAAATCACTCCTTTATTTAATTGCCTTGTAATCCGGCTCATCCGGCAGACTTATGTTCGCCTTTGCATACTCAAGTCTTCTCTCGTACCAGTTTGTTTTTTACAATGAACTTAATACGCTATTAAACACTCTGTAATTGGAATCGTCGCTTGGTCTGCAGTATACAGCAAACTCGATATTCTTAAATGCGTACATATAATCCCTCACCACATTTGCCGCAGCAGTTGCCACGACCTGCGGTTCGTTACAGAATGCTCCGCAACCAAACGCCCCGAGTATTACTGTGTCTGCATGATTTATAACCGCGCTGTCAAGTATTCTTCTGAGTCTTTTCTCATGGATGACCTGAAGTTCTCTATTGCTGGGTGTCACCGCTCTCGTTCCATCTCCGGAATTATATCTATTGCTGGGGGTTTCCCTGAGATTTGGCGCCGCACATGTGATCACATCAACTATATACCAGTCATCACGCTCCATTAGTTCCGGACGATCTGTATCAGTCTTGAACACAACGATATCTGGAGTGTATATGATGTCATCGTTATGTATTGGATCATGCGCCGCTCTGTGCGGTGTGTAGAACATTCCCCACATATCAGGGGTGTTCAGACAGAAATACAGATTGGAACATCTGCAGAGACATTCCTCCTGCGCCCCCGCACCATTTACAACTCCGCCGCCTGGATTTGTCGCTGATGCAAAGTTATGCACTGCTACATGATTCCCTTTATAGGCCTTTGCCGCCTCATAGGTTCTCTTCTTTGAGACAACCACATTTGCCTTTTTGTAAATATTCAGTTCAGGCGTTGGTATAACCTCCGCCTCTGCTATAAAGCGCTGATTTGCCACCGATATCTTTGTGACAGCTGAAAGCTCAGCATCCGTCTTGCACATGCGCTCTGTATCCTGAAATATACTTCTGTTCATCTCTCTGCGATCCATATTTTTTACACCCCTTTGATATTATGCTATTACATTACTCTATTATCCTGTTAGTTTTTTAACCTGCTATTCCAATACTCTCTGTTTTTACTGCTCTCCAATATATATAAGATGGTCAACATACTCTCTTTCCTCGCCCTTGAATATCGGTATATCATTGTCTATCATCCATCCTCTGGAATTTTCGTTGCTGCTGTCTCCTGTACATGACGGGACTTCATCTGCCTGTCCCCTGATGCAGCAGCTTCCTCTCTTGCATGTCACCGAAAAGTCATTCCAGTTTATATTCTTCTCAAGCATCAGCATATCCTGTATATCACCGGTGGACTTGCCATGCATCTGCTTCTGTGAGAAATTGGCATGTCCAACCATCTGTATCGAATTGCGGGATGCGTCGAGCTGCCTCCAATATATGAGATTCGTCACCTCTTCCTTCGGTATATTGAAGCATCTTGAATCAAACATCGCCCCAGTCTCACAGGCCTTATCAAGGACTTTGATATATTTGGGATCCTCCGTACCCTCTTCTTTAACCGCCTGCCTGCATAGCTCTCATAAAAACAGAATCAAACGGTCTCTTAAAATTCCTTGTATATGTATGAAATGCCTTGCCGTCTATTCGTATCGCAACCGGACAACGTCTCATAAGCTTTGTCTTCGGTATCTGCTCATATCTTTCAAATCTTCCGCATATTCATTTATTGATATGCCCTAGTTTATATCACATCCGGCTGATTGGCTATGAACCCGTAGTTTAAAAATCTAAATGTTCCTCTTTACGCTTATAGCCGTGTATCAAATTTTCCATTCTTTTCTGAATATCTCTATCCCAACCTTCATACACATCTTTCCGGCATAGTTTCCCGCCTTCTGAATGATTTCGGGTTCTTCTTTCAGGCAGTCTTCATAAATTCTCTTTGGAAGATTCTTATAAATAATCTGCAAATCCTTCCTCTCAATTTTTTCGGGAATTATTCCTTCATCCACAAGCTTATTTACTATTTTCCGCACCCTGGCCTCGGTGACGATCGTTCGAGCATATCTTTCTGCCTCATCCATGTCTGCTTTTTTCTGTTGATCATCCCTTTTCCTCATATTCTGCCTGCGGTTATCCACCTTTATCTCATAAAATTCTGGATTTACATACTTCAAAACATGTGGCTCACGTCCCTCCAAAAGAGCCGTCTGGTTCTTTATGACAATTCCCTCCTGCTTTTTTCCATAGGCAGGATCATTTGCAAACTGTTTACAGTGTTCCCAGCTTATAAATTTCCCATAATAGAGTTCATGTACATATGGAATGCCACATTCATCTGCAATAGATTTCACAGAGTCCTGAGACAGCCACTGATCAGCATCTCCATCGAATATGCTGAACAGATAAAATTTGTCATAGTTATCTTTTTCATATATCACCGTATGTTTCACAAGCCACTCTCCGAAAAATATGTAATGTGGATACCTTGCAAATGGTTCCTTGTCCATTTTCTGAACATATTCCCAGAATCCTCTTAAGTTCTGGTCCTTACTCAGCTCATTATTACGGCTGAACGCTCTGAGGACATCCTCTTTTTCGTCATACCGTATACTTGCATTGGCCCCATCCACTTTTTCCGTGATACTGATGATATCTCCAACCTGAAATGCCCCTGTGTTTACCGGGAATGTGATGTCATCGAGCATTGTTTCTCTTTCCCTTACCACCTGGATATCTATATATTTCTTCACAATCGACCTCCAAATTTTTGACATTTAACAGATCTGCTTGCAACGCATTATAGCTAGTGTTTCTGCCGTTTTCAACGCATTTCAAGCAACTTCTGCATTTTCAGTCAAACGCTGATTTTCAGCCATTTGTGGGCATTTTCAGGGATAAAAAATTTGTTACCCCTGCACAAAACTTAAGCTGGAACATAAGGTGAATTTCTACCCCATAGACAAATAAAATGTAGAACATAAGATAACCGATTTTACCCCATGCACAAAAACGGGCAAGAAAACGACATGCCCGAAGCTTCCCAGGCACATAATGAATTGTTTCCCCAAGGTTTAATAGTCTCACAAAATATAGTATTTTTAAAGTTTATGATAAAATATAATTTATAATCACTGTCATATGGTCCTCAAATATACCGATTTAGTAATAAATAACTTTCAGCACATTTGACTTATGATCTCAAGAATATTTATAATAATTCATATGCATTCTGATATATATGGTCTAAGCAGGCTGCATATGTTGACTATCACATTTTACTGAACAGGAGATTTTTAATGAGTGTAAATAAAGATTCAAAATACCATTCTTTATCAAAAGAAGTTTATGAACAGATCTTAGGCGACCGTGAACACGGCAAGATAAACCCATATGCATGCAATGACTCTGACATTATAAGGCGTCAACCAGACCATGATGCCCCACATCTGTGGAGACCTGCATTTGTCATGGATGTGGAAAAGATACTTCACAACAACTATTACAATCGCTATTCTGATAAGACACAAGTTATCTCATGCTACAAGAACGATGACATATCAAGACGTGCACTCCACGTCCAGCTTGTATCCAGAATTGCAAGGACTATCGGAATGACTCTTGGACTCAATCTTGATCTAATAGAGGCGATCTCCCTTGGACATGACATAGGACATACTCCATTTGGTCATGCCGGAGAGCGTTATCTGAATGAGATCTACAACGAGCATACCGGAAGGCTCTTCAACCACAACATCCACAGCGCCAAAGTCCTTGACAAACTTATATTCCGAAATATCAGCCTCCAGGTGCTTGATGGTGTTATATGTCACAACGGTGAAATGGAACAGCAATGCTATACACCTAAGACATTTAACACTGACGATCCATGGGGGGAATTTGACAGGTCGGTGGAGGACTGCTACACAGATCCTTCTGCAAATAAAAAACAGATCCCAGGTACACTTGAAGGCTGTATCATGAGGATCAGCGATATCATAGCCTACCTCGGAAAAGACAGGCAGGATGCAATAAAGATCGGTCTCATTCCAAATGATGATTCTTTCTCTGCAGGCAGCCTTGGATCCTCCAACGCCCAGATAATTCACAATATGACTGTCAATATCATAGAAAATAGCTACGGAAAACCTTATATAAGCATGGATCCGGATGTATATGAGACCTTCTCCAAAGCCAAGACTGAGAATTACCAGAACATATATAACAATGACAGCCTCAACACAATGTATAATGACAACATAAAGCCAATGTTCTATTGTATATACGAAGAATTACTGAGGCAGGCTAAGAGCAAAGACACTGATTCCATACTGTATAAACACCATGTCAACTACATAAAAGATGCAAACCGGTATAGCAATTATTTTGGT
>OICF01000527.1_pt1 | contig 10290 bp, 8 predicted proteins | sample 1581211 | NCBI WGS metagenome assembly OICF01 (sample SAMEA3882534, study PRJEB24775) | human gut metagenome | biome: human-associated habitat; feature: intestine environment; material: feces | place: Netherlands | collected 2009/2010
CTGGCCAACGATGGTGTCCAGCGGGTTGACTTCAGCGTAGACCAGAGTCACCTTGGGATCGTTTGCAGCGGCGGCTGCATCACCAGCGGCAGCGGAAGCAGCGGTGGAAGAAGCCGGAGCAGTGGAAGCAGCGGTGCTCTTGGAAGAACCGCCACATGCGGTCAGTGCCAGAGCCGCGGCGGAAACGCCAGCAGCGGCCAGGAAGCTACGACGAGAAATCTTCTTCATGATAAGTTATCCTCCTAAATATTTCCTTCTATTCCGGCGGTGCACACTGCACGGGTGGCGCGCCGCCGTTCATTCACTGTTCACACTTTAGCAAATTTTCTAAGCCGAAACAAGGGCTTCTGAAAAATGTCCTGTTTTTCCAAAGAATGTGAAAATTTCTTTTGTGTAATATGTCCAAGTTCTTGTCTTTCAGTTAAGCACAGTGCACAATCACATGTATCCCAGCAGTCAAAAAGCTCCCTTTGAGAGGGAGCTTTTTGGGAACGCGGGACTGGTGGAGTCACGCTTCCTGTATTTGCCGGATGAGCTCTGCCTGTTCGGCAAACCGCTCATACATCGGGCGGACCGCCGCCCGGAATTTCTGCATCTCGGCCTCGGAAAGGGTGGTCACTTCCACACCCCAGGCCCTCATATCTTCTTCGGCCTGAGCTTCCCGCTCGGCCCAGAGGCGGCGCTCCACATTGGCGCTGTCCCGGGCGCAGCCTCGGACGATGCCCGGGAACGAGCTGTCCAGCCCGGCCAGCTTTTCCAGCGCGGCCCGGCTGGCGATCTGAATCTCCGGCACACGGGTATGCTCATTTTTCAAAAAGTAGGGCGCTACTTCATAGTGGCCCATGGCCTCGTAACTGGGCCAGTTGTTCTCTGCCCCGTCGATGCGGCCATTGTGCAGGGCCGCGTACACCTGACTGTACACCACCTGCACCGGGTCGGCCCCCAGAGCCGAGACCATCATGCTCATGGTGTCGGATTCCTGTACACGGAGCCTCAGCCCCTGCAGCTCGGCCAGACATGTGACCTTCTGGCGGGTATAGAAGCTGCGCACACCGGCATCGAACCAGGAAAGCCCGGTCAGGTCGATCGCATCCAGCCGGGTCAGAAACTCGTCCCCGATGCTTCCGTCCAGCACACGCCACATCTGGTCGGCATCCTGATAGAGGAACGGCAGCTGCAGCACGTTCAGGGCAGGCATGTATTCTGCCAGCTGGCTCAGCGAGACACGGGCAAAGTCGATGCCGCCGAACTGGATCTGCTGGATGACGCTCATCTCCGCCCCCAGCTCTCCCTTGCTGTACACGGCCACCTTCACCCGGCCTCCGGTCTGCTCTTCCAGCAGGTTCCCAAAGGCCAGAGCCGCCTGCGTGGTGGGGTAATCCTCCGGCTGGTTCTCGGCGTAGCGCAGCACCAGCTCCGGCTTGTCCGAGGCCGTTTCCTGCTTCTGACAGGCCCCAAAGCCCAGCATGGCTCCGGCGGCCGCCGCCAGCACCTGCCGCCGGGTAAACGCCCGGCTCACAGTGCCGCCTCCTGCTGGTCTTTGGCGGCCTTGGCGGCCTGTTTCCGGTATTGAGTGGGGGTGACGCCTGTGCGCTTTTTGAAGGCACGGGCAAAGTAGCTGGCGTCCTCATAGCCGACCATGGAGGCCACCTCCGCCGAGGAGCGGAAGGGGTCATTCAGCAGCTCCTTGGCGGCGTTGATGCGCAGCTCCGTCAGGCAGTCCAAGAAGTTCATCTTCTGGTATTTCTTGAACTGGGCCGACAGGTAGGCGGGGCTGATGTGCAGGATCTCCCCCACGCTGTCCAGCGAGATGTCAAACATATAGTTGTCTTCCAGATACCGCCGCACGTGGGCCATTACAAGGGCGGTCTGCTGGTTCTCGCTTTCCGGGTGGGCGGGTGCCGGAGCCTCCGGGGCGGCGGGGGCTTCCGGCTCCGGCTGCACCGGGGCCAGCGCTTCCAGCTTCCGCTCCGTTTCGATCTGCCGGATGGCCCGGCGGATGGAGGCTTCCAGCTCGTGCGGGTCCACCGGCTTCAGCAGATAATCGCAGGCCCCCAAATGCACCGCCTCGTGGGCGTACTGGAACAGGCTGTAGGCCGTGACGAAGACGACCCGGCAGCCAGGCCGCTGGGCCAGCACAGCGCGGGCAGCATCCAGACCGCTCATACCCGGCATCTCGATGTCCATCAAAATGAGGTCCGCTCCCCACAGGATGGCGGTATCAGCAGCCTTGCGGCCATTTTCGGCGGTCTCCAGCACCACCTCATGCTCAAAGCGCCGGGACACCATTTCCACAAGCGCTTCCCGCTCCAGCCGCTCGTCATCCGCAATCAACAGGCGAATCATCATCCAAGTCCTCCTCTTCTGTCAATTCCACAAGGGGCAGATACAGGCTCACCGCCGTGCCCCGCCCTGGGTGTGAGCGCACCTCGAACCGGCAGCGCTTGTCCAGCAGCCGCAGACGTGCCGCCACGTTATACACACCAATGTGCTCCCACCGGTCGCCGGGGGCCGCCAGCCCCGCCTGCAGCCGGGCCAGCTGTTCCGGTTCAATGCCCAGACCATTGTCACACACGCTGATCCGCAGCAGCCCCTGCTCCCGCAGCGGCGTAATGCGGATGCGCACTGCACCGCCCTCTTCCTTGGGGGCAATCCCATGCTTAAACGCATTTTCTACAATGGGCTGCAAAATAAACGAGGGCACCATCGTCTCGGTCAGGTCAATGGAATCCGAGATGCACCACCGCATCTTTACACGGTCACCAAAGCGAACGTGATAGATGGAGTAGTATTCATCCACGATCCGCACCTCGCGGGCCAGCGGCACCTGCTCATCGTTGCTCATCAGGCTGTACCGCAGCAGGTGGCTCAGGGCCGTGATCAGCGCCTGGGTGCGGTAGGCCTTTTCCTGCCCTGCCGTCTGCAATATGACGTTCAGGGTGTTGAACAGGAAATGCGGGTCGATCTGACTGCGCAATTGCTGCATCCGGCTGCGCTCCATGCGGTTCTGCAGTTCCAGTGCTTCGGTCTTCTGGCGGTGGAGCTCCCGCTCCATCTCGTTTTTCTCCCGCAGGGTGGTCACCTGCTGGGCCATGGAGTGCTTCATGTGGTTGAAGGCATCCGTCAGCTGGCCCACCTCGTCCTGCCGGGGCACCGGGATGTCCGGGGTCTCCAGCTCCCCCCGGATGATGGCCTGCGATGCCCCGATCATCTCCTGCACCGGGGTCAGCAGCCGCATGAGGGACCATGCCATCACCAGACCCAGCACAAGGCACAGCCCCACCACCACCGTCTGGGCCCACTTGACCCGGCTGCTGAGGGCCGACACCGTGGTGTAGGTGCTCTGTGCGTCGGAGATGGCGGTGTTCAGCAGCTGCTGGGCGTACTGCCGCAGATAGCCGCCGCAGAGCGAGACTTTTTCGTAGTAGAGCTGGGCCGCCGCAGCGTCCTGCCCGGCGGCGATCTCAGCCCGCAGCTCCTCCACAAGGGCGGTGTAGCTGTCATAGGTGGTGCAGACGGCACTGTACAGCAGGTACTGCTCCTCACTCACCGTGTCCAGGCTGCCGTCGATGCGCCACAGCCACGCATTGGTAACGGAAAAGGCACTGTCCAGCTCTGCCAGCAGCGCATCGGTGTCGCCGTACTCCCAGCGGTAGTCGTCCAACGCCGTAAGGCTGCGCTCCACCCCGTTCTGAAAGCAGCTGATGGCGTTGAAGTTGCCCATCTGGTCGTCCAGCTCCCGCAGCACCGCGCCGGACTGGTAAAAGCTCAGAACGATCTGAGCCGCCAGCGCGGCAAAAAATGCCGTCAGACACAGCACCATCCTCTGCTTCAGCGTACTTTGTCGATGCAAGGTTTTCCCCTCCCCGGCTTGTTTTTTGCCCCATAGATGTTTTTATTCTACCACGTTTTGGGCCATTTGTGCAAGATTTCCCTTGCCTGCCGAAAAAGAATATGGTACTATGACTAAAAAAGGAGATGCTTGTCTATGTTGCAGCCCATTACGACCTCTGTCACCATGGACGCCGAATCGTTCCAGAAATTCCGTTCCTTCGACCTGTTCCACCACCAAAAGCGCTGGCAGCGGCCCCTGTTGTTCGCCGCCATCCTGCTGGGGTCCTCCGGCATCTGCCTGTCGCAGGTGGGAGTGCGGGAGGGGGCTTCCCTGCTGGCGGTAGTGCTGGCCATGGTGGCGCTGGGGCTCCCGGCAGTGTACTTTTACACCTTCTTCCGGGACCTGCGCATCACCATCCAGAAGCTGGGCCTCCCTCGGCCCTTCTACCGCCTCCGGCTGGACGATGCAGGCCTTTCCGTCTGGATGGCCGGAGAACAGGACAAGCCCCAGCCCAGCCACCAGTACCCGTGGCAGGACCTTCACGTAGCCTACCGCACCCCGGACGCCGTGTACCTTTACGTCCAGCAGACCCAAGCCTACCTCGTCAACGGCGAGGAGCGGGACTCAGTGTGGGACTGCCTGAAGACGCATCTCCCCGCCTCCCGGCTGCGGGACCTGCGGTAACGCCGCTTTTCCCCTGCAAACAACAAGCCCCATGGAACCCGGACGGCGTACTGCCGTCCCCGGTCTCATGGGACTTTTTCTGCGCTAAAACGACAAAAACAGACGGTGCTATGATATGATAAGGCTCACCGCCAAAACTGACGGTGAACCTTATTTTATTCTTGATTTTTAACGATAATTCGCCGCAAAATTCTTATGCTCTCGGTTTTTTAATAGCAGCCTGAGCGGGTGCCAAAATTACAGGGCATTGGGCATCATTCTTCTCCCTCCGGGTACTGCTCAACGCTTCCTTTTGAACTGAGCAGCATCGGCTTGCGATGTTTTTTACTTCTTCTATTTTCATCACACGGATGGCAAACATCCAATCATCGCCAAAGTCATAATGGAGCGAGAATTTTTGTCCTTCGATCAGCCCCAGTTCATCCAATGCAATATCGGTTCCTTCTGCATCATCTTCGTTAAACAGGTCATCTTCCATCGGATTGAATCGATAGCAGTCTTCGCTGTACATCTTGTTGTCCATGCAAAATTCATACAGATGCTCTGCCGTAAAATCAAATGCATTCAAAATCGCCATGCAGAGCTGATCCAGTGTATCCGTACCACAGATAGTTATCGTTCTGTATACGCTGCGCCCAAACCATGCCGGATAAACCTTTAATGTATACTGTATCCTCATTACGATTCCACTTTCTTTTGATTTTATTTCAATTCGACTTTCTGCATCTGTCCCAAAATCGCGTTTCTCACACCATCCCTCAGATAGGCCTCATTCAGCGTTTTCTTGGTATAATTCAGATATGTTCCAGCCGTTTTCTCTGTCAGAAGTGCAGTAAAGTAACGTTCCCAGCTGAAATAGTCTTTGCCATCGATGTAGTCAGACGGTATCTGCAATATCTGTGCAACCTCCATATCTTTCAGGATTCCAGAAGAAAGTATCAGCCATTCAAAGGATTCCGGCAAATATAGCACTAGATTTTCTCTTGTCTGCACCAACTGCAACACTCTATCCATTTCCGGGCCAAAGGCAGCGCCATCTGCAATTACCAAGATTTTTTCATCCCTATGAGCTTTCAAATAGGAAAACACATTTGACTTTCCGTTTGCAGTGTCACACTGCATTTGATGCTCTGCGCAGATCGCATCAAAGAATTGATAACCCGAATTGCTGTCCTCAGTCAAGATCTTCTCCGGCTTAATATTCTCAGTCGTACTATCCGGGTAAATTCGATAGAACGAATGATAGCTCTGTTTCAGCGAGCCATACTTTCCAGAGGTTCGGATTCCATACACTTCTTCCACACTGTATGGCAAGGCCGGCAAACCCTCTCTGGTCACGATGACATAATAGTTGTCGGTCTGCTGAATCGCACGTGCAAAATCTTTGGTCTTGACAAACTCGTTTCCTTCGTCGATAAAAACAATGCTGTCCTGAATATTGTCAAGTTGTCCCTTCCAAAGATTTCCTTCTACCACATAGCAACCTTTGTCACAATTCAGAGTGACCGGTCCACTTTCTCCATCGTTCATATGTGTACGAATCATATCCACGAGGGTCGTTTTACCCGTTGCGCTATCCCCGCGAATGATAGTTAAGTTGCGCCGCAGTTCAAATTCATATTTCAGGTACTTTGTGCCAACGACCACTTTATGAATGCCTTTCATTTTTGTCAGCCCCTTTACACAAACTCACCTGCGACCAAAATCAGCTCTTCCATACTGTGAACGATTTGATTCGTATTCAGCACTTTTACTGTAAATGGCTTTTTGCCAAAATCCATCAGGTGACGCAAATTCACCGTGCGATCCTCCTGCTCTGCAATTTTGAGCAGCCACTTTGCACAGTTGTTACCACAAGTCGATACATTGAACACTTTCTCCGGCTCAAACTTTACCAAAATCAGTGTCTTTACGCCACCAGACAAACCAATCGGTGGAATTTTACCCAAGACCGGGCTGTCAATGATACCACTGTCAATCACAGTGGATCTATCTACATCCTGAATCATTTCCTTGACCATCGGGTCAACGATCCAGCCTTCCTCGTAATCATATTTGAAATAGGAAGCTGTATTATACACAGCTTCCTTCATATCACCGTAAAAAATGTTCAGCATCTTATCACCTCATCGATGTGCGTACTTCTGCTATCATTGTACCCTCTTTCAGCCTACAAAACAAGATGCAAAAAGCTCTTGGCCTCCATTACAGAAGCCAAGAGCTTTTATCTTCTTTATCCTATCAGATTTTATTTCCGGGGAGACTTAATCGCAGCCTGAGCGGAGGGCAAAATTACAGGGCGTTTGGAGTAGCAATGATACGCCATTTGTGAATTTCCAGTGTGTTTTACACCATCTCCGTAATGATCTTCTCCAAATTTTCTTCCTGCAAATAGAATTCCGGCAGTTTTGCCTTGTCATATAGAACGAATGGGCGGCGTTTGCAAGGAGCAGTCATACACAAAACGCCCCCGGCTTCCTGTCATGGAAACCGGGGGCGCTGCGGTTTTATGGGAAACGCCTCAGGCGCTGCAAAGCCTCAGTGCAGCAGAGAGCTGACCCATGCCCGGGCGGCCGTCTTGGCCTGGAGCTTATTGTACATCTTCAGGGTGGTGTTGTACACCTTCTGGCTCATGGCGTTGCTGGCGTTGGTGGCGGCAGCCTGCTTGGCCTCAAGCGTGTCGGCGGCGGCAACGGCGGCCTTCATATCGGCGTAGTCGGCCATGATCTCCTGCTGGAGCGCGGCATAGCTGGCCTTGGCTGCTGCCCGATCCTTTGCGGTGACCTGATTGCCATTGCTGCCGTAGGTCAGCAGGTTGGAGAGGGCGTCACGCACGCCGTAGAAGGAGTCGGTCCAGTCGTCCGGGTAGGTATAGTAGCGGCCCTTGGCATCCTGATACCAGACGCCCTCGGTGGGCTGCTCGTCGGAACGGGTGACCTTATGGACCGAGACCTTGTAGACATCTGCGGTGTCGGTGGTCAGCATCGGATAGTAAGGGACGAAGGCGTTGTACACGTCGTCGTCAAAAGCGGTCCACTCGGTAATGGCGGTGTTCAGATCGTCGGTGGCGCTCACCTGGAACAGATGAGTCTCCACATTGCCCGTCTTGCCGATGGGCTCGGTCTGAAAGAAGTGGATGGAATCCTCCACCGAGAACTTCTTGGTCAGCTGGATGTTGGAGTAGACCGGGACGATGGCACCGTTCTCGCCGACGTTGCTGATAGCAAAGTCGGTCTCGCTGTAGTTGTCCTTCGTAAAGGTGTCGGTGCCGTACAGGTAGTTCAGGCCAGCTGCCATGCGGTCCGATGCGATGTCGCCGTTGTAGGAGGCATCCAGATCGATGACATTGGCAGCGGCGTCGCCCACAAAGGTACCGGCCTTCTGGGCCACGGAGATCAGGTTGGCAGAGGCCACCACATGGTCGGTGTCATCCAGATCGATCTTGCCCATAGCGGCGATGTTGGGCTGCATGAAGACCACGCTGGAGGAGAGCTTCAGGGCAAGGTAGGTGTGGCCCGTCAGGTTCTCCACGAACCAGGTCTCGTTCTGGTCGGCAATGAACACGCCGGAGCCGCCGGCTGCACCGGCGTTGTCGTAGATGGAGGTCAGCAGGGCAACACCCTCGCGGGCCGTGGAAGCTTCGCTCAGCAGCACCGTGGTGATCTCGGCTTCCTCAATGCCGTTGTCCACATAGGGGTCTACGCTCAGCACGGCGTCGGTGCCGTAGAGAGACTCGGTGGCAGAGACCATGACGCCCTTCTCGTTGGTGCCGGCCTCCTCATAGGGGGTGTGCTCGTGGGTGCTGTCGCAGTCCGGGCAGACACCCAGACCGTTGTCGTCCCGGCGGGCGGTGTAGCGGTAGCTGTCGTGGGTGAAGGTGTAGGTAAAGCCGTAGCAGCCCTCGTACACCTCGCCCGCGGTGTGCTTCCCGGCGGGGCTGATGTTGAACAGCTTGTTGTAATCGTTGGTGCCCAGATCCTCGATCCGGCCAAACATGGTGGTGCCATCCTCAGTGAGGTCGCTGCCGACATAGAGTGCCGTGCAGGCGAAGGCGGAAGGAACCACGGCAAGCGTCATCGCACAGGCGATGAAAGCCGCAGCAATTTTCTTCTTCAAAGACATAATAGTATCGATCCCTCTCTTGTTGATTGTCGGCATTTCGTCGGCAGGTGTCATAATACACCCATTTCAATGAAAATGCAAGTATTTTCCCGAAATTTTAGCATATATTCATTTTTATATGGTATATATTCATACTGTGTTTTTCATCTGCCCCTCCGTGAGCGCAAAAAACCGCCCCGGCTTCCTGTTACGGAAACCGGGGCGGCTCATATACTTTATTGGTGTTCTCTCAAGCTCTCACGCAATTACTTGCGGGGGTTCTTGATAGCAGCCTGAGCAGCAGCCAGACGTGCGATAGGCACACGGAAGGGAGAGCAGCTGACGTAGTCCAGACCAACATTGTGGCAGAACTCGACGCTGGAAGGATCGCCGCCGTGCTCGCCGCAGATGCCCAGACCCAGATCAGCACGGGTCTCACGGCCATCGTGAGCAGCCATCTTGATCAGCTTGCCGACGCCGACCTGATCCAGATGCTGGAACGGATCGCTCTCGTAGATCTTGTTCTCGTAGTAAGCGCCCAGGAACTTGGCAGCGTCATCACGGCTGAAGCCGAAGGTCATCTGGGTCAGGTCGTTGGTGCCGAAGCTGAAGAACTCAGCTTCCTTGGCGATCTCGCCTGCGGTCAGAGCAGCGCGCGGGATCTCAATCATGGTACCGACCTGGTACTTCATGTCAACACCGGCAGCAGCGATCAGCTCGTCTGCGACCTTGACGACGACGTCCTTGACAAACTTCAGCTCCTTGACCTCGCCGACCAGCGGGATCATGATGTGCGGGGTGATCATGCAGCCGGTCTCAGCGGAGACGTTCAGGGCAGCCTTGATCACAGCGCGGGTCTGCATAGCAGCGATCTCGGGATAGGTAACAGCCAGACGGCAGCCACGGTGACCCATCATGGGGTTGAACTCGTGCAGAGAAGCAACCACGTTCTTCAGGTCATCGAAGGTCATGCCCATATCGGCAGCCAGCTCCTTGATGTCCTCGTCCTTGGTGGGCAGGAACTCGTGCAGAGGCGGATCCAGATAGCGGATGGTCATCGGGCGCTCACCCATGATGCGGTACATCGCCTCGAAGTCACCCTGCTGGAACGGCTCGACCTTGGCCAGAGCAGCTTCGCGCTCTTCCACGGTACGTGCGCAGATCATCTCACGGACAGCCTTGATGCGGTCCTCAGCGAAGAACATGTGCTCGGTACGGCACAGGCCGATGCCCTCAGCACCCAGGTCAACGGCCTGCTGTGCATCGCGGGGGTTATCAGCGTTGGTCATAACCAGCAGCTGGCGGGCAGCATCGGCCCAGCCCATGAAGCGGTTGAAGTTCTTGTTGCCGGTAGCGGCCACGGTAGCGACCTGCTCGCCGTAGATGTTGCCGGTGGAGCCGTCGATGGAGATCCAGTCGCCCTCGACGAACTTGTGGCCGTTGATCTCGAAGGTCTTTGCCTCTTCGTCGATCTTCACGTCGTTGTCGTTGCCGCAGCCGGAGACACAGCAGGTGCCCATACCACGGGCAACAACGGCTGCGTGGCTGGTCATGCCGCCGCGGACGGTCAGGATGCCCTGAGAGACCTGCATACCGACGATGTCTTCGGGAGAGGTCTCCAGACGGACCAGAACGACCTTCTTCATCTCGCCGGACTTGACCTTCTCCTC
>OICF01000529.1_pt1 | contig 10219 bp, 8 predicted proteins | sample 1581211 | NCBI WGS metagenome assembly OICF01 (sample SAMEA3882534, study PRJEB24775) | human gut metagenome | biome: human-associated habitat; feature: intestine environment; material: feces | place: Netherlands | collected 2009/2010
ATAATGGCAGGTTCCAAATTGATGCATAGGGAATCTGCCATTTTCTATCATTTTACGCTAATCTCAACCTCAATGAATTAAGCACTACGCTTACGCTAGAGAAGGCCATCAGGGCACTTGCCCACATCGGGGTTATCTGGAAATCAATGCCGACGATATGAAGGACACCGGCTGCCAACGGGATGCAGATGATGTTGTAGATGAACGCCCAGAAGAGATTCTGCCAAATCATGTGAACCGTCTTCTGACTTAGTTTTACGGCTTCCGGAAGTGCCAGCAGGTCATCGCTCATCAGCGTAATCTGCGCCACATCCATCGCCACATCCGTTCCCTTTCCTATCGCCATGCTCACGTTGGCAAGGGCCAGAGCCTGGGTGTCGTTGATTCCGTCGCCCACCATCGCTACCTGCTTGCCTTCGTCCTGAAGTTTCTTTACCAATGCCTGCTTGTCGCCAGGCAGCACCTTGCTCTGGTAATGCTTGATGCCGGCTTTCTCCGCCCAGTATTGAGCCGCTTCCTCCTTATCGCCACTCATCATATAGACCTCTATTCCCTTTTCCTGCAACTGCTTCATTGCTTCCTGGGCATGAGGCTTGAGGGTCTCTCTCGTCTCCAGATCCAAATCCTCCTGTTTGGTGAAATCGATGTTCTGGTTAGGAATGGTGAGAGTGCCGGTCTTGTCGATGACGAGGGCGTTGATCTTGTGGAGATTCTCCAGCGCCGACGCATCCTTGATGAGAATCTGCTTCTGCGCCGCCTTGCCGATGCCCACCATCAGGGCGGTAGGAGTAGCTAAGCCCATAGCACATGGACAGGCGATGACCAATACGGCTACGGCTGAAAGGATTGCCTGCGGAAGAGCAGCGTTGCCGCCTATCAGCCACCATATTAAAAAGGTGATGAGGGCGATGGCTGCCACGGCTGGAACGAAAATCAGAGCCGCCTTATCCACAATGCGCTGCACGGGCGCCTTACTGCCCTGCGCCTCCTGAACCATGCGGATGATGTGAGCCAGGGCGGTGTTCTCGCCAATCTGCTTGGCTCTCATGCGGAGCTTTCCCTGACTCGGAATGGTGCCGGCCAACACGTTGTCGCCTGCCTTTTTCATCGCCGGAGTCGGTTCGCCGCTGATCATCGCTTCATCTACATAGGCAGCATCGGGAGTCATGAAACTCTCTGCCTGGGTAACCACGCCATCCACCGGAATCTTCTCGCCGGCTCTTACTTCTATCATGTCGCCTATCTGAATGGTGGAAATCGGAACTTCCTCCATCTTGTAGTCGTTGGTGCCTTCTATCTTCTCGTAAGTCACCAGTCGGGCAGTTTTCGGCTGCATTCCCATCAGTTGTCGGATGCTGCTCGCCGTACTGTCCTTTGCCTTTTCTTCCAGACATCTGCCGGTCAGCACAAAGGTGATGATCATCACGGAAGCATCGAAATAAGTGTGCCATTCTATGCCTCTCGCTCCCCATACCATTTCTCCGAAGAAGGTGTTGAAGGTGCTGAAGAGGAAGGCGATGAGGGTGCTGAGTGCTACGAGCGAATCCATGTTTGCCGTATGATGCAAAAGCTGCTTCCAGGCGGAAACATAAAACTGTTTGCCACAGTAGAGCAGGTTGGCAAGTGCCAGGAGCAGACAGATCTGGTTGGCGAAGGAACTCGAGTGATGAGCCGAGGCAACGCCATCTGAAATCATATTCTGTTCCATACCCAGGGAAATCCAGCCCATGGAGAAACACATGGTCAGGATGGCGAAGAGCCAGGAAGCCAGGGTTCGGCGGCGCAGGAGAGTGAACTCACGGCGGTTGATTTCCTCCACGCTTCTGTCGTTTTCGATAACGAGGTCGTAGCCGGCGTTGCTGATTTCCCGTTTCATATCTTCCAGAGAGATAATGTCGGGGTCATAATCTACCAGGGCAGTTCGGCTCGCCAGGGATACCGAGGCGGAGTTGATGCCTTCTAGCGACTGCAGCTTCTTTTCAACATTGGCAGAGCATACGCTGCAAGCCATGCCTATTACTGGAATTGTTTTCTTCATCTGTTTCTTATATAAATGTTCTGAATTCTATAAGCAGAAGCTTTCATATCTGCTTTTCTGCCTGCAAAATTACATATTAATTATGGAAGAAAAAAGATTTATGGTGAAAAACTTTTGGCTGCTCCATGAAAATCACTATAATACGGTAGATGAAAATGCGATGGTTCAGGTAAGGGCACAAAAAAAGGCAGGTTCCAAATTGCTTTGGAATCTGCCTCCATCATTTATGGGAGATGATTATTTGACTTCGATGTTCTTTGTAGTCTTAGCCTCCTCCTTAGGAGTAAGCTTTGGAATCTCGACCTCGAGTATACCATCAGCTACCTTTGCTGAAATCTTCTCACGATCAGCATCCTCAGGCAGCGTATAACACTGCTGGTAGTTGCTGTAAGAGAATTCGCGGCGCAGATAGTGCTCGTGCTTGTCTTCATCCTTGTGTTCCATCTTGTTCTCGATGGCGATGTTCAGATTACCATCGTTATCGATGTTTACACGAACCCACTCTTTCTTCAAACCAGGAGCTGCAACCTCCATGATGTAATTCTTATCTGTCTCCTTGATGTTAATGGCAGGAGCAGTAGCATTCATACGTGACATTACTTCGGTATTGAATAAAGTATCATCAAAGAAGTTACTCAACCAATCTGAATCATTATTTCTACGTGCTAACAACATAATTAAAACCTCCAATTTTATTTTACTCGTCCTCTCGGTTCCTTGCGGCTCCGTCGGGATTTCTGCTTGTTATTTATTTATCTGTTCTTTTTGATTGCCTCCGCCTCGAAACTCCGTTGTCCTTTCGAACTCCTTCATCTTTTGGCTTCAGCTTTCACTCTTATGTTGAGCAACTTGCGTGCCAGCGTCGGATTGATGACAATATTGGCAGCAAAGTATAAATAATTTAAACTTTGCTGCCAAAATGGGAGGCGGTTTCAAAAAAAGATGTAACTTTGTCACCGAGATTGAAAACAATCACAAGAACAAAGATTATAACATTTAAGACAAACCATCAGTCTGCCTAGCCAGAGTTTCGAGGGTTGAGATTCCCAGACCAATACCATGCGTGTGGTTCCCGGCAAATATTCAAAGAGAAAGCTCGCTAAGATTTTGAACGTCTTGGCGAGCTTTTCTTCTGTCTTAACTCTTAGGCCGACGTTTTTTTTGAAGTTTTTTCAAGGAAATGGACTTTGAATCACATTTTTTTCTTATATTTGCAATCGAAAATCGATTTGAACCTTGACTAAACGATGAAATAGTTATGGAGCAGAAGTTAAAAACTATATTTTATGCGATGGGTGCGATGATTCTTGCACCCCAAACCCTCTGTGCTCAGTCTGTGAACATCGAAGGCTTAGATTCCTTGCGCTTATCAGGTTCGGTGAGTGTAGTGGAGCCTGAACTTCTGAAGAAGGGTGTACTCAATAATGCCCTGGATGCCTTGAGCGGACAGACGGCAGGTGTTAACGTCACTACCAATGGTCTTGACCGTATTGCTATGTTGAACTCCGTCCGGGTTCGCGGTACAACTTCTATCATGGGCGGCAATGATCCTCTGGTGATTATTGATGGTGTTACTTCTGATGTGGCGACGCTTGCTACAATCTATCCCGCCGATATAGAGAGCTTTACAGTACTGAAGAATGCCAGCGAAACGGCACTCTATGGTTCCCGTGGTGCTTCGGGCGTTATCCAGGTAAAAACCAAGAAGGGTACGGGTAAGGGATTTCAGATTTCTTACGAGGGAAACTATGGTATAGAGGCGATGTACAAAAGTATGGAGATGCTCAATGCCGCCGAATACATAGCAGCTGCACAGAAGTATGGGCTGGAGTATAACAATAAGGGATATGATACCAATTTCCGCAAGGCGATTACCCGGACCGGAAATATTCAGAACCATTATCTGGCCTTCAGCGGTGGCACTCCGCAGAGCAACTACCGCGCTTCTTTTGGCTATATCGACCATAACACGATTATTCGGAGCAAGGGCTATCGTAATCTGGTGGCTAAGATTGATGTCACCCAGAAGGCGTTTGGCGATAAACTGACGGGAGATTTCGGCGTGTTCGGTTCGTCTTTCAAGAACAATGATATCTTCGACAGTCAGGCGCTTTTCTATTCTGCCGATGCCATGAATCCTACTTATCCTTATGATAAGCTGAACGGCAGTTGGGTAAAGAATGGGGCTGCATCTCAGGTGAATCCTCCCGGTGCCTTGCTCAAGGAGCGTAATGATACGAAGAACATGAACTTCAATGCTCATCTGAAGTTGAACTATGATATGACAAATTCTCTGAGTGTTTCTGCCTTCGGAGCATACAGTTATGCTTCCAACGAGAACAACCAGTTCTGTCCTACCTGGGTTTGGGCGCAGGGCAATCTCTATCGTGGGGAGTTCAAGAGCGAGGACTGGCTTGCCAATGTATCGTTTAACTATCAGCATTCGTGGGGAATCCACAATCTGAAGGCAATGGTGGGTGTAGAATATCAGAAGGATATCCGAACGGGATTCTGGACTTCTGCGAAGGGAATCACCAACAACGACATGTATTACCATAACATAGGTGCTGCTGTATCACGGCCTTTCGGTGGGACAGACAGCAACTACGAAGATCCGACCCTGGCTTCTGTGATGGGCAATATCGACTACACCTTATATAATAAGTATAGTCTTTCGGTTTCCATGCGTGGCGACGGTTCTTCGATGGTGGGCAATGACCATACCTGGGGTTTCTTCCCATCCGTCTCTCTTTCCTGGGATATGAAGCAGGAGAAATGGCTCCGTTCTCTCAAGGAAATTACCATGCTAAAACTGCGTACGGGCTATGGACGCTCAGGTAATCTTGGCGGAATATCTTCTTATACCACTTTGAATACGGTGCGGCAGAATGGTATTGTTTCGGTGAACAGTTCTCCTACGGTTACGATGGGAATGATTAGCAATAACAATCCTGATCTGAAGTGGGAAACCCGCGCTACCTGGAATATCGGAGCTGATTTGGGATTGTGGAACAACCGGCTGGTTCTGACGGCAGAATATTACTATTCCAAGACCACCGACATGCTCTATGCCTATGATGTGCCGGTTCCGCCTTTTGCCTATGATAAACTGTTGGCAAACCTGGGTTCTATGAGCAACCAGGGTTTGGAGGTCGGCGTTTCCTTCACTCCTATCCAGAAGAAGGACATGGAACTGAATATCAATATGAATCTCTCCTGGCAGAAGAACAAACTCCTCTCGCTGAGTGGTGAATATGACGGAATGCAGATGTCGGCAGCCGATATTACTGCGATGGGTGCCTTGTCGGGTGCCGGTCAGCATGGTGGTTACAACAATGTGGTGTATCAGATAGTTGGTCAGCCTTTGGGGGTATTCTATCTTCCTCATTGCAAGGGGATTATAGAAGATGGAAATGGGCATTACCGCTATGATATCGAAGATTTGGACAAGAACGGAACCGTAGATTTGAGTGATGGCGGTGACAGATATATTGCCGGTCAGGCTACTCCTAAGGTAACGTTGGGTTCCAATATCAGTTTCCGTTATCGCGACTGGTATCTTTCATTGCAGATGAACGGAGCCTTCGGACATAAGATATTCAATGGTACGGGCTTAGCCTACACCAATATGTCGAGTTTCCCGGATTATAATGTGCTGAAGGGAGCTCCTGAGAAGAATATCGTTGACCAGAATGTTTCTGATTATTGGCTGGAGAAGGGCGATTATCTCAACTTAGAGAATCTCACGCTGGGCTATGATATCCCTATCCGAAAGGGCGTGGTGCAGTCGCTCAGAGTTTCGGCGAGTGTCAACAATCTTGCCACCATCAGCAGTTACAGCGGCTTGACTCCGATGATTAACAGCTACGTGGTGAACAGTACGATGGGTATTGATGATAAGCGGACTTATCCTGTTTACAGAACCTTCTCATTGGGTTTAAGTGTTCAATTCTAAAATCAGAAAGTTATGAAACGATATAGATTTTTATTTCTGCTGCTGGCGGCATTGTCTATGACATCCTGCCTGGACGAACATCCTAAGGATCAGTTGGACGAGGATGCCATCTATGGCTCTGCATCTGATATTTATATCAATGCCGTGGCTTCTCTCTATAATTATATAGGTGGAGCTAACGAGAGTGAGGGCATCCAGGGCACCTGCCGTGGCATTTACGATTATAATACGCTGACCACCGATGAGGCGATGATTCCGATTCGAGGCGGCGACTGGTATGATGGTGGCCTCTGGAATGCCATGTACCAGCATCGGTGGAGTGCCGATGACCAGTCTCTTTATGATACGTGGAAGTACCTTTATAAGGTTATCGTGCTGGCTAATAAGTCTTTGGATATTATCAGCAACAAGTCGGCCCTGCTTTCTGCCGCACAGCAGGAGGAATATCGGGCTGAGATAAGAGCCATCCGGGCTATGTTCTATTACTATGCTATGGACATGTTCGGTCGGGTTCCATTGGTCCTTTCCAGTGCTGAACAGCTCCATTCCAGCCTGTTCCAAGGTCAGACAGATCGCAGTTCTATCTTCCAGTTTGTCTTTCAGGAGTTGCAGCAGGTATTGCCTTCACTTCCCGACCAGCACAGCAATAAGGAAGGCAATTATTATGGTCGCATCACCCAGCCGGTAGTCAACTTTCTGTTGGCGAAATTGGCTTTGAATGCAGAAATCTATATGTATGATGACTGGACCCAGGGTTATGCGAGCCGTCCGAAGGGAAGTGACATTCATTTCTCTGTGCCGGCTTCTGATGCCTCTTTGCGTAATGACGATAAGGTGGACTTCAGGAAGTTGAATGCCTGGGAAACCTGCATTTATTATTGTGATAAACTGGCAGAAGAAGGCTATGTCCTGGAGTCGGATGATTCATTCAATTTCTCTACGCATAATGAGACATCGAAGGAGAATATCTTCACGATTCCGATGGATAAGAATATCTATACCAACCAGTTCCATTATCTCTTCCGCTCTTACCATTATACGCATGGCGGTGCCTTGGGCTGGGGAAGTGAGAATGGTACCTGTGCCACGATTTCTACGATGAAAGCCAATCATTATGGCGAGGCTGATGAAGATGCCCGTTGCAAGATGAACTTTGTGGCGGGAGTGGTAAAGGTAGATGGTCATGAACTGCTGATGGATAATGGAAAGCCGTTGGAGTATCAGCCTTTTGAAGTGGCTCAAAACCTGACCAACAGTAAGTTTGTCAAGACGGCTGGAGCGAGGATGGCGAAGTATGAGGTGGATAGAACCTCTTATATGGACGGCAAGTTGCAGAGTAACGACATAGTTCTTTTCCGCTATGCAGATGCTTTATTGATGAAGGCAGAGGCAAAGGTCCGAAACGGAGAGAATGGTGATGAGGAGTTGAATAGGATTCGTGCCCGTGTGGGAATGCCTTATCGTAAGGCTACGCTCGATAACATTCTGGAAGAGCGGTTGCTGGAGTTGGTATGGGAAGGATGGCGTCGTCAGGATCTCATCCGCTTCGGCAAATTCACCGGTGCCTACGATCTCCGTACGCCTCTTCAGGGTGAATCCTCCGGCTACACCACCGTCTTCCCGATTCCTCAGAAATGCATCGATTTAAATTCTGAATTGGTACAGAATAAGGGATATGTCAATATTTTGAAGTAAAGAAACTTGAATAGAGTATATGAAAAGAGAAAAGCTCGCCAGGACTTTGATGGTCTTGGTGAGCTTTTCTCGTTTTATTTCCCGAATCTGGAAGTATCTACTTCTTCATGCTGCTTGGCCTTGTAGCCGCCGAAACGATAGGTGAGGGAGAGGCCGATGATTCTGCCAAAGTACATGTCCGTCCCCCTGTGCTTTTCCTCACGGCTCGTTCGGCGGTGAATGATGTGGTAGAGGGATTTGAATTGGGTGGCAATGATTATCTGAAGAAGCCGTTTGCCATTCAGGAGCTCATCGTCCGTATCAAGTCGCTTTGTCATCGGGCTTCTGCAGGAAATATTTCTTCTGAAGAACAGGAAGGGGGGAATGTTTCTCCTGATAATCCGGATGTTGCTGATCAATGGCTCTCCATCGGTCGTTATTACCTGAATGTTACCAGTCAGATTCTGCAGTTGGATGGTAAAGATACAGAACTGTCACATCGTGAATCAGAAATCCTTCGCATGCTTGTGGAGAGCAAGAATCAAGTGGTAGAGAGCAAGGATATTCTCCTGCAACTTTGGGGTGATGACAGCTTCTTCAATTCCCGCAGTCTCCATGTTTTCATCACCAAGCTCCGCCACAAGTTATCTGCCGATGAAAATATCAGAATCATCAATGTGAGGGGAATTGGGTATAAAATGATTTGCTAGAATCTTGTAAAAGAACTATTCTTCCTCGCCATCAACAAGCGCATCGAATGCTTCTTTGAAGTATTTGTCGAACCACTCGGCTGGGTGATCTGTTATCTGATGCTTGCCTGATTTCTCGATGTGAATGGCAACAATGTCGCCAAAATCGGAAGTACCATCAATGAAAAGAATGTTTTCAAAAAGTGGTAGAGAGGCTCTTACTCGTTTGATGCCTTCCGTGAAGTTATATTCTATCACGTCTTGGTTTACATTATGACCGCCCATTGTGTATCTTTGGATAACACGAGATAGAGAATCTTCTTTCGAGGATAAGCCGAAAAAGATGAGGCTGATTTTATAACCTGCATCTTTAAAATCCTGAACAAGATTGACTGGCAAATCTGTAGAGAAGTTCGTTTCGAAAGCAAAATTCTTGTTTTGTGAAATGGCTTCTTCTTTTTCTTTCATCAATGAAGAGATAACAGTTCCATCTATCCATCGCTCTATCCAATCAGGATGTTCGTTTCGAAGAGACATTGCTAGAAGGTCTCCGTCAAAAGCTTTTACTGTAGAATAAAATATTCCAAGCCTACTTTTGCTAGCTCCATTTGGACCGGCTATAATTGTAAATTCAGGTCTTCTTTTCATAATCTTAATAGAAAAAGAGGTGTTACGAAGTAATTAATGGAGTAAGTAACTCATTTTCCCCTTTCCTGGAGCTGCAACTTGTTTTATGATAGTATATTCGCGTGTCGCAAAATCAAGAGTTGCTTCTACATCGCTTCCATCAGGATTAGCAAGATAGGTTTTTCCGTTTTCAAAATACGGCACGGAAATGCCTTTCGCCCACGCTTCCAGGTAGATTCGTTCCACCTCATCGTGTACGGCATTATTGGTTTCCCGAATCGTCTTGCCATTCGAGAGTCGCCAACCTTCTATTTCTTCATATTTGCACATAAGTCTTTAACCTTTAGAAAACCTTTGAAAAATCTACTGCAAAAATACGAGGAATCTTTTTAATAGCCAAATGTTTTAACCTCTTTTTTCTATCAGCTCTTATCAGAAGCATCTGTTTTTGAAAGTTTTTCCCAAAAAGGTTTGTGGTTTCAGGAATAATGGCTAATTTTGCGGGCTGAAAGGGGAATCGCTTGATAGGCGATGATTCTTGGAATGATATAATATAAATAGGATATGGATAGGAAAAATGATGGCCTCAGACTGATGGATGGGGCTGGATATAAGAAGATAATAATTGCTTGTGACTCTTATAAGGGTTGCCTTTCGAGCAGGGAAGTGAATGAGGCGATTGCTTCGGGAGTGAAGGAATGGAATGCGGATGATGTTTCTCCCGAAATTATTACCCTGGAAATGAGTGATGGGGGAGAGGGAATGCTCGATGCTTTTCTCTCGGCGATGAAGGGAGAGCGAGTGAGGATTCATGCCCATGATGCGCTGATGAGATGGATTGAGGCGGAATACGGAATCGTGGATGATACGGCGATTATCGAGATTGCGCAGACCGCCGGACTGGCTCTGATTGAGCCTGAACAGCGCAACCCGATGAAGGCTACTTCCTGGGGCGTGGGCGAGATGATAATGAATGCTTATCGCCGGGGCGTGCGACGTTTCATCGTGGGATTGGGCGGCAGCGCCACATCCGATTGCGGCATCGGAATGCTCAAGGCAATGGGCGATGACTGGAAGAAAATTCGACAGGAATGCAGTTTTGTTCTGGCTTCGGATGTTACCAATCCGCTTTGCGGTGAAAACGGGGCGGCTCATGTCTTTGCGCCTCAGAAGGGAGCTGATGCTAAGATGGTGCAGATGCTGGATGATAGGGCAAGGAAGTTTGCCGAGGTAAGC
>OICF01000533.1_pt1 | contig 10135 bp, 8 predicted proteins | sample 1581211 | NCBI WGS metagenome assembly OICF01 (sample SAMEA3882534, study PRJEB24775) | human gut metagenome | biome: human-associated habitat; feature: intestine environment; material: feces | place: Netherlands | collected 2009/2010
GCATTGATGTAGTGGCACATGATAGAGAATAGGGAGTGATGAGATGGCAAAGAAGGTACCTCTGAGGCAATGCCTTGGATGCCGTGAGATGATGCCGAAGAGTGAGCTGATAAGGATAGTCCGAAGCAATGACGGGCAGTTCGCAGTTGATGCAACCGGCAAGCTCAACGGAAGAGGCGCTTATATATGCAAGAAATCCGAGTGCCTTAAGAAGGCGGTTGGAAGCAAAGCACTTGAGAAGGCTTTCAAGGTCAGCATACCTGCTGAGGTGTATGAACAATTAGACAAGGAGCTGCGTGACATTGAAGAATAACAAGATCTACTCGTTAATTTCTCTGTGTGCCAGAGCCAGAAGGCTGTGCAGTGGCAATTTCTCAGTAGAGAAAGCAGTTAAGAATCAGAGCGCGTACGTGGTCATTGTGGCAAAGGACGCTTCTGACAATACGAAGAAACTTTTCGACCAGAAATGTAATTATTATGGGATTCCTTATTATGAGTACGGGACAAAGGATGAGCTTGGCAAGTACAGTGGCAATGAGATGAGAACATCCATTGCGATACTTGACGAGGGATTCGGAAATCAGATCATAAAGTACATGAATGTAAATGAAAACATGGAGGTGTAACATTTGGCTAAAATCAGAGTACACGAATTATCAAAACAGTTAAACATTTCAAATAAAGATATCATAGATACACTTGGCGCAAAGGGAATAGAGATCAAGAGTCATATGTCCAATCTGGACGATTCGATGGTTGGAATAATTAAAGCTAAGTTTGGAGCAAAGACTGCGCCAAAGGCCGAGGCTCCAAAGGCTGAGACCCCAAAGCCTGCAGCACCAAAGCAGGAGGCTCCAAAGGCAGCGCCTAAGACAGAGCAGCCAAAGCCTGAGACAGCAAAGCCTGCTGCAGCGCCAAAGGCGGACGCGCAGAAGCAGAATCCTTCAAGGAATGACAATTCAGCAGCCAGACAGGGTTCTGGCAATCATGTAAGATTTGCCAGGGAGGACAGAAACGGCGGCAAGATGAATAACAACGGTAACAGAGTCAGATTTAACAACGACAGACAGGGCGGTTCAGACAGAGCCAGATTCAGCAACGACAGGAACCAGGGCGACAGAAATCAGGGTGACAGACCAAGATTCGGCAGAGATGGCCAGGGCGACAGAAATCAGAGTGACAGACCAAGAGTAGGCAGAGACGGTCAGGGCGACAGACCAAGGTTTAACAGAGATGGTGACAGAAACCAGGGTGACAGACCAAGATTTAACAGAGACGGCCAGAATGACAGACCAAGGTTTAACAGAGATGGTGATAGAAACCAGGGTGACAGACCAAGATTTAACAGGGACGGCCAGGGTGACAGACCAAGGTTTAACAGAGACGGAGACAGAAACCAGGGTGGCGGACGCTTCGGCAATGGCGATAGAAACCAGGGCGGAAGAGGCTTTAACAGAGATGGTGGCAACCGTTTCAGCAACCGTATCAATATGCCATTTGGCAAGGATGACGAGGATGACAGCCCAGCTCAGAAGAGAGCACCATTCAAGAGAGACCGCAAGGACTTCGATGCGAAGGAGATGCCGGGTAAGGATTTAAAGAGCCAGAACAGAGATAACTACAACAGAGATAAGAACAAGCCACGTAAGGGCAACAGAAGATCACCTGAGGAGGTCGAGGCTGATATCAGCAGACTTGCGAAGAATGTGAAGAACAAGCCACAGAAGAAGCAGCAGGCACCACAGGAGGATCCGGATGCAATCAGAACCATCACACTTCCTGAGGTTGTAACACTCAAGGAGCTGGCTGATGCGGTAAAGACTCCTGTAACAGCACTTATCAAGAAGCTGTTCCTCGCAGGTAAGATGGTCAATGTGAACTCAGAGCTTCCATTTGACGAGGCTTCAGAGATCGCACTTGAGTACAACTGCATAGCTGAGGAAGAGGAGAAAGTTGATGTGATCGAGGAGCTCCTTAAGGAGGATGAAGAGGACGAGAAGGATATGGTTTCAAGACCTCCTGTAGTCTGCGTTATGGGTCATGTTGATCATGGTAAGACATCACTTCTGGATGCCATCAGACAGACAAAGGTAACATCAGGTGAGGCTGGTGGAATCACACAGGCCATCGGTGCATCAGTTGTCGATGTAAATGGCCAGACTATAACATTCCTTGATACTCCTGGACATGAGGCGTTCACAGCAATGCGTATGCGTGGTGCACAGAGTACAGATATCGCTATCCTTGTTGTAGCTGCCGATGATGGAGTAATGCCACAGACTATCGAGGCTATCAACCATGCAAAGGCTGCTGGGATTGAGATCATAGTAGCGATCAACAAGATCGATAAGGAAAGTGCCAATATAGAGAGAGTTAAGCAGGAGCTTACAGAGTATGAGCTTATCCCAGAGGATTGGGGTGGTTCAACAATATTCTGTCCTGTATCTGCACATACTAAGGAGGGTATCGACAATCTCCTTGAGATGATTCTTCTCACAGCAGAGGTGCTCGAGCTCAAGGCTAATCCTGATAGAAACGCAAGAGGTCTCGTAATTGAAGCACAGCTTGATAAAGGCCGTGGTGCGGTTGCCACAGTGCTTGTACAAAAAGGAACACTCCATGTCGGAGATCCTATCGCATGCGGAAGCAGCTATGGTAAGGTAAGAGCCATGATTGATGACAAGGGCCGCAGAGTAAAGGAGGCTAAGCCTTCTACACCTGTAGAGATACTTGGACTAAACAGTGTGCCTTCAGCAGGAGAGACATTTGTGGCATGTGATTCAGAGAAGGAGGCAAAGGCATTCTCTGACACATATATTTCAGAGGAAAAGAATAAGCTCATTGAGGATACAAAGGCAAAGATGTCACTTGATGATCTGTTCTCACAGATTCAGTCCGGTAATATGAAGGAGCTTGATATCATCGTAAAGGCAGATGTACAGGGTTCAGTTGAAGCTGTTAAGCAGAGTCTTGTCAAGCTTTCAAATGAGGAGGTTGTGGTCAAGGTCATCCATGGCGGCGTTGGTGCCATCAACGAGTCAGATGTTATCCTTGCATCAGCATCAAATGCAATCATCATTGGCTTTAACGTCAGACCGGATCCTGTTGCCAAGGCTACAGCAGACCGTGAGGGCGTAGATATCAGACTTTACAAGGTCATCTACAATGCGATCGAGGATGTATCTGCTGCCATGAAGGGTATGCTTGATCCTGTATTTGAGGAGAAGGTTATCGGACATGCGGAAATCAGACAGATTTTCAAGGCTTCAGGCGTTGGAAACATTGCAGGTTCATATGTGCTTGACGGATTTATGGAGAGAGGCTGCCGTGTCAGAATTAGCAGAGAGGGTGAGCAGATATTCGAGGGAGACCTTGCTTCACTCAAGAGATTCAAGGATGACGTCAAGGAGGTCAAGACAGGCTATGAGTGTGGTCTTGTATTTGACGGATTTAATGATATTCAGGAATTAGATATTGTAGAAGCCTACAAGATGGTAGAGGTTCCAAGATAATCATATATTTGTTATCATGAATTAATGTAACTATTCGGATAGTTACAGTTTAATATAAAAAGAAAGCGGGATTATATGAGAAAGAACAGCATAAAAAATATTCGTATCAACGAAGAGGTAATGCGTGAACTGTCAAATATCATACGCGGTGAGATAAAGGATCCGCGTATCAATCCCATGACAAGTGTTGTTGCTGTCGAGGTGGCACCTGATTTAAAGACAGCAAAGGCTTATATCAGTGTGCTTGGTGACAAGAAATCACAGGCTGATACGCTTGCAGGACTTAAGTCAGCGGAGGGATATATACGCAGAACTCTCGCAAAGAACATCAATTTAAGAAATACACCTGCCATTACATTTATCATAGACCAGTCTATAGAGTATGGTGTTGAGATGTCTAAAAAGATTGATGAAGTAACAAAAAATCTCAAAGAGGATTGATTATGACAGAGATTGATTCTATTTTAAAGGATGCACAATCAGTTGCCGTTTCCGGTCATGTGAGACCGGACGGCGACTGTGTCGGCTCAACACTTGCTGTATACAACTACATAAAGGATTATTATCCTGATATAAAGGCAAGGCTTTATTTAGAGCCAAGTCCAAACATCTTTAAGTTTATGCAAAGAGCAGATGAGATTGACAGCAGCTATGCGGATGATACAGTATACGATCTGTTCATAGCATGTGATTGCAGTGACACAGACAGACTGGGAAGTGCAGCTAAGTATTTTGAGTCTGCAAAAAGGACACTTTGCATAGATCATCATGTTACAAACGGGGCCTTTGCAGACGCAAATTACATCTTTCCGGATGCGAGCTCGACCTGTGAGCTTGTGTTTGAACTTCTGCCGAAGGAGCGTATCACAATACAGATAGCAGAGTGTATTTACACAGGCATGGTGCATGATACAGGCGTGTTCCAGTATTCATGCACTTCAAAAAAGACTATGGATATAGCAGGCTCCCTGATGGAGATGGGCATTGATTATTCAAGGATAATCGATGATACATTTTATACAAAGACATTTGCTCAGAACAAGATTATGGGGCAGGCACTTTTGAATGCTGCTTTGTATCTGAATGGTGATGTTATATTGTCTGCAGTATCGCGCGCTGAGATGGAGAAGTACGATGTGCTTCCAAAGCATCTCGACGGTATTGTGAATCAGCTGCGCGTGACAAAGGATATAAAGGTTGCTGTATTTCTCTACGAAAATGAGGATGGTACCTACAAGGGCAGCCTGCGCGTAAACGGTGATTACGATGTGGCAAAGGTTGCGTCGGTATTTGGCGGCGGTGGACATATAAAGGCCGCCGGATTTACGATTGAAGGACCGCTTGAGGTGGCAACAGACCGCATCCTTACGGCAATTAAGGATAATATTTAGGGAGAGATTCTTGGGCAGATGGTTAATGGAATAATCAATGTATACAAGGAAAAGGGCTATACAAGCTTTGACGTTGTGGCAAAGCTTCGAGGCATATTCCACCAGAAGAAGATTGGTCATACAGGTACACTTGATCCTGATGCGCAAGGCGTCCTTCCGGTCTGCCTTGGAAAGGCAACCAGAGTGTGTGACCTTTTGACAGATAAGGACAAGGTCTATAAAGCTGTGCTGCTTTTAGGACAGGAGACAGATACACAGGATATTTCAGGGCAGGTCTTAAATCAGGCTAAGGTCAATGTGACTGAGCAGGCGGTGTATGATGCAATATCACAGTTTATTGGCAGACAAAAGCAGGTGCCGCCAATGTACTCGGCTCTGAAGGTCAATGGGAAAAAGCTCTATGAGCTTGCCAGGGAGGGCAAGGTTATAGAGAGAAAAGCCAGGGATATCGAGGTGTTTGATATCAAGGTTGAAAGCATTGATTTGCCTGAGATTACGATGACGGTGCACTGTTCAAAGGGCACATATATCAGGACGCTGTGCAATGACATCGGAGAGAGGCTGGGCTGCCATGGCTGCATGAAGTCACTGCTTAGAGTAAGGGTAGCAGGCTTTGACTTAGAGCATGCACTTACACTTTCACAGATTCAGTCAAAGGTGGATGAAGGCTGCTTTGATATGGTGATGCCTGTTGACGGAGTATTCGAAAATCTGCCGGCAGTGCATACTGCTTCAGATGCCGATAAGCTTGTCAGAAATGGAAATAAAATTCCGGCAGTGCTTACGGATTATTTAAAACACAGTGCTGACTCTGATATAAGATACAGAGTATACAATCATGAGGGCATATTTGTCGGTGTGTATTCGTATCTTGATGAGACCGGTGAGTTTAAGCCGGTTAAGATTTTTATGGAATAGAATAGTATACAGATATTATGGAATATATAAGCAAAACTCTGGATTTTCATGTCAAGGAGCCGTCCGTCATCTCGTTTGGAAAGTTTGACGGGCTTCACAGAGGACATGAATTTCTGATGGAAAAGCAAATTGAACAGAGCAATCTGCATGGCTACAAGCGCATCATATTTACGTTTGACATTCCTCCCAAATCGGAGGTACTTGGCGTTGAGTCAAAGGTTATAATCACAAACGATGAAAAAGAGTATGTGTTTGAAAAATCAGGTATTGACTATCTGATAGAGTGTCCGTTTGTGCCACAGGTGATGACGATGGAGGCGGATGCGTTTGTCAGATGGATAGTTAAAAGTCTTAATGTCAAGTGTATCATTGTCGGAGATGATTTCCGTTTCGGGCACAACAGGGCAGGAGACCATCGGCTGCTTTCTGCGATGGCAGGAGAGCTTGGATACGAGCTTATGGTGGTGGACAAGATAAAGGATGGAGACAGGGATATAAGCAGTACCTATATCCGCGAGGAGATTGCGGCAGGACATATTAAAAAGGCAAATGAACTGCTGGGATATCCCTTTTTTATAAAAGGAAGAGTAGTGCATGGCAGAGCACTGGGCAGGACTATTGGCATTCCGACAGTCAACCTTTCAGTGCCGCACGATAAGCTGCTTCCACCAAAGGGAGTGTATATGTCAAGAGTTCTTGTCAGGGACAACTGGTATCTTGGTGTAACCAATATAGGATGCAAGCCTACTATAGAGGGCAAAAATCCAATCGGTGCAGAGACATATATCATAGATTTTGGGCAGGATGTTTACGGACAGGATATCATGGTAGAGCTTCATAAGTTCGTAAGACCTGAGATGAAGTTTGATTCAATAGAAGCGTTAAAGAGCCAGATGAGTGCAGATATCAATTATACAATCAATTATGCAGGCAGTCACACATTCTAGTGTGGCTGTTTTTTGTGAAATAACCCAAAATAACGAAAAAATGACAAATATTACAGAAATATTACAGAAAAATATTGACATTTTAACAATTTGTGATATACTCGTAAACATGGGATTATGGATAGCATGAACTGGAGGCTATATGAAAAATAAATTAAAATTAGGACAGGCAGCAGGCGTTGTAGCGTTTGCTATTATTATAGGAGCGGTATCTATGAGCTCAAGCAGCACAGTAGATGCCAGAGCATCATTAAAGGAAAACAGAACAGTCAATGCGGGGGTGGCCCTTGGTCTGACAGAGGCGGCTGATGCTACGGAGCTTCTTACAGCAGGAGCGACATCTGCTCTCACATACTACGGAGATGAGCTTACTGTTGCGCAAAATGACAACAATGTTGTAACAGCATCTGCACAGGGCGCACCGCAGACAGACGATGCTTCACAGGAGTCTGAGCAGGCAAATGAAGCAGCTCAGACACCGACAGCCGCACAGACCTGTGGTTACACAAATCTTGGTATGTCGGTTATAAGCAGCGGAAACTTAAATATCAGACAGGAAGCTTCGACAGACAGCGAGGTAATAGGAATACTTACCAATCACAATGCCTGTGAGCTTCTTGAGGATGCCGGAGACTGGTACAAGGTCACATCAGGCAAGGTGACAGGATATGTAAACAAGCAGTATCTTGTAACAGGAGATGAGGCAGAGGCTATTGCAGAACAGGAGATTAAGACGGTTGCCACAGTAAATACGGAAACACTGAATGTGCGTGCAGAGAAGTCAACAGAGGCTGAGGTGCTTTCGCAGGTTGGAAATTCAGAGGCATTCACGGTTAATTCTGTCGCTGACGGCTGGGTTGAGATAAGTGTGGATGATTCGGTAGGATATATATCACAGGATTATGTGACACTGGCACAGGCACTTCCTACAGCAAAGACTATAGAGCAGGTGAAGTATGGTGACGGCGTATCAGATGTAAGGGCATCTGTTGTATCGTATGCGTTACAGTTTGTCGGAAACAGATATGTGTGGGGTGGTACAAGCCTTGAGAATGGAGTTGACTGCTCAGGCTTCACAATGAGAATTCTTGGAAAGTATGGAATCTCATTACCGCATTCATCAAAAGCACAGCCTTCATACGGCACAAAAATCAGTGCATCTGAAGCAAAGCCGGGAGATTTATTCTTCTACGGAAGTGGAAGGAGTATCTCACATGTTGCAATTTATATCGGAAACGGACAGATTGTACATGCTAGCAACAAGCGTGATGGAATCAAGGTTTCAAATGCATATTACAGAAATCCGATTTGTGTCACAAGATATTTGCCGGATTAATAAAAAAACAGTTTACAACAAATGCTTACTATGCTATACTGCATAGGTATGGTTTTGCCCATGTTCGGTAGTTGGACACTCCGACCTATTGCTGAGCATCATACAGTTATCAGGGCGCATTATAATATAAGGAGGATCAACAATGATCGCAAAGGAAAAGAAACAGGCTATTATCGCAGAGTACGGTAGAACACCAAATGACACAGGTTCACCAGAGGTTCAGATTGCAATTCTTTCAGCAAGAATCGCAGAGTTAACTGAGCATTTCAAACAGAACCCAAAGGATCATCACTCAAGAAGAGGAATGTTAAAGATGATCGGTCAGAGACGTGGATTACTTGCATACCTTAAGGAGATTGATATCGAGAGATATCGTTCACTTATCGAGCGTTTAGGACTCAGAAAATAGTATTTTCTTTAGAGCGGAGTAATTATTATTCCGCTCTATTATTGTTTTTATTATTGTTTTTTGAAAAGCAGAAGTAAGCCGAGACCACTAAAGAGTGCATGAGCGTACATGTATTGTTTAGTAGTTTCGGAAGAGGAATACACTTCTGCAAAAGAATTTTAAGGAGAATTAATATGTACAAAAGTTATTCAATGGAACTTGCCGGCAGGACTCTTACTGTAGATATCGGAAGAGTAGCAGCTCAGGCAAACGGAGCTGTTTTTATCAAGTATGGTGATACAACAGTCCTTTCAACAGCTACAGCATCTGACAAGCCACGTGACGGTGTGGATTTCTTCCCACTCAGCGTTGAGTTCGAGGAGAAGATGTACTCTGTAGGAAAAATTCCGGGTGGTTTTAACAAGCGTGAGGGAAAGGCATCTGAGAACGCCATCCTTACAGATCGTGTAATTGACCGTCCTATGAGACCTCTTTTCCCAAAGGATTACAGAAATGATGTTACATTAAACAACCTTGTCATGTCAGTGGATCCTGAGTGCCGTCCTGAGATAGTTGCAATGATCGGTACAGCTCTTGCTGTTCATATATCAGATATTCCGTTTGACGGACCATGTGCCATGACACAGATGGGACTTGTTGATGGAGAGTTTATCGTAAACCCTTCACAGAAGCAGTGGGATGAGGGCGATTTACAGCTCACAGTTGCTTCTACAAAGGAAAAAGTCATCATGATTGAAGCAGGAGCCAATGAGATTCCTGAGGATCAGATGATTGAGGCAATCTACAAGTGCCACGATATCAACCAGACAGTTATCGCATTCATGGATCAGATCCGTGATGAGATTGGCAAGCCAAAGCATGAGTATGAGAGTTGTGCTATTCCTGAGCAGATGTTCGAGGATATCAAGAAAATTGTTACTCCTGAGCAGATGGAGGAGGCAGTATTCACAGATGAGAAGCAGAAGCGTGAGGAAAATATAAGAGCTATCACAGAGCAGTTAGAGGAAGCCTTCGCTGACAATGAGGAGTACCTTGCAGTACTTGGTGAGGCTATTTACCAGTATCAGAAGAAGACTGTCAGAAAGATGATTTTAAAGGATCATAAGCGTCCGGACGGCCGTGCAATCAACCAGATCAGACCACTCGCAGCAGAGGTTGATTTGATTCCTAGAGTTCACGGCTCTGCAATGTTTACCCGTGGACAGACACAGATTTGTGATGTTGTAACACTTGCTCCTTTATCAGAGATTCAGAAAATCGACGGACTTGATGCAAATATCACAACAAAGAGATATATGCATCACTATAACTTCCCTGCATATTCTGTAGGAGAGACAAAGGTATCACGTGGACCGGGACGTCGTGAGATCGGTCACGGAGCACTTGCTGAGAGAGCACTGGTACCGGTACTTCCGTCAGAGGAAGAATTCCCGTATGCGATCCGTACCGTATCTGAGACATTTGAATCTAACGGTTCTACTTCTCAGGCAAGTATCTGTGCATCCACCATGTCTCTTATGGCAGCAGGTGTACCGATCAAAGCTCCGGTAGCTGGTATTTCCTGCGGTCTGGTAACAGGTGACACCGATGATGATTACATCGTTCTGACCGATATCCAGGGT
>OICF01000535.1_pt1 | contig 10066 bp, 11 predicted proteins | sample 1581211 | NCBI WGS metagenome assembly OICF01 (sample SAMEA3882534, study PRJEB24775) | human gut metagenome | biome: human-associated habitat; feature: intestine environment; material: feces | place: Netherlands | collected 2009/2010
ACATAAGATATGTTTCATATTTAAGGAGGATTCATTTATATGTTATATTTAATTACTCTTTCTTCTGCATTCTCTTCAATGCCTGTTGCGATAACAGTTACCATTACAGCATCGTGTATTCTCTCATCAACTATTGTTCCGAAAATGATGTTTGCTTCTGGATCTAAGAATTCTTTTATATATCCAACTGCTGTGCTAACTTCACTTAGTCCTAAATCAATTCCGCCAGTTACATTTACTATAAGTCCTTTTGCTCCTTTTACAGATGTTTCTAGAAGTGGACTATCCATTGCATCTATTGCTGCATCTAATGCTCTTTGGTCGCCTTCTGCAAGTCCAATACCCATATGAGCTATTCCACTATCTTTCATTATAGTTTTAATATCTGCAAAGTCTATATTTATGAACCCAGGAATTGTTATTAAGTCTGTAATTCCTTGAACACCTTTCTTTAAAACTCCATCAGCTTCGCTAAAAGCTTCTACCATTGTTGTTCCCTTTGGAACAGCTTTTAGTAGATTATTGTTTTCTACAACAATAAGTGCATCAACATTTCTCTTCATTCTTGCAATTCCGTCTTCTGCATTATTTCTTCTTCTTTTTCCTTCAAAGATAAATGGTTTTGTAACAATTCCAACTGTTAATATTCCCATTGATTTTGCAATTTCACATACTACTGGTGCTGCTCCTGTACCTGTTCCTCCACCCATTCCGGCTGTAACAAAAACCATCTTGGTTCCGTCGTCCAGCAGTTTCTTGATATCTTCCTGGGTATTCTGAGCCTCACTTCTTCCCACTTCGGGATTTGCCCCTGCACCCAAACCACTCTTTCCGAGCATGATTTTTACCGGCACAGGCGACTTGGATAGTGATTGACTATCCGTATTACAGACGGCGAAACTCACGTTTACTATACCCTCTGCATACATATTCTTAACGGCATTGCATCCGCCACCACCCACACCAATCACCTTGATGATGTTCTTGGTAGTGTCTTCTGTCTGCCCGAAATCTATAGGTGTCCAATCTTCTTTCATCATTTCAATATTTCAATCTAAGTAGGTCTGCGGGGTTACCCCCGCTTTCCCCTTCAAGAACCGTGCATGCGACTTTCACCGCACACGGCTCGTGTAATTCAGTTAATTATTTCTCGTTTTAAACAATCGGCTCTGTGTGCCTTTAGGCACTGCATTTGAGTGGGCGTGTACGACATAAATGTCGTTGTTTGAAGTACTCGTCATATCTTGGGTCGAACGGATTGGCTTCTGATTTTATCTTCGTATGGCGAAGTATCTGTGTTTGAGTCAATTGGTTAAGTCGGAAGACAGTTTCTTGTCCTTTCTTATCCTTACCCTTTACTCCAAATATCCACCCACGCTTTCCGTCATGATGCCAATATTTGTCCGCTATCCATTTCAATGACTTGTTGTGGTGCCTGCGTGTCGCCCACCTCTTCAATTGCAAGAAGATTATGTGGTCAAGTTTCGAGAACACCACCTTCGAGGACACATATCTAAAATAGTTTGCCCAGCCCATAATCTTCGGATTGAGCTTTCCTATCACGTCAGTCTGCTTTGCCGCTCGCATGTGGTAGATTACTTCATGCGTTGCCTCCGCAAACTTCTTTTGGCTCTTCTTGCTTGGCTTTATCAGCAGTTTGCCGTTCCCATACTTGCGTATGTTGAAGCCGAGGAAGTCGAAGCCATCTTTTATATGTGTTATCAGTGTCTTTTCCTCCGAGAGTTCCAACCCTCTTTCCCTTAGGAACACTATCAGCTCAGCCTTTATCTCCTCCAAAACCTCCTTCGACTCGCCAGTGACGATGAAGTCGTCAGCATAACGGATGAGGTTTACCTTGTTGGAGAAGGTCTTCCCATTCTCCTTTCTGTTGGAGTGCTTGGCTACCAAGTCTTCCATTCCATCGAGGGTGATGTTCGCCAATGTCGGGGAGATAATTCCGCCTTGAGGCGTTCCTTCCTCCGTGAGATGAAACACGTTCTTCTCTATGACGCCAGCCTTCAACCACTTGCGGAGCATTTTCGTGTCCATGATGACATTTCCTTGCAACCACTCATGACTGATGTGGTCGAAGCAACCCTTGATGTCTCCCTCCAAGACCCATGTGGCGGAGTATTTCTTGCTTAAGCATCTGTGTATTTGGTCTATCGCATCCGCACATGAGCGGTATTTGCGAAAGCCATACGAGTTGCCGTCTGCAAGTGTTTCCGACACGGGTTCGAGAGCCATGAGGAAGAGGGCTTGCATCGCCCTGTCCTTGATGGTGGGTATTCCTAGCGGTCGCTGCTTGCCGTTTTTCTTCGGGATGAAGACACGGCGGAGCGGCTTTGGCTTGTACCCTCTCGTTTTCAAAGAACCGATGGCATTGTAGCGTTCCACTTCAGTGAGCCAAGTCACCTTGTCAACACCTGCGGTGCTACCGCCCTTGTTTGATGTAACTTGCCTCACTGCCAAAGCCTTGGCGGAAAACGAGTTAATCAAGATGCGTTGGAGAGATTTCACCTTTCCAATGCGGTTTGCCTTTAGAGCCTCTACTATTCGGACTTGCAGCTTGCGTACCTTCTGCTCGCATGACACCCAGGGAATGGTGCGCCATGAGTCTGGTGTGGCTGAAGATGCACACTCGGCTTTCGCCTCGCTCTCTTGTCGTTTCTTCATTTTACGCTAGTTCTACACTTCTTTTCGTAGTGAATTACCTGATGGAAGTCTGCCCACTTTCGTGTGGGATAATGTTACAATCCCTATCCCCACCATTACAGAGGGGCGTTTGCTTTCTCCATCGTCATTTACCTACAAGCCGTTCGGTCGCTCTTGCGATAGACTTACCTTTTCTTGCGAGATGAGGAGACCTATAGGCTTACCGTGTTCCGTACAAGTAACTTCGCCCGATTTAGACCCCATCTCTCCACCGGTGGAACGACATCCGTGTAGCCATTACCAAAACATAACTAACTTGTCCACTTGCCTTTTGGCATGGCTCTTCAACATCCGTGAGCCAATTCTTTGTTACGATGGTTGGTAACGATGGTTACTTTACGTTATTCTTGTCGGTCAGCCTAACAACTACATCTTGTGATGTTCAAGACTTCATCATATTGTCCCGAAGGCTTCGCACCCAGTCGTTGCCAACTACGCACGCTTCGGTAGGCTACTCTTAACGGAATAAGAGGTTCTTTAGTTTCAAAGAACAATTACTTGTACGACTTCACGTCGCAATTTGGATGCAAAGATACATACAAAGAATCAGATTCCCTATGAAAATAGCCATGTCAAGCGCCACCAAGGCTCTTCCATGAAGCTCTGGTTCGAGAGGTTGAAAATCATCAATCTCCCAAGGGAACTTGTCATCATCCAAAGTTGAAAATTTTAACAAACATTGCAGCCACTTGTTACATCATGAAGGGCTATATCATAGACCAGCGACGCTTCGACCACTATGATAGTTAGTTCTTTGCTCACTCATAATGAAATTATCTGTCCGTTTTCTAACTATTAAAAATGGAACAAAGGTATGAAAAATATAAGACTCTGCTAACTATGTTATAATATTATTTTTATTCTGGTAAATTTGTGTCACATGGTATTTTACGATGAGCAAGATGTTGCTCGTTTATATATCTTTCGTCTAAATTAAGAAGAAAGTATAAAATAGCGACATTTTTTCTAATTATTTTTTCTAATTTTGCGAAGAAATGATATTTTTTTAGCAATATGAAATTTAAAGATAAGGCAGATAAAGAGACTTTGCGTTTGATGAAAGAATTCATAGCAGCCAGTATGGAAGCGGGGAATGTAGATGAGAATGGGAAGATTCGTCTGTTTCCTGAGATATGTGGTACTCCTGATTTAATTATAGAGCGATACCCAATGACGGAAGAGCAAATCCTATCTGTTACAGACTATGATATAAATATCTTAGATGCTGCGATTGATTTCTTACATGGTGAGAATAAGGGAAAAATTGCATCATCGATGTACTTATGTGTTTATGCAAAGTATCATGGATTGAAAGAACTGTAGTAAAAAAAGAATTATGTATATCATCATATTCATAGTAATTATATTTTTGATAATACTTTTTTGTCAGCATTCATACTTAAAAAGCAAAGTTGAGAATACACAAATGATGCTAAATGACAAAATAAAAGAATACAACCGTAATATAGAGAAAAATAATTATGAGCATAAATGCTTGTTAAGTAGCTTACAAAACGATTATGCGCAAAAAGAAGAAAGGTTACACAAACTTCTTGAAGCTAAGTCTCCTCTTAAATATCTTGCATCAGCTTATGCAGATGCAGTTGCTCTAGTTTTCACTAATAGTGCAAATTATTTAAAAAGAAAATCTCACCCAGCTCATTCTGCTGCAGAAATAGTAAAAGACATGCGTAAGGAAGCAAAGCAACATGCGACTGATGCAAAAATGTATCAATACCAGTATGAGCTACTTCTTCATAGTATGCCTAGTGTTGAAGATTCATTGGAAGATGATGGAACATTAGAAATCGTAAAAGACTATTTCGACCAAAACGCCGATGGTAATGAAGACTATGACAGAGTTCAAGATTATGTTTCAAAAGACGAATACAATAAGCTTTCTGTTGATGATAGAAACCAGTTAGCTTTGGATAGATATATGCGTTGCCACAAAAATAACTGGCAGATAGGCAGGGATTATGAAATGTACATCTGCCATTGGCTTAAAGGAAAAGGTTATAAGGTAGAACATACAGGAATTAAAGGATTTGAAGATTTAGGACGTGATATAATTGCTCATAAAGATGGAGAAGATTATATAGTTCAGTGTAAATACTGGAGCATGAATAAAGTTATACGCGAAAAGTATATTATGCAATTATATGGTACAACTATAGCTTACAAGGAAGAAAATAGAAAATTATTTTTGCCACATAGTATATTTATTACAAATATTGATTTGTCTGATACTGCTAGAAAGTTTGCTAAATTTTTAAATATAAGCGTTATTAAGCAACCTTTGGGTGAATATCCTGTTATAAAATGTAATGTCAATCAAGGGAACAAGATATACCATCTTCCTTTTGACCAGCAATATGACAGAACTCAAATATGTAAGCCTGGAGAATTTTATGCCTATACAGTGAAAGAAGCAGTTAATGCAGGTTTCAGAAGAGCATATAGGCACAAATTCTAGCAAAAAGCTAGGTAGAACAGTATCTGCCTAGTTTTTTATTGTGTGTGGAGTGCATCCAAATCCAACCGCAGGTATTTACCGCCAAGCGAAGTGAACCACAAGTCGTTGCATGTAATGTCAAGTGAAATATGTAACTTTGAAACACCCCAAAAATGTATATTATGTAAACATTTACATAACAGAGCATTATGCAGTAGCTAATGTTCCTGGTGCTGTGTCAAATATCCCTACTATAGCCTTGATCAATGCTACTCTGAAATATGCACTGGCACTTGCTGATAAGGGGTGGCGAAAGGCATGTAAGGAGGATAAAGCCCTGTATAGGGGTTTGAATATCGTAAATGGAAAGGTGGTATTCAAGGCCGTAGCTAAGGTAGAACCGACCTTTTGTTAAAAGCCATCAGTGTGCTCGTATTGGAACAGCTCCGTATCGAGGCAGCAAGGGCAACCCTCAGTCCTCTGGTCATCACGAAAGATTACCGTTTCTTGCTCCCTGACTATGGAAACAGGGAGGTGCTGCTCAGTCCCATCCATAAGGCCCTCTATCTGCTCTTTCTGAATCACCCGGAAGGAATAGAGTTCAAGAACCTGGTGGATCATCGTGAGGAACTGTTTGCCCTCTACCGGAAAGTTGGCAACAGAATCGACCCCGATAAAATCACAGAAACAGTGAATCGCCTGACGAACCCTCTTGATAATGCCATCAACGAGAAGTGTTCGCGCATCAAGGCAGCTTTCTCTGACCTGATGGACGAATACCAGGCCGACTACTACATCATCAATAGCCATGTCAAGCGCCACCAAGGCTCTTCCATGAAGCTCTGGTTCGAGAGGTTGAAGATCATCAACCTTCCGAGGGAACTTGTAATCTACCAATGATGAGTATTTCCGCTATCTGTTGTCGCATGCCCCACAATTAGAACAGCCGTTGCACGTCACCCTGCTCCCACAGGTCTTGCAATGCGCTCTGAACAATGCTTGTGGCTTGATAATCTCATTGCCAAACAGATTGCCTTCAGGAAGGTGGAGCTTGTAGGATATGGGCTTCCCCTGAAAACTCAACCCACTCAGATAAGCTTGTTTACTCTGGACTTGCTTGTCATGAATTCGGTAAGTTCTTCCGTCCTTGACAAAGCAAGTACCAGTTTCGATGAAGTTGAATGATACATGGTAGGCCCTGCACTGATCACTCAAACTCTTCACCCACTCATAATGGCATGGCCTGGCACCGTCATAGTTCTCACCTCCACATAGTACATCTTCTATCTGCCCTGTGGCTAAATAGGAAGAAACGTCTATGGGACCAATGAATGGAGCAGCCATGAAGCCTTTGTGCCTGGCTGGAAGATCCAAAAGAATAGGAAGCCTCTCATCAGCTCTCTTCTGGTTCTCTGTAGTTACCGAGAGAAGAACATTCTCATAACCAGTTCCCCAGTCCTTTGGCAAGCATTCCTCGATGCGATGCGCACGCTTGGTGAGCAGGCGAAATACCATATCCGGACGACTCCTGATGATTCTCCAGGCTTCTTCTCTCCAAACATCAGCTTCCTCCACAAAGAAATCTGTGCTAAGCCCCACATACATCTCCATGCCAGAAGGATATTTGAAACTACCGTCTCTCTTTCTCTGAAGAGGCATGGCAAAGTTCTCAGTCCTGAAAACCTTCGCCGTGTCAATGCCTCTCTTGCCATCCAGAAAGTACATGTAGCAGTGCTCACATCCTTCACTGATTTTATGGCAGCCGTGCCATGGATTCCAGATAATCATATAGTGATAATTGCTTTTATGACAAAATCTTATCCATTAAAGAGAATAGTTCCTCTTCTGTTTGATAAGGGTAAATCACGAAGTAGGGATTACCTGTAAGCATGGCTGAAAGCTGAGTCTTGCTCTTGTCATAGAAGATATGACAAGGAATACCTCTGCTCTCAGCATAAGCCAATTCATAACCCACACCAAGTGAAGGATTGCTGCACTCGGCTACCACCATGTCGCTCTCCTGAAGCCATACTGTGTCCTGGTTGTAGATTTCAGTATCACTCATCCTGCCTTTTTCCATGAGATTGATGTCTGCCTGACCTATATGCTCGGTCAGAACGATGTCAGTGAGTTGCATATGTTCAATCATCTTTCTGTAGAGATCAGCAAAGTTTCTTCCTCCACGAATGGAACCTGCAAAATATATTTTCTTCTTCATGATTTCTGCTGCGTTAAATGTACTTATGAAAAACAATTCTTTCCCCATTGAGGAGCCTTCCCCTCTATTTTATGATAGTCATATTGACTATGATATTTAGAATATGGCTGCAAAGGTAATAAAAAATGAGAATATCCTTGTGAATCGTTCTACTTTTTTTAGGTAATTTGCTGGTTACTTGCAGAATTATTGCGATTTTCTTGTTTGTTTCAGAAAAAATGATTAGCTTTGCAAATTATTATATTGAGTTTAAATAAACATGGGCAATGATTACAAAGATTAGGTTACAAAACTGGAAGAGCTTTAAGGACTCTACTATATATATCGATTCTTTGGGTATCCTTATCGGAACCAATGCTAGTGGTAAGTCAAATGTGTTAGATGCGTTTGCCTTTCTCCGTGCTGTGGGGGAAGGTAAGAGCCTTCTTGATGCCATCCAGGCTGTTAGAGGTGGGGAAGACTGGATTATCCGTAGAGGTGAGGATTTTTTCTGTATTGAGATAGAAATAGAAATTGATGGAAGTTATTATCTTCTTGATTTGAGAGTGATTAAACGGAATTCAGTTTTCAGTTTTGGTCCTTGTGAAATTCATCGTTTAGGTATAGAAGGCGATGATGTCGTTCCTGGCAAGTTTATTGATTCTGCTCGCAATATCACATGGAAAATGTATGATGTTCCAATATTTCTAGATTTTTGGGCTAAGATATATGCTACTTTTAGAAATATCATCATTCTTGATCCTGTTCCTGCTAAGATGCGTGATTACTGCAAGATTTCAAAAGAGTTGAAGTCTGATGGTAGTAATGTAGCTGGCGTTTTATGTGCATTGGCACCTGAGGAAAAGAAGAAGGTGGAAGCACTGGTGTCTAGCTATGTTCGACCACTTCCTGAGCGTGATATTAACAAGGTGATATCTGAGCCTGTTGGCCTGATTAAGTCGGATGCCATGCTTTATTGTTATGAGGATTGGAATCCCGAACAACCTGTTGATGCAAGAGGTATGAGTGATGGTACGCTTCGTTTTATAGCGATTGTCGTAGCTCTTTTGACGGTTGCACCTCATAGTTTGTTGCTTATCGAAGAGGTGGATAATGGCTTGCATCCTTCTCGCGCAAAGGAGTTGGTTGATATGTTGAAGGATTTGTCACGACAGCGCCAGGTTGATGTGCTCTGTACGACGCATAATCCAGTTTTGTTAGATGAGTTAGGCAACAAGATGATTCCGTTTGTCAGCTATGTTACCCGTGATGAGAATGGTGATAGTCATGTCAATCTCTTGGAAGAAAAAGAGAATCTAGCCAAATTGATGGCTTCAGGAACAATTGGTAGAATGATGGTTAATGATAAAATATAATGAGAAAGGTATTGGTGATTGATACGAGTGTACTTTGTGTTTGGCTCAAAGTACCTGGCAAGGAAACTTGTGGTCCAAGCAAAGCCTTGGTTACATACGAGATGGTCTCTGAGAAAATAGAGGAAGAAAAGAAGAAAGGAACAACCTTTATTCTGCCGCTTGCAACGATCATTGAGACTGGGAATCATATAGCTCATTCTTCCGGAGACAGAAAGTCATTAGGCGAGGAATTTGCTCAAATCATGATTGATTCTGCTGATGAGAAATCACCATGGGCTGCATTTACTGAACAAAGCAGTTTGTGGAATCCTGAAAACTTAAAAAAGTTGGCAGAGAAATGGAAGGACACAGTTATAGGAGGGCAAGCTTTAGGCGATGCTTCTATAGTTGAAGTCGTAAAGTATTATACTGATTTAGGATATGAAGTTGAAATCTTTACAGGTGATGAAGGACTGAAAGCTTACGAGCCTACGGTTGAAATTCCTAGGAGAAGAAGAAAGTAAAAACGTTAACGAATAAAAATATCCATGTGAATCATTCAATTTTTCACATGGATATTCAGTTCTGACGGTATCATATATGTGATACTATTATTGTAAGTAAGGAATAGCAAACTTCACCAGACAATATCCACCTCCGATGAGCCAGCAATAAAGAATGGCAGCCAAGAGGAAAGGCTTAATGCCAGCTTTCTTGAATTTGTCAAAGCTTGTCTCGGCTCCCAATGCTGCCATGGCCATGGTCAGGAGGAAGGTGTCCAGTTGGTTAATCCAATCCACTATGCTTACCGGAAGTAAACCCAGAGAATTGAATCCGATCACTACCAGGAAGAGAATGGCAAACCATGGAATGCTGATTTTAGGCTTGTTGGTATCAGTATTTTCCAGACAATCTCTTTTGGCAACATCCCTTGCAACGGTCCATGCAATCACCAGTAATACCGGTACCAGCATCATCACCCTTATCATCTTCACAATGATGGCATTGTTGCTCACCTCGGCTCCCATGGCATTGGCTGCACCTACCACATGGGCTACTTCATGAACAGTGGAACCCGTAAAGAGTCCCATCATATCCGGTGATAGGTCAAAGATGCCAGCTCTGTAGAGAATAGGGTAGAGGAACATGGATAATGTTCCAAAGATGACTACGGTGGCTACGGCTACTGCCGTCTTGTAAGGCTTCGGACGAATGGCCCCATCCACCCCCAATACTGCAGCAGCTCCACATATAGCACTTCCGCAAGCTGTGAGAAGTGCAATGCTGCGGTCAATCTTTAGGAGTTTTCCTACTAGAATACCTAAGCCGATGGTGCCGCATACA
>OICF01000539.1_pt1 | contig 9984 bp, 9 predicted proteins | sample 1581211 | NCBI WGS metagenome assembly OICF01 (sample SAMEA3882534, study PRJEB24775) | human gut metagenome | biome: human-associated habitat; feature: intestine environment; material: feces | place: Netherlands | collected 2009/2010
AGATAAATACCTTGCCATCCTCATCTGCAATCCAACCATTGGCAAACACTACGTTCATCACATCACCAATATACTCAGGACCTTCTGGTACGAGGAGGTATCCACCTGGTTCTGCAATCACCTTAGTAGGATCCTCAAGAGAGGTCATATACATATAGAGCACATAACGGAGACCACTGGCACAGCCACGAACACCGTGAGCGAGGTGCAACCAACCCTTATCGGTCTGATTGGGTGAGGTCCCTCACCATTCTTCACCTCCTGGATGGTGTGATAATGACGGGCATTGATGATCTTCTCTTCCTTGATCTCCGCATGGGTGATGTCATCTACCAAAGCCCAGCCGATACCACCACCTGAACCTGTATCGATGAAACCATCCTGTGGACGGGTATAGAAAGCATACTTGCCATCTACAAACTCTGGATGAAGAACCACATTGCGCTGCTGACTCTTGGTCTTCAGGTCTGGAAGACGCTCCCAGTTTACCAGGTCCTTGGTACGTGCGATGGCTGCAGTAGCAGTAGCAGCACTCAGGTCGCCTGGCTGGTCATCATCGTGGCGCTCTGCACAGAACACGCCATAGATATAACCATCCTCATGGGCGGTGAGTCGCATATCATAGATATTGGTAGCAGGAATTACATCCTCTGGCATGGTGATAGGCTCATCCCAGAAACGGAAGTTATCTATACCGTTAGGACTCTCAGCTACAGCAAAGAAACTCTTGCGGTCGGCACCCTCCACACGAACAACGAGGAGATACTTGCCGTTCCACTTGATGGCACCTGAGTTCAGCGTAGCATTCATCATGATGCGCTGCATCAGATATGGGTTGCTCTTCTCATCGAAGTCGTAGCGCCACTCCAGTGGAGTATGTTCTGCGGTGAGGATTGGGTTCTTATATTTCTCGTAGATTCCATTTCCCCACTCTACCGGTTCATTCTTGCGGCTCAACAATTCCTCGTGATGAGCACGGAGAGCCTTCACTTTTTCTTGAAATGTAGTCATAATATATCTATTTTACTTTTTTACCTTTACAATGTCTTTAACAAAGAGCACTTTCTTTTCCTTCTTGAATGCCTTGAAGTCGTTCACGATGTCGCCATCGCCTATTCCTGGCAGGTAAGCTTCTTCCTGAGGCTTGTCCCAGGCATTGCGCCAGAAGAGCACATAGCTTACCTGATACTTCTGGAGTACAGGCCAGAGGGTCTTCGTAAACCAGTCTTTCTTCTGAGAGATTCCCCGGCAACCGGTCTCGGTGAGGGCAGGAATCTTACCCACCTTCTTTGCCGCTGCCATCATGACATCCAGGCTGGCAGAGAGATTCTGCTGATAGGCAGCATCGTCGTTATCAAATTCATAGATATCGATGCCCACCATATCCACATACTGTTCTCCTGGGAAACGCTCCAAGAAAGCTTCGACGGTCTTCTCGCTTCCGAAATTTGGCGACCACGCCCAAACGATGTTGCTGCACCCTGCTTTAGTAAGTCTGTGATAGGTATTTGCATAAAGTTGGTTGTATTGTGCAGGTGTGCAACTGTTGGCGCCCCACCAGAACCATCCACCATTCATTTCATGCCATGGTCGGAAGATTACAGGAACGAGTTTGCCGTCTTCGGTCTTGAGAGAGAGGATGAAGTCTGATACTTTTTTGAGCCAGCTGTCAAATTTCTGCTGCTGTACGCCTCCATCCATGACGGCAGCCACAGCATCTCCCTTCGGATCCCAGGCATTCTCGCCTGTTGCCGGATTCCAAGGATGCCAACTCAAGGTAACGATTCCACCTCTTTTATACTGAGCGATGATTTCCTGGCGCATTCTGTCAAACGGAACACCATCCAGATTCTCCTTGCTGTCGAGTTCTATCTTACCGAGGTCGAACCCCATCACTGCAGGATAATCGCCCGTAGTGAGGAGCACGTCGCTCTTTCCTTCATCCCATTTCCAGGTGGTACCATACACAGGGTCATCCTGATGACCCAACATAATACCCTTGTTTAATATTTTCTGCAGACGAATTTTCAGTTGTTCAGCAGGTGTTTTGCAGCAAACCTTTTTGTCTTTGCTGCAAGATGTACCTGCAGCCTGAACAGAAGCACCAGTGATACCATCCACCTGTGCCATAGCTCCCTGCATAGCCAGCAGACAAACAGCACTGATCAATATTCTTTTTCCGAACATAAATTTATTTAGTTAATTGTTGAATAATCCAAGCCTGCCATTCATCCCACTGCTCCTGATACCAGTAATGACCGGTCATCTGATAGAGGCTCAGAGTCTTTGGCGCTTTCACACTATTATATAATCCGTATGAAGAAGTTGGTGGAACCACCTCATCGTTATATCCGAAGCTATACCATCCAGGAACGGTGATACGACGGGCAAAGTTGACACCATCGTAATAGCGGGCACCTTCCAATCTAGCCTTTTCCAGTTCGGTGAGCTTAGTCTCCTTCCAGGCAGCCCCCTGAGCTTTATTCTCCTTATAGAAGTAGTGAGGCCAACCGCCTGCAACTCCATGGATTTCAGCTTCATAATCACACATAGCATCATGAACAGGAGCCAGGAACGTGATACGCTTATCGAGTGCAGCCACAGCAAGGGAGAGGAATCCTCCCTGCGAAGAACCCGTTACGCCGATGGTCTTGCCATCCCATTCAGGAAGCGCTGCGATGAAATCCACTCCACGCACAGCTCCGGTAACGACTCTCTTATACGAGTTACGGTCTGGATTTTCGAGATTGGTATCCCAATAGCCGTTCAGTTCACCGTTCAGGAGATCATCATACACCTTCTGCTCCATCGTAACAGGTATGCCATGAATACCGATTTCCAATACGATACACTTAGATGGCGCGGTATAGGTATCACCTGCATAAGGACGCACACCCGCACCCGGAACCCGGAGCAGGGCTGGATATTTGCCTTCCTTTACCGGAACACTCAGGATGCCATACATCTTAGAGCCCCACCGGTTGTTATTGTAACTGATCTCATATACATTTTTATCTTGAGTACAGCGCTCTGGAAGCAACACCTTGGTGATATTCAGGTCGGTTTGGCGAGCCTCATCCAATGCTTTCTTCCAAAAAGCATCAAAATCCTTCGGTTCCTGGGCATAAGGCTGAATCTTTTCTGGAGAGAAGCCTGCGGTGCAGAGTCCTTCGTAATCCTTTCCATCCACATGAGCAATGACCTTGAATCGGTAGAAGCCCGGCTTATTCAAGCTTCCGCTCCATTTCATCATACCATCCTTGAGGGTGATACTTTTCTTCACATCCGGAAACATGGCAGGACCAGCCTCATAATCTACCTTCACGTTGTTCAAAAGAGTACCACTCTTTCTAACATTCACTGAAAATTTGGCCTTCTCACCCACCTTGTAGTTCCAGTCCTGGTGATCAGGAGTCACACTCACTACGATGTTGTAGCCTTTGATTTGCGCGCTCAGCCCGAGAGAGCCGAGCGCACTCATCAGAACACCTATAATTATTAACCTATAAACCTTCTGCATTTCGTTCTAATTGTTTTTATTGTTTATTAATGTTAGTTATTGTTTATCGTAACTATTATCGTTCACCCAAAATCCTCTCAATAGGATTATTAAGTTTTACGGTTGCAAAGTTAGCACTATTTTCTGAATAACCCTTGTACTTTTTTGCTCAATAAACGTACTATCACGGAAAAACTGAAAAAAATCAATATTTAATATAAGGCAATAAGTATATGACATCGCGAATTCAACAACAAGTAAAACAAATACCGAGCCTCTTTTTTAAGAGACTCGGTACTTCATCATTTATTTCGCATGAAAGGCTATCAGACCTTCCATCGGAGCCCGCATAATCTTGACAATATGAAGATGATGCTCATCCTCCATCACATTTCTCAGGGGAGCTTCAAAATAATGAGCGATGCTTCCCACGAACCCTATCATCGGAATCCCCTCTCCCAAAGAAGAATCCCAGGCTTTCACGCCAGGTTCCAACTGCGAGATATCCTCCTGACTGGCTTTTACATACTGGATATAAGGTATGAGATTGTTCTCGTAAAAAGCATGGAAGTTGCTCAATACCACCCGATACAGTGCCATCGCCTCATTCAGTTTATCACTGCCGTTCTCATATTTCTCTCCCTCTGCTATCTGCTCAGAAATAAAAGGACAGATGGAAGCCAGAAAACGGTTTGCCAACGGTTCACGATACACCTTGTTGATGATACCGGGATAATCCAGTCCCGACCACTTCAGAAACCTCTTTTTGATAGCCGAAGGCAGACTGCCCTTGAAGATACCATTCAGGAAAAGCTTGCCCAAGACGGCACCGCTACCTTCGTCACCCAGAATATACCCCAGAGGCGGCGTATTCATCACAATCTTCGTGCCATCATAGAGACAACTGTTGGCTCCAGTGCCCAGGATGCAGGCGATGCCAGGCTTGTTGCCGAAGAGCGATCTTGCCGCTCCTATCATATCCCCCTCAGCCTCTACCTTGGCTCCAGGAAAAGCCTGCTGCAAGAGAGAGTTCATCCGGGGCTTCATCGCCTCGGTTACACCGCTGCCATAGAAATACACTTCCCGGGGGGATTCCGGCAAGATGAGTTCCGACTTCAGAATCTGAAGCACTTCGGCATCCTGCATGTGAATAGGATTGATGCCCTGCGTCTTGCAAGTCATCACTACTTGACCTTGCCCGTCTATCAACGACCAGTCGGTCTTGGTGCTGCCACTGTCTGCTATGAGTATGTTCATTGTCGTATTTTTTAAATGCACTGCAAATGTAATGATTTTCGGTGAAATATCGCAAAGAAAAGGAAAAAAAGATACTTCATCAAGCTGATAATCTTAAAAAACGCATATTATTCTTGGGTTTTTCGTGAATTATTAATAACTTTGCACACAAATAGACAAATAATTAAGGAAGAAATAACAATAAAATAATATAATTATGGCAACATTCATTGCAGGACCATGCGTCATCGAGTCGATGGAACTACTGGATACAGTAGCTCAGGAACTCGTTCGTATCAACCAGGACTTAGGAACCGACATCATATTCAAGGCATCCTTCGATAAGGCCAACCGAACCAGCATCCACTCTTTCCGTGGTCCTGGTCTGGAGAAAGGTCTGCAGATGCTCAGCGACATCAAGTCGAAATACGGACTTCGCATCACCACCGATATCCACGAGAGCTATCAGGCTGAAGCTGCGGGCAAGGTATGCGATATCCTCCAGATACCAGCTTTCCTCTGCCGCCAGACCGACCTGCTCGTATCGGCTGCCAAGACCGGCAAGATAGTCAACATCAAGAAGGCTCAGTTCCTCAGCGGAAGAGACATGAAGTATCCGGTTGAGAAAGCTTTGGATAGCGGAGCCAGCGAAGTATGGCTCACCGAGCGTGGCAACTGCTTCGGCTACAACAATCTCGTGGTAGATTTCCGCAACATTCCGGATATGAAGGAGATTGTACCTAATGTCATCATGGACTGCACCCACAGCGTACAGCGACCAAGCGCAGGCGATGGCAAGACCGTGGGCGACCGCAAGTTTGTGCCAGCCATGGCAAAGGCTGCCAAGGCATTCGGTGCAACAGGCTACTTCTTCGAGGTGCATCCCGACCCAGACCAGGGCAAGAGCGATGCAGCCAACATGCTGGAATTAGCCAAGTTAGAATCTCTCATTCAGGAACTCCTGTAAGAGAATCTAATCATAAAGTTCAATGTTCAAAAATCTAAGTTCAAAGTAAATCATGGACAATAAGACAATAAGAAGTTATGGCGAACAGGCTCTGAGAGACGAGGCACAGGCCATCCTCGACCAGATCGCCTTATTGGACGATAATTTTGAGAAAGCCGTAGATATGATGTATCATTGCCAGGGCAAGATCATCGTCACGGGTGTGGGCAAGAGCGGACACGTGGGTGCCAAGATTGCAGCAACCCTCGCCTCTACAGGTACACCGGCTTTCTATATCAACCCGCTGGACGTATATCACGGCGACCTCGGTGTGATGACCGACAAGGACGTGGTGCTGGCACTGAGCAACAGTGGTCAGACCGACGAGCTGCTCCGCTTCATCCCGATGGTGCTCCACATGAACGTGCCTATCATCTCCATAACGGGCAATCCGAATTCACTGCTGGCAAAATACTCCAACCATCACATCACCGTCAAGGTGAAGAAGGAGGCTTGTCCGCTCAACCTTGCTCCTACCAGCAGTACCACTGCTGCCCTCGCCATGGGCGATGCTCTGGCAATAGCCCTGATGCAGGTGCGCCACTTCAAGCCACGCGAATTTGCCCAGTTCCATCCGGGCGGCGAATTGGGCAAGCGTCTCCTCACCACCGCCGAAGACGTGATGCGCAGCGAAGACATGCCTATCATCCCTAAGGAGATGCATCTGGGCGAGGCCATCATCCATGTGAGCAAGGGTAAGCTCGGACTGGGAATCTCGCTCGATGAAGACCAGCGTGTCATCGGTCTGATTACAGATGGAGATATCCGCCGTGCCATGGAGAAGTGGCAGGCTGAATTCTTCAACAAGACCGTGAGCGACATCATGACCACCACTCCGAAAATGGTGACTCCGAAGACCAAGATTTCGGAGATTCAGCGCATTATGCACAAATACAAGGTACATACGGTACTCGTAGTAGATAAGGATAATCATTTGAAAGGCATCGTAGATCACTATGCATGCATGGTTTAAGATTCAGGAACGGATTACACGGATTTATAGATTACACGATTATAGATAAGATGAGATATTATTTATTAATAGCTACTTTATGGCTGGCTAGTTCGCTGTGCAGCGCACAGACCAGCGATTCATTGATAGTCAACCAGCTTCGCGGGAAGGGTGTCAGCTTTTCCCACGACAACTCCGTCACGCTCCTGATGAGCGGACAGGAGAAATTCGATGATATGTTTCAGGCAATCCGTCAGGCTAAGCACAGCGTGCATCTGGAATACTTCAACTTCCGCAACGACAGCATTGCCTCCCTCCTCTTCGACCTCCTTGCCGAGAAGGTGAAGCAGGGTGTCAAGGTAAGAGCCCTCTACGATGGCTTCGGAAACTCATCCAACAACAAGCCGCTGCGAAAACGGCATCTCAAGGAAATCCGTGCCAACGGCATCGAAATCTTCGAATACAAGCCCCTGAAGTTCCCATGGGTGCATGCCGTTTTCAACCGCGACCACCGCAAGATTGTAGTCATCGACGGACAGATAGCCTATACCGGCGGCATGAACGTTGCCGACTATTATATAAAAGGTACGAAGGTGGTAGGCGAATGGCACGATATGCACTGTCGCATCGACGGCAGCGAGGTGAATACCCTGCAGAAGATCTTCCTCAAGATGTGGAACAAGGTAAGCGGACAGCATATCGACGGCGAGGAGTATTACCGCAAGGAGAAGCAAGACTACCTGGTAGAGAATCTCAAGCCCGATACCACCGCCACGGCTTATCACAAGACGGTGGGCATCATCAATCGTGAGCCGCATATCACGAAGGATATCATCCGCTACTTCTATGTGAATGCCATCAACGATGCCCAGGACAGCATCAAGCTCATCAGTCCCTACTTCACTCTGAGTCCCAAGCTCAAGAAGGCATTGAAGCGGGCGGTGAAAAGAGGCGTCAAGGTAGAGATCATGCTTTCTACCAGGAGCGATATCCCGCTCACTCCCGATTGCGGATTCTATAATGCCCACAAGCTGATGAAGGCTGGCTGCCATGTATGGATGTACACGCCGGGCTTCCATCATACCAAGATTATCATGGTAGATGGCAAGTTCTGTACCGTAGGCAGCGCCAACCTCAATGCCCGAAGCCTGCGATGGGATTACGAAGAGAATGCCGTGATTGTGGATTCATGCACTACCCACCAGCTCGACCGCCTCTTTGACAGGGAGAAGAAAGACAGTTTCCTGCTCAACGAGCAGAATTGGCGCAAGTGGCGCACCGGATGGCAAAGATTCAAGGGATGGTTTGCGGCAAAGTTCCTCACCCCATTCCTGTAAACAGATAACAGATATATCAGCAATATGATGAACGAAGAAATGAAGAAAGCAATGGCAGGCAAGGCGATGCCCGAACTCGCCATTGTAGATAACAATACGCTGGCAGCCTTGGGTCTCAAGGGACTGCTGGAGAGTGTCGTTCCGATGGTAAAGATCAGCATCTTCGGTACATTCGGCGAATTTGAGTCGAATGCACCCGAACGTTTTATGCACTATTTTCTGGCTCACCGCAACTTCTTCATCGAAGAGGCGCATCGCCCCCATACCATCGTGCTTACCCCCTGCAACGACCTCAACTCGCAGCTGCAGGGATTCCACTGCATCTGCGTCAACGTACCGGAATCAAAGCTCATCCGACAGTTGATCCGTCTGCAGCGTTCGGGACATCCCCACGGCGAATATATCCCGCCTATGGATTCCTCAGAGTCCAGGGAGAAAGCCCTTTCAGACAGGGAAATCGAGGTACTCTCGCTGGTGGCACAAGGCAAAATCAACAAGGAGATAGCTGAAAAGCTCTTCATCAGTACCACCACCGTGATTACCCACCGCAAGAATATCCAGGAAAAACTGGGTATCAAGAGCGTTTCTTCGCTCACCATCTATGCCGTGATGCACGGATATGTGGATATCAACAAGATTTAACGCTTAGGGGCATCCCCCAAAATGATGATGCCACCCTTTCACATACCTACATATAATGATAGTGCCTTCCCCGCAAGCAGCAGGGAAGGCACTATCATTTTATAAAAAATAACATTTCAAAGGTCATTTTTTCTAAGCAAAACTAGAGTTTCACCGTAGAAATATCAACCAGATTGTTCACGATGGCAAAAATCGTCAGGCCCGCAGGAGAATGAATCTGAAGCTTTCGGGCGATGTTTCGGCGATGGGTAATCACCGTGTTCACGGAGATGAAGAGATGGTCGGCTATCTCCTTGTTCGACATACCCTGAACCAGCGCAATGATTACATCCTTCTCACGGTCGCTCAACTGCTCGTCGTTGTTCGGCGTCTGGTTGATCATACTCGAGATCTTGGCACTCACATCATTCTGCTTCAGTTTTCGCTCGGCATTTCTCACCGCAGGAATAAAGATTTCTTCCTCCACCTCAGAGTGATGCGTAAGCCACTCCTCGTTGTTGTAGATGTCATAGAGGGTAGCACTGAGCTGGTTGTTGTGCAGTCCATCCGAAGGCAGATACTTGATGATGATGCTCTTCAGTTCCTTCAGCTTCATATCCACCTGCACATGATGCTTCGAGAAGGTTTCGATATCAAAGCTGGTATTGGCATTACCATCTATAAGTGCCTGAACATAAGGGAATACCATCTTCTCTTCATACTTCATGTGGTTGGTGATGCTGTGGGCATAATCATCATAGAGTTTCAGGATCAGTCGCGCCAGATTATCCGTTTCATCCAGCGCATCCACCAGCTCCTTACGGATAAAAGGCAACTGGAAATCTATGTAGTAGGCATGCGATGCCTTGAGATAATGCAACAAAGTCGGCAACGACAACCGGTCGGCATTGTCGTACTCCTTGTAACCATTTATCGTAAAATTTACCACGGCAAGGAAGGTGTAGGTATCCACGTTCTGCTCATCGCAGACTTCCCTTACCGTCTTGTCGCCGAATCCCAGGTTGATGCCGAAGCTACCCAGGCTCTGCAAGATATTGTAATTGTCTCTAATGATGCTGATCATCTTGTCGTCAGCCTCATACATCTTCTGATTTTTCATCTTGTTCTATCCTTAAATGCAAACATCCTTGTATCAAGAACATTCATCATGTTTTTATTTCGGTTGCAAATATACAAAAAAGTTTCGAAACCCGCAATACCTAGAAATGGGGATGCCGATGTTTACCGAAATTTAGGTATTGCAAGATTTTTTAAAACTCCGTACCTTTGCACCCGAAATCGAGAAAGAGCGCGGTGATGATTGCCACTCCCG
>OICF01000543.1_pt1 | contig 9899 bp, 9 predicted proteins | sample 1581211 | NCBI WGS metagenome assembly OICF01 (sample SAMEA3882534, study PRJEB24775) | human gut metagenome | biome: human-associated habitat; feature: intestine environment; material: feces | place: Netherlands | collected 2009/2010
CTTTGTATCATTTGATCGTTATGATGGTAACATTGATTTTCAATTTGAGCCAAAGAATGAAAAAGATGTTCCAGTTGGAAAGACAAAGATTACACATTCGGATGTAGAAGTTGTTTACTACGAAGATGGATATAAGATTGATAGTGGTAGAAGTGATATTGAACCAATCTTGTTAAAAGATGCGGGAGAGTATATTGTCAGTTTTGATGCGGATTCTAGGTATTATGAATCCATTCCATTCAAAGTAACCATTCTTCCTAAAACTATTGAATTGCAATTACTAAACTATCAAAAATATGTTGGAGAAAAAGATCCAGTATTAGAAACAGATGACTACATATTAATTAGAGAACCTGGTGAAGAAATTGGAAATTATAAGCTTACCGCACAGAGCAAGTCAAAAAATTATAAATATGAAATTGTTGCAAATGATACATTCACTATCTTAGATTCAAAGCAACAAAGCATAAGACCAGAAGAAAAGAAAGATTCATTAGTATCAATTATTGCTTCAAAAAAGGATGAGATTAAACAAGCAAATGCTTCTGATGAGAATCCAATTATAATCACTGAAACCAAGGTAGATAAAAAATCGGAGAAAACAGAAACAAAGGTTGTAACAGGTGTATTAAATTTTACTTCAATGTATTATTTGATGATGATATCTAGTATTGCAATGGTAATCTATATCTTAATAAAGAAAAGAAATGTTAACAGTTAAATAGCAAGAGAAAATGAGCCTTCGCTTCTAGATTAAGTGAAGGCTTTGATATTTTTAAATGACATAATAAATTAACAAATGATGCTATTTTGCTATATTGATAAATGTATGCTAAAATTTATTAGCGTATAACACGTGTTTAACGCTTTAGTTAATTTAACAGAATCTCTTGATTGTTGAAGATATACATATGAATTTTCAGTTGAGATAATTTTAAATGGTAGTAACAAAAATTTAATAACAACATATTTTGAAATTTATATTTTAGTCCATTGTATAGTTATATTAATAAGTTTTGATTGGTTCTAGAATTGAGGAGATAGAGCACATCTAAAACAATTGTGAATTTTTTTGTAAATATGTTGTTATAAAATAAATGAATGACATTTAATTAATTATTTTTTATAGCAATTCGTGATAAAAATAAATACTAACATGAAACGCTTTAGATAATATTAAATGAACAAATTTATTGATAATATGTTTAATAAGTGATTGATTATTAGCTGTCCTCATGAATGATTACAGTAAAAGGAAAGGAAAATATATGCAACACGTATTTTTAGTTGGCGCAAAGTCTTTAGGCGCATATGGTGGATATGAAACGTTTGTTTATAAATTAACTGAGTATCATCAGAATAATAATAATCTTAAATATCATGTAGCTTGCAAAGCAAATGGAAATGGATGTATGGATGAAACTAAGTTGAGCAACGTCACAAGAATTTGTGATTCAGAATTTGAATTTCATAATGCACATTGTTTCAAAATAACTGTTCCAGAAATTGGTGCTGCACAAGCTATTTATTATGATATTAAATCATTGGATTATTGTTGTGAATATATTAAAAACAACAATATAAAAAATCCGATTGTATATATAATGGCTTGTCGTATTGGCCCATTTATGAAAAAATATTATAAAAAAATCCATAAAATGGGAGGACAAGTTTATTTAAATCCAGATGGACATGAATGGATGAGGGCGAAGTGGAGTGCACCTGTACGTAAATATTGGAAAGAATCTGAGAAAATGATGGTTAAATGGAGTGATTTAGCTATTTGTGATTCTATAAATATTGAGAAATACATTCATGAACAATATGATGGAAAGGGTATCGGTAACGGAAATCCTAAAACTACATATATTGCTTATGGTGCGGACTTAACGCCAAGTATTCTATCAGATACCGATGCCAAATTGGTTGATTGGTACAAAGAAAAAGGGTTAACTAAAAAGGATTATTATTTGGTTGTAGGAAGATTTGTTCCTGAAAACTCATTCGAAATTATGATTCATGAATTTATGAAATCAAATTCTAAAAGAGATTTTGCAATAATCACGAATGTGAATGATAAGTTTTTAAATGAATTAGAAAGTCGTTTACATTTCTCAAAGGATAAACGAATTAAATTTGTTGGCACGGTATATGATCAAGAATTGTTGAAGAAAATTCGTGAGAATGCATATGCATATTTCCATGGGCATACCGTTGGGGGAACAAACCCAAGCTTAATCGAAGCACTAGGTAGTACAGATTTAAATTTATTGGTTAATGTTGGATTTAATAAAGAAGTTGCTATTGATTCGGCATTATATTGGGATAGAGAAGAAGGCAAGTTAGCTCAATTGATTAATCAAGTTGACAATAAACCTGAGGTAGAAATCAAAGCTTTGGGTCTTAAAGCCAAGGAACGCGTACAGAAGGCATATACATGGAAAAAAATATGTGGTCAATATGAAGATGCATTCCTTTCAGGAGAAAACTAGTTATGATAGATATATTGTATTTACATTCTGGTGCTGAGTTATATGGAGCAGATCAAATTTTGATAAATATTGTAACAAATTTAGACAGAGAAAAGTATACACCTCATGTATTGATTCCGAACGATGGCCCTTTGAAGGATATTTTAGATAAGAGTAACATAGATACAACAATTATTGATTATCCAATAATTAGAAGAAAATATTTCAATCCTAAAGGTATGATTGAATATTGTGTATCATATATGAAGAGTATAAAACGAATTAGTAATTATATTGAAGAACATGATATAAAAATTATTCATAATAATACACTAGCCGTTTTAGAAGGTATTTATTTCTCTACTTTTAAAAATATTCCAGTTATTTTTCATTTACATGAAATGATTGAACATCCGAGAGTAGTGGCAAAAATAATGTATAAAATCGCATTAAATCACTCTACTAAAGTCCTGGGAGTTTCAGAAGCATTAAAAAATTATGTTTTAGGCTTAACTAAAAGTAAAAAAGATATGTTAGTATTGCATAATGGTATTGTAGATAAATCTTTACTTGAAAAAAAAGTTGATATAAGAAAAGAATTAGGGATTCCAAAAGATGCCATTGTTTATACACATGTAGGAAGAATAAATGCTATAAAAGGGCAAAAAGATTTTATTGACGCACTCAAAAAAACGGAGAATCAAAATATATATGGGTTAATTATAGGAGATGCGTTTTCAGGAGAAGAGTGGAGAGTCAATGGGCTTGTTGATTATATAAATAATAGTGGTATTTCTAATCGAATTATTTATCCGGGCTTTAGAGAAGATATGCAAAACGTATATAACATTACTGATGTACTAGTATTATCAAGTGTACAGTATGATTCATTTCCAACTGTTGTATTAGAGGCGTTGTCTTTTTCAAAACCAGTTATTGCTTATGATTGTGGTGGTGTTGTTGAAATGGTCCAGAATGAAAATAATGGATATATTGTTGATCAAGGAGATATTGAGGCATTATCGTCTAAAATTGAATACTTATCAAAAGATTTTAACATAAGAAAAAAAATGGGGATGAATAGTAGAATTAGATTTGAAAAAGAATTTTCAATAAGAGAATTTATTATTCGTTTACAAGATATTTATAACAATTTAATTTAAAAGAGGTTAAAATGTACGATAAATTAGTTATTGTTGCTGGATTTCAAGAAGATAAAAACAATGGTCCAACCGGTGTAATTAAAGGATTAATAAAAGGTTTTAATGAGAATGGATTCACTGATTATGAATTATTACTATACAAAAATGATGAATCAAAATCGGCTTATATAAAGCGAATGGTAAAAAAAATATTTGGATGTAAAAATTGTATTATAAATGTTCACACAGATGGATACATTATTCCTTTTATAGTTTATTTTTTGACTTTATTAAATAAGAAAAACAAATATTATTTAACATGTCATGGCTTATCAAAAATTGAAAAAAATTTTGATGCAAACATTAATATAAAAAATACATTTTTAGAGAAAATACTGTATACGCATTTTCCAAATCTGATTTGTGTTTCACAAATGCAAAAGGATGACATTTTTAAATTATATGGTCGTAAAGACAATGTAAATGTTATCGAGAACGGAACTGATGCATGGGATATTTATAAAGTAACTGAAAGAAAAGAAGAATATTTAATTAGTATTATTAATTTGGGAGGGTTATCTGAAAGAAAAGGTTTAACAACTACGTTGAAATTGTGTAGAAGTTTAAAAGATAAAAACATTAGTTTTAAAATGGATGTTTTTGGTAGTAAAGTAAATGAATCACAACAAAAATATTTTGAAGAAATGGTAAATAAATTGGATTTACAAAATGAAGTTCATTATGTTAAATATATTAGTAATAAAGATGAATTATATGAAACAATTCAAAACTATAATATAATGCTTTGTTTGAGTGAATATGACACTTTTAATGTTGCAATATTAGAGGCAATTGCTTTAGGGTGTATTTGTATTTCAAGCAATCGTTGTGGAGCAACTGATATTGTTTTGAAGAACAATGCCGGTTTTGCATATTCAAAAGAAGAAAACAATTTAAATGAGATTGTTGATTATATTGAATCCTTTGCAAATTGTGAGAATAAAAATATTTGTTGTGTTCAATATGATAATTTAAAAACTGAATATTCATGGAAGGGTATATCAAAAAAGTATATAAATATGGTGAAATATGATTGAAGTGTTAAAAAAAAAGAAACTGGAATATTGTGATTTATTAATTCTTATTGTTTTAATATGTTCTTTTTTATATGGAATAATTCAAAAAAGTCTTATTTTATATATACCGATTTTTGCATTCGCAGTAATGAAATTTAAATATGGAATGAAAATATTTGATGCAAAGGATAGTATATTATTAATTTTATTAGCACTAATTGTTCCTGATAATTATTTAATCATTGTCATGGTTTTATATTTGTGTTTTATAAATATAAAACAACACGGATTAAAGTTTAAAACGAGAAAAATTTTAATTTACACTGCTTGTTTAATTGTCTATATTTTGTTCAATCTTATTATTCACATACAAAATGTTAATAATATATTCTTTTATCTATTATATAATCTGCCTTTTTTAGTATCGGCATTATTAATGATGAATGTGATTAATAAAAAGGGATTCAGAAAAGGGGATATAGATTATTTATTAAAATGCTTTGTACTTATACAAATAGTCGCTATCATATCTTATGCACTAACACATTTAAAAATTATTTTTAGTATGATTGATAATGACTGGGTTTCAGGTACTTTAGGAAATTATCATAGTGATGTACTTATGATAATTTGTTCATTTGCTTTTTTATATTTTTTATTTCGTATAAATGAAGATAGAAAGTGTGTTGGATGGGCTATTGCATCAGCTATAGTTGCTTTAGCAACAACATCGGTAACATATACAATTGCTTTGTTGTTTGCTTTTGTAATTGGCATTGTATTTACTAAAAGTATTGATAAAAATAAAAAAATAAAATATGGAATGTTCATTTTGCTTGGTATTATAGTATTTTATTTATTAAGTCCTCGCTGGGTAACTGCGCAATTGTTTAGATTGTTTGATTTCAATTACTTTCAATACCGAATCCCAAAAATTAAATATTATATTACAACATTTATAACAATGCCATTTACTGAAGGGATATTTATATTATTGTTTGGTGCAGGCGCAGGGTTGTATTCGTCACGAGCGGCTGAAACTTGTGCAGGTGGGTATATAGGTATATATGATAAATTATTTACTCCATATAGTTCACATTGCAGAAAAAAATATATTGAGTCAGTATTTAATTCAATCGATCCAACACATGAAGCGAAAACAAGTTTGTTAGGTAGTGCTAGATCCTCTTTGATAGCAGTAAATGGAGAGTTAGGACTAGTAGGAACTGTTTTTTTAATATTGTTCTTTAAATATTTATATTCAGGAACGAAAAATATCTATAAAAATATTTTGGTTAATTATTTTATTTTATTGATGGTGTTCGAGAGCATTTTAGAATTTCCTAAAATGGGAATAGTATTTTGGATTGTTTACACAAGTATTCGTTATTCAGAAAATAAAAACACAAATAATGATACTTGTAAGGAGGTTTAGATAACTAATGTGCAAAATTGATTTTACTTTTGGAGTACTTGCATATAATCAAGCAGATATAATTTGTGAAACTTTAAATAGTATCAAATATCAGATTTTAAATTTTGGTAAACATTTAAATTGTCGACTAGTCATTACTGATGATAATTCAAAGGATAATACTGTTGAAGTTTTAGAAAAATGGATAAGTCAAAATGGATATCTATTTAAACAAATAATAAAGAAATATAACGATAAAAATCAGGGTGTTCCTTCAAATTATGATTTTATTATGAATCAAATACACGAAGAATGTTTTAAAGTTATAGCCGCAGATGATTTAATTTCTTCAAATGATATTTTTAAAAAAGCTAATTCGATTTCACCTAATACTATATATAATGGCTTACCTGTTTACATTAAGAATAATAAGATTGAATTGAATAATAATGCTTTAAGACATCAATTTTGGGTGATGCAAAAAAATATGACTCACAAACGATATATAAGAGAGTTTAAGCTTGGAAAGTTGTTACATACGCCATCAATGTTATATTCGAAAAAAATGTATGTTGATGGGAAGTGTAGAGAATTAAATAGTCAGTTTAAGTTTTTTGAGGATAATCCTACTTGGTATTGTATGTTTAAAAACATTCCATCTTTAAAATTGCAATTTGATGAAGAATGTTTGGTGTTATATAGAATTAGTGAAAGATCTATAAGTAATAGAAAAAAAAAAGATTCAGTAAGTGAAGCTTTTAAAAATGAACTTTATAGATTATACAAAATCTATATTAATGAAGGAGATATTTTTGATAAGATTTATTTCTCTATAAAAATGAATAGTTTTTTTGAAGCTATCCATTTTACAACTTTTTTAGAAAAAATTAAGAAATTTATAATTCTTATTTATTGTATATTACATAGAGGTAAATTTAACTTATTTAAAGAAGTTGCAAATATAGAATTGGAAAAACAAATACAATTTTATGAAAATATTAAGAGCGAATCGTTCATTTAATTGAAATTTTTAAATAATTTGTTGTTAGAATATAGGAGGAATTTAATAATATGAATGTACCATTTGTAAGTTTTAAGCCAATGGAAAAAGAATTAGATAAAGATATTAGAAGTGCTTTTGAAAGAGTATACAATAGATCTTGGTATATTGAGGGTCAGGAAGATGAAACCTTTGAAAAGTCTTTTGCAGAATATTGTAATGTAAATTATTGTATAGGTGTAGGTAATGGATTAGATGCATTAATGCTTGCATTAAAAGCATTGAATATAAGCTGCGATGATGCAAGTTTTCCTTCATGAACAACAATACCATCACGAATAATACGTGCTGAGCTGTCACGCTGAATTGTTCCATCTAATACATATATTGCAACTGCATTAGCTGTAACATATGTAGGTGCAAAATTAGTTTTTGTTGAACCAGATATTCGTACATTTAATATTGATCCGACAAAAATTGAAAAAGCAATTACGCCTAAAACAAAAGCAATCATGCCGGTTCATTTGTATGGACAACCATGTGATATGGATCCAATAATGGAAATTGCTAATAAATACAATTTGTTTATAATTGAAGATTGTGCTCAAGCGCATGGAGCTAAATACAAGGGTAAAAAAGTAGGCTCATTTGGTAATACATCGGGGTTTAGTTTTTATCCAGGCAAAAATTTAGGCGCATTAGGAGATGCAGGAGCTACTGTTACTAATGATAAAGAATTAGCAGATAAGGTTAGAGCTTTAGGAAATTATGGATCAGATTACAAGTATCATCATATTTTAAAAGGAAATAATTCAAGACTAGATGAAATGCAAGCAGCATTTTTATCTGCTAAACTTCCACATTTAGATAGAATGAATGAAGAAAGAAGAAGAATTGCAGATAAATACTTAGCAGGAATTAAAAACCCTAAAATCATATTACCCTATGTTATAGATGATGTTGTGCCAGTATGGCATATTTTTGGGGTGCGTTGTGAAAGTAGAGATAGCTTAGAAATTTATTTAAAACAAAATGGAATTAGTACAAATAAGCATTATCCAATCCCAATGCATTTACAGGAATGTTATAAAAATCTCGGATATAAAGAAGGTGATTATCCAATTGCGGAAACAATTAGTAAAACAGAGCTTAGTTTACCAATGTATTATGGAATGACTGATAAAGAGATTCAATACGTTATTGATGTAATAAATAGATATAATTAGGCGTAAAATACAGTTAGTATACTGTATTTTTTGTCTTATATATAAAGTAAGTGTGATAAATTCAGGTTAGGTAGGTAGCAAATAATGAATTTGAGAGAGTTAGAAATAAAAGATGCACCATACATGTTAGAATGGATGCATGATGATTCAGTTGTTAAAAATTTAAGAGGGAAATTTAGTAGTAAAACTATAGAAGATGCAAAAAAATTTATTATCGATTCACAAAGCCTAAAGCATGATGTTCATCTTGCTATTGTTTCAGACGAAGATGAATATATGGGCACTGTAAGTTTAAAAAATATAGATAATAATAACAAAAGCGCTGAGTTTGCTATAACTGTGAGAAGTAGTGCTATGGGTAAAGGATATTCATGGTATGGAATGGATGAGATTATTAAACGTGCATTCAGAGATTATGGCTTAGAGAACGTATATTGGTGTGTAGACAAAAATAATACTCGTGCTGTTAGATTTTATGATAAGCACAATTTTCATGAAGCACTAGATATACCTATTGAAGTTTTAAATAGATATAAAGAAATGAATAATTTAAAGTGGTATTCAATTTTAAAAGGGGATGTACAAGAAGAGAGAAAAGCAGTTGCAGGCTGTAAAATTATACACATAAAAACAATTCCTACAGTTGATTCTGGAGAATTATCTTTCTTTGAATCTGGTAATGAAATTCCTTTTAATATAAAAAGAATATATTATATTTCGAAAGTTCCAGAAGGCGTTAGAAGAGGGTATCATGCCCATAAAAATTTAAAACAATTATTATTTTGTCCATATGGAAGAATACAATTGATACTAGAAAATAAAGATGGTAGAGAAGAAATAGAGTTATCTGATCCATCAATTGGAGTTTTAATTGAAAAAACAATTTGGAGAGAAATGCTTTGGCTTCAAAAGAATTCTGTTCTATGCGTTGCTGCATCTGAATTTTATGATGTAGATGATTATATTAGAGATTACGAAATGTTTAAGGAGTATATAAGTAGCTATGAATAAAGTTTATCTATTGTTAAAAAACATTAAATATTTATGTACGCATAATGTTCGTGAAGAGATTTTAAATAGTCAATATGACACTTTATTGAGTGTAGAAGATTACTGTAATTACGAAGCAGACGAGAATTATATACCATTAAGTGAAAGGTTAAAGATTTTTGATTACTCTCAAACAATAAATATTCTTTTGAATGATCCAAAAAGTTTTTGTAGATTTGGGGATGGAGAAATTGAATTAATCTGTGGTAATTCAATTCCTTTTCAAACATATAATGAAAAATTAGCTAGTATTTTACTAAATATATTAAAAGATGATGAGACTGATTTATATGTTGGCATTAATTACAACTATTTTCATTCTACTAAGATTTTAAATGACTATAACCGTAAGTTTTATATGTTAAATGTAAGAAAATATAGAAATTTTCTATTAGAAAATTGTACTAGAAATAGAGATTACATCGCTGCAGGTTTCAACCAGCTTTATGTTATATCGGATAGTTATGATTATGAAAAATATTATGCACAATTAAAATCTATGTTTAAAGGAAAAGAGTTG
>OICF01000549.1_pt1 | contig 9846 bp, 8 predicted proteins | sample 1581211 | NCBI WGS metagenome assembly OICF01 (sample SAMEA3882534, study PRJEB24775) | human gut metagenome | biome: human-associated habitat; feature: intestine environment; material: feces | place: Netherlands | collected 2009/2010
CAGCCAGTCCGCCTGATACAATCTGTGCTCACGGAGCAATGGAACCGCCGTATCCAGCGCAGGGAGTGCCGAGTCCTCGTTGATCGGTATATACGCGGAGTAGAACACACGCTTCAGATCGTATCGCTGATACAGTCTCTGGGCTGTGTGTATGAGCGTGTAATCCGACTCTCCGCTGGCTCCAACTATCATCTGTGTGCTCTGTCCCGCCGGGGCAAATGCCTGTCTCCTGTCTGTATCTCCAAACATGACAGGGAGGGGCGAAGAGGCAGCACCGATGTCTCTTTTATCAGAGGTCATTCCATCTGTGAGTGTCTCTGCTGCTGACATCCGCAGAGCACCATGTCTTTCCTGCCCTGCCAGCTCTGCTTTGTATGCGGTCAGATCCTTCTGCAGATTCTTCTCGTTGAATATGCTTCCAGTAAGGTATCTGTTGATACCGCTCCTCTCCATACGCGCAGTCTTGCCCACCGCCAGTCTGTGGGATTCTATAGTGCTGGTCAGCTTGCCCATGGGATCAAGTATGGTGCCAAAGCTCTTGTTCGGGGCAAGCTTCTTCAAACCCTCCTCAGTCGGCAGCTCCATATTAACACTTATCCTGTCCGCTAAATATCCCACCATGCTTATAAGCTCATCCGATGCCCCCGGAATGGTCTTCACATGGATATATCCATTGAACCTGTACTTCGTCCTGAGAAGATACAGAGTCTCACACATCCTCTGCATGGTGTATGTCGGATCCCTGAGCACTCCAGAGCTCAGGAACAACCCTTCTATATAATTCCTCTTGTAGAACTCTATGACCAGATCGCACAGCTCCTCCGGTTCAAATGTCGCTCTTGGCACATCATTGCTTCTGCGGTTCAGACAGTACTTGCAGTCATATACACAGTGGTTCGTCATAAGGACCTTAAGCAGCGATATACATCTTCCATCCGCTGCAAAGCTGTGACATATACCACATGATACACTGTTGCCCAGGGCTCCCTTCTGTCCCTTCCTGTCCACTCCACTGGATGTACACGCCACATCATACTTCGCCGCATCCGCCAGTATATTCAGTTTTTCCTTCGTTGTAAGTCCTGTAATTATCTCGTTCATGCATAATATTATACGAACATTTGTTCGGTATTGCAAGAGGTAATTTCTGGTTGCCGGTTAAAGCATAATATTACTTATGGATGGCGCAGACAAAAAAAGACCAGACACACTCTGAACGAATGTATCCGGTCTTCTCTATGCGAAAGGCTCTGGACTATGACAGTTCCTTTCTTCTATATGATCCTAAGCTATATCTTAGAGCTGTGGGCCTGCTGCAACTAATGCCTTACCTGCTGCATTACCCTCGTACTTAGCAAAGTTCTTCTGGAATCTTGCTGCAAGATCCTTAGCCTTTGTCTCCCACTCTGAAGCATCAGCGTATGTGTCACGTGGGTCAAGGATTGCTGGATCTACGCCAGGAAGCTCTGTTGGAACCTCGAAGTCGAACATAGGGATCTTCTTTGTAGGAGCCTCATTGATAGCACCGCTGAGGATTGCATCGATGATTCCTCTTGTATCCTTGATTGAGATTCTCTTGCCTGTTCCATTCCATCCTGTGTTGACAAGGTATGCCTTAGCACCGCTCTTCTCCATCTTCTTAACAAGCTCTTCTGCATACTTTGTAGGATGCAGCTCGAGGAATGCCTGGCCAAAGCAAGCAGAGAATGTAGGTGTAGGCTCTGTGATTCCACGCTCTGTACCAGCAAGTTTTGCTGTAAATCCAGACAGGAAGTAGTACTGTGTCTGCTCTGGTGTAAGGATTGATACTGGAGGAAGTACTCCAAACGCATCTGCTGAAAGGAAGATTACGTTCTTTGCAGCCGGTGCTGATGATATAGGTCTTACAATGTTCTTGATATGATCTATTGGGTAAGATACACGAGTGTTCTCTGTTACGCTCTTATCAGTGAAATCGATCTTGCCGTTTGCATCAAGTGTAACGTTCTCAAGAAGAGCGTTTCTCTTGATAGCGTTGTAGATGTCTGGCTCTGAATCCTTGTCAAGGTCGATAACCTTAGCGTAGCATCCACCCTCGAAGTTGAATACGCCGTTGTCATCCCAGCCGTGCTCGTCATCTCCGATAAGAAGACGCTTAGGATCTGTAGAAAGTGTTGTCTTACCTGTTCCTGAAAGGCCGAAGAAGATAGCTGTGTTCTCACCGTTCATATCTGTGTTAGCTGAGCAGTGCATTGAAGCCATTCCCTTAAGTGGAAGGTAGTAGTTCATCATTGAGAACATACCCTTCTTCATCTCTCCGCCGTACCATGTGTTAACTATAACCTGCTCATGGCTTGTGATGTTGAATGCTACACATGTCTCTGAGTTAAGTCCTAACTCCTTGTAGTTCTCAACCTTAGCCTTTGAAGCATTGTACACTACGAAATCTGGCTCGAAGTTCTTAAGCTCTTCCTCAGTTGGCTTGATGAACATGTTTGTTACGAAATGAGCCTGCCAAGCAACCTCAACGATGAAACGGATAGCCATACGAGTATCAGCATTTGCTCCGCAGAATGCATCAACTACGAAAAGTCTCTTGTTTGAGAGCTCCTTCTTTGCAAGATCCTTAACTGATGCCCATGTCTCCTCTGTCATTGGATGGTTATCGTTCTTGTACTCATCTGATGTCCACCATACAGTGTCCTTTGAGTTCTCATCTACTACGATATACTTATCTTTAGGTGAACGGCCTGTATAAATACCAGTCATAACGTTAACTGCGCCGAGCTCACTAACCTGTCCCTTCTCGTATCCCTGAAGGTCAGCCTTTGTCTCTTCCTCGAATAACAATTCATATGAAGGATTGTGTACGATCTCTGTTGTGCCTGTAATGCCATACTTAGTTAAATCAACTGTTGCCATTTTTCTTAACTCCTTTTCTTTAAATGTATTTCATTGATAGGTGCATGTCGCCTGTACCCTGCCGGCACCGCAACTATACAGCACTCAATAATCTGAAAATAAATATGAACACTTTCTCTCATATTCAGTTGAAAGTATACCCAATTAGTCAAAATAAATCAATATGATTATTGAGTTTTTTTTGTAGTTTACAGAAACTTCTCATTTATAATCTCAATTTTATATTTATTACTTGCATAACCTAAGATAATGAGCTTCCACGTCTCTTCTCAAGGAATTTTGACTTCACTATCAGAATATCACCTGTCTGTATCTCCAGATCACCTGTCGGCAGTATAGACATATTATCCCTGAGTACCATATATATATTCACACCATACTCCTCCGTAGCCTGGAGTATGGTCCTGCCGCAAAACTTGCTCACATCATCTACGAGCAGTTCTCCAATCTCGTCCACATCAACAACTTTGGACTCCTCGTTGGCATTGTTCTGATACTGCTCTACAAATCCGGCGCTTATGATACCTGTAGGTATCGCTACCAGCAGAACTCCCATAAATGCTATGACTATCGCCATGCATTTGCCCAGCAGCGTGATCGGGTAAATGTCTCCATACCCCACGGTAAGGACTGTCGATACCGCCCACCATATGCCGCTGAAGGCGTTGCTGAACACTCCCGGCTGTGCGGCATGCTCAGTGCTGTACATACACAGGCTGCTCGCCATCATCAGTATAAATATGATGAACATGGACGATATGATCTGTCTGCTCTTTCTCAGCAGGACTATCTTGATGACATTGAAGCTGTCGTACTTTGAATTGATCCTGAAAAGATGGAATATACGGATCACCCTGAGCATCCTGAACGCCACGAAGCCAGACAGAAAGAACACTGGTATGATCGTGAGCAGATCCACAACTCCGTCATATGATATGAGGAACTTTCCTATAGCCTTTCCTCTGGTGCATGTGGGATACAGGAAATCCGCCGTCCATATGCGGAGAATGTACTCAACACAGAATATGCCTGTAGTCACCCACTCGATAACACTCAGCAGCCCATAATATGGTTCAAGCTGATCGTAGGTCTGCAGGAACATCACCGATATGTTCGACAATATGTCAAATGCCCTGCTCGCCAGATTGCTTTTGTCCCCTATCTGTATTATGTCAAATATTTGCTTTTTGAGTTTTGTCTTGTTTACCGCCATTGCTCTCCTCTTATATATCTATTTGTCCTTGAGAATGTCCATCATCTCATCTATCATCTCTTCGTCCTGAAGCCTGAACTTGATCTCCACGCGTCTCGACGCTGCCATGTCCACTGCTTATGATGCCGTTGCTCTCCGTCAGACAGTACTTTGCCACTGAGAACGTTCGCTGCTGTGAAAGTTCAAGATTGTATATGTAGGAACCATTCGTATCCGTGTGTCCCTCTATGATTATCTCCGAAACGTATTCCCTGTAATCATCGCGCAGAAGCACACTGCAGTACTTCGGCAGGAACTGGTTGATGGTAAGCATACACGAATATACCACCCGTTATGGCAAACATACACACACTTATAATCGCCCTATCTCCTATCATAATTAAAAAGAGGCTGTTTTACCAGTTGAAATACTTACTCCTTTACCTGTTATTTACATATTTATGCGGGATTTACATGTTTTTACAAGGCTCTGTGCATACCGCACAAATGGCCATTTTCTTTTTGTGCACTTTGAAAAATGTGTCATAAAATCTTTAAATTTTGAAGATTTTATTTTGCAAAACGTTTTTTTTCTGTACATATTCTGTTCATATTTTGTGTATATACTGAACTCAGTTGTTCAAGAGAAAGTAATTTACTCTTAGTTGTTTAAGTTGTTGTTTAAAAAAGAACCGCCTAGCAATTCAGGTGGTTCTTTTTTTGCGCACAAAATTATCTCTTATTTAGCAAAAAAGGCTGAAAAGATACAATTTCTTCAGATTTTGTATCTTTTCAGCCTTTTATTTTGATTTAGAGATAATTTTGTGTGCAGACAAACTCATCCGCCACCAAAAGATCCCAGCTTTATAACTCTACACTGCAAATTACTCCGTAGGAAGCTTAGCCTTCTCGAATATCTCAACAACCTTGTCGTCAGGCTTCTTTGTGAGAAGTGATACGACGATAGCTGTGATGAACGCTGCTGCAAATCCAGGAACGATCTCATAAAGTCCTGTTGGTGTTGCAAGGAACTTGTACCAGAGCATGTCAACAGCAAATCCGACTATGATAGAAGCAAGTGCTCCATTGTAATTCAGTCGCTTCCAGTACAGTGACAGAACGATGACCGGTCCAAATGCCGATCCGAATGCGCCCCATGCATTTGACACGAGTGCCATGATACCCTCGCAGTCCGGATTCATCGCTATGGCAAGTGCCACAACTGAGATGATGATTACCACAATTCTTCCTGCCCAGAGCATCTCCTTGTCAGATGCACTCTTTCTGAATATAGGCTTGTACACATCAGACGAAAATGCTGATGATGAAGCAAGGAGCTGTGAATCAGCTGTACTCATGGACGCTGCAAGGATAGCTGAGAGAAGTATACCAGCTACAAGTGCAGGGAACACGCCTCTTACAAGTCTGATGAATACCTGTGAGTTATCTGTAAGTCCACCGCCAAGATACTTAAGGCCGACCATACCAACTACGGATGCCATAACGAGGATGATTCCCGTCCAGCAAGTACCGACTATTCTGGACTTCTTCATCTCCTTCTCTGACTTGATCGAAATGTATCTTATAAGAATATGTGGCATACCCATATATCCAAGTCCCCATGCAAGTCCTGATATGATATTGATCACACTGGTCTTGTCAAATGAACCACTTATAAGGGCATTGTAATAATTGTCTGGAATGACAACATCAGGTGCTATAAAGCCAGCGCCCTGCATGGTGATGACCGCAATGATAGGTGCGATCATGAGAGCTGCAAGCATCAGAAGTCCCTGGAAGAAATCCGTCCAGCACACTGCATTAAAACCACCAAGGAATGTGTACACGATGATGATGACTGCAGCGCCGATCATGGCTGTATTCCTGTCGATGCCCATAACAGTATTGAACAGAGTACCGCAGGCCGATATACTTGACGCAGCGTATATACAATATGCAACCACAAATATAACTGCACATATTATGAGAAGCAGCTTATTGTCTGACTGAAAACGATTTGTCAGATACTGAGGTATAGTGATCGAATCGTTGTACGCTATCGAGAATCTTCTGAGTCTCGGTGCTATGAATATCCAGGCACATGCTGTTCCGATGAACCCACGCACTCATATCAGATGCTCCGGCGCTGAGTGCAGCCACCAGACCATTCATATCTCTTCCTCCAAGAAAATAATCCTTCTCGCCGGCATTCCCCTTGGATTTGAAGAAGAAATAAATTCCTACACCGATTACCAGGACAAAATACGCTATAAACGCAATCATCTCGTAAACATTCATTAGTTAATCCACCTTCCATAATAATTATAATTTATCTGCTCCGCACCAACTTTACCACTGCAGTGCAGTATCTCACTGTCAGCGCACATAACAAAGCAAATTCTACACGGAAACATACCAAAATGCAAGGTTTTTCAGCATTTGGCGATTTTATCTGTTTTGCCAGTTTCCCGGCGGCAGGCCTCACAGCTGATGTCTGCCGCCGCAAGTCTCCCAAGATTCCTGCCTGCCCCCCGCCTGACTCCTGCCTGATCACTGCCTGATAAAACAGCCGGCTCACAGCGACATGCCCGGTCTCGATCCCGGAAAGCTCGCCATTAAGCCGGCTGTTTTATTCTCTCTATAGTCTTCCGCTCTCAAACATTTCAGTCCTGTGATTCGTCTGACTACTCAATCTTACCGATTAGAATCCGATATGTCTGTTATCTGTGATCCTCTTTGCCTTGCCCTCTGAACGTGGAATGGTCTTAGGTGGAACCAGTTCAACCTTTGCGCTGATAAGCAGTGTCTGCTTGATATCTGTCTTGATGCGGGATGCAATAGCCGCAAGCTTTGCAGCATCGCCCATATCCACATCTTCCTTGAGCTCTACCTGAACTGTCAGCTTATCCTGTGAATTCACACGATCAACCACGATCATATAATGAGCTGAAGCCTCCTCCACGCCGAGAAGGACTGACTCTATCTGACTAGGGAATACATTTACACCACGGATTACAAGCATGTCGTCTGTACGGCCTGTGATACGGCTCATCTTGACTGTTGTTCTTCCACATGCACATGTGCCGTGTGTAAGTGTACATATATCATGTGTCCTGTATCTGATCATAGGTGTACCTGTCTTGGTAAGGGTTGTAAACACAAGCTCTCCAGGAACTCCGTCTGGAAGCGGCTCCTCTGTGACCGGATCAATGATCTCTGCAAGAACATGATCCTCGTTGATGTGCATTCCGTTCTTCTCAAAGCACTCAAATGCAACACCAGGTCCACCGATCTCTGTTAGTCCATATATATCAAATGCATCGAAGTCAAGAAGCTCCTCAAGGTGCTGTCTCATCTCCTCTGTCCAAGGTTCTGCTCCGAAGTAGCCTGACTTGATCTTCAGTTCTGATGGATCGATGCCCATCTCCCTGATGGTCTCTGCAAGGTATGTAGCATATGAAGGTGTACAGCAAAGCATGGTTGCGCCGAGCTCTTTCATCATCATGATCTGTCTCTGTGTGTTGCCTGATGACATCGGAACTACCATGGCACCAACCTTAGTCGCGCCCTGATGTGCTCCAAGTCCACCTGTGAACAATCCATAACCATAAGCTATCTGGATGACATCATCCTCTCCGCCACCAGCGCACTTGATAGCTCTGGCTACCATCTCCGTCCACACATCTATATCGTTCTGGGTGTAGCCAGCTACAACAGGCTTACCTGTGGTTCCTGATGAACCCTGGATTCTGATGATGTCCTTCCTGTCTGCTGCAAACAGTCCAAATGGGAAGTTATCCCTGAGATCTGTCTTCTGCATAAATGGCAGCTTGACGATATCGTCTATGCTGTTTATATCCTCCGGCTTTACTCCCGCCTCGTCCATTCTGGCTCTGTATGCCGGTACATTTGCATATTCAAGTTCTACTGTCTTTCTAAGTCTCTCCCCCTGAAGCTTTCTTCTCTCCTCAGGATCCATACACTCCATCTCTTTATTATAGATGTAATGAATCTTCTTCTGTCTCATAACTTCACTGTCCTCCATAAGATAACTCAAATCAGCATTTGTGCAACCTGCTGATTTTGTATGACACTTTAGCGCGCCAAACAACTAAATTGTACATACATATGTGGGCTGTGTCAAGGAAAAGCCATCAATCGCAGTACATTTTCCGTATATTTTTGAGAGAGCTTCGAATATTTGCGGTCAAATGGCATATTTGCCTGATAGATTACTCTTGCATTCCGGGTTTTCAGGTCGTATATTATTATCTGACAACAAAAAGAGGACGCGGGAGCTTGTAGTACAGGCTGAGAGGAAGGTGTGACCTTCGACCGGAAACCTGATTTGGATAATGCCAACGTAGGGAAGCCTGATAGCAGACGTTTGTTAAAGTGCAGACTTTATTGGAGTTACCAGATCGGTAACTCTTTTTTTGTGCAGATAAAAGACTTTGGAGGAAAGGGCTATGGTAACAGTGAACGGAAAAGATCTCGACATTGCCGGGCAGAATCTGGCGGCATTTCTTGAAGAATCCGGCTACAAACCGGTGCGCATAGTTGTTGAGATCAACGAAGAGATCATACCGAGAGAGACATACGCAGACATTACATTTAACGACGGCGACTGTGTGGAGGTCGTGAGTTTCATGGGAGGAGGAGCATTATAATGAAAGAAGACAAGCTGATAATCGGAGGACATGAATTCAATTCAAGATTTATTCTGGGTTCAGGAAAGTATTCCATGAAGCTGATCGAATCAGCTATAAAAGACGCAGGAGCAGAGATCATCACTCTGGCCGTCCGCCGTGCAAATACAAAAGAAGAGGAAAATATTCTCGATTTCATCCCGGAGGGAGTTACTCTCCTGCCAAATACAAGCGGCGCGAGGAACGCCGAGGAGGCCGTGCGCATAGCAAGGCTTGCAAGGGCTCTGGGCTGTGGAGACTTCGTCAAGGTGGAGATCATGCGCGACAGCAAATATCTCCTTCCCGACAACCAGGAAACGATAAAGGCAACCGAGGCACTGGCAAATGAAGGATTTGTGGTACTGCCTTACATGTACCCGGACCTGAATGCCGCCCGTGATCTAGTAAATGCGGGAGCCGCAGCGGTCATGCCACTGGCATCACCTATAGGTTCCAACAAAGGACTAGCTACCAAAGACTTCATCCAGATCCTCATCGACGAGATCGAACTTCCGATCATAGTTGACGCCGGTATCGGAAGGCCATCCCAGGCATGTGAAGCCATGGAGATGGGCGCTGCCGCCATCATGGCAAACACTGCCCTCGCCACAGCCGGAAATCTGCCACTCATGGCATCGGCATTCAAGGACGCGATAAATTCAGGCCGAAAGGCTTATCTGGCAGGTCTTGGAAGAGTTCTCACCAGAGGGGCATCCGCTTCAGATCCACTGACCGGATTCCTGCATGACTAAGGGGGTGCACTCAGATGGAAAACCACTTTCTGATAGACTCGGAATATCTTTCGCCGGAAGCGCTGGAGATCAAGCACCGTCTGGAGACAGATCCATCGTCAAGGAAAAGTCATATGGAATACCTTCCGGGCATGGAGGTTATTGAATCTGACATCCGCAGCAAGGTCATGGAGCACATGAACAGCTACGACTACAGCAGTTACACAGGCAGAGACGTCATGGCGGCCCTTGAACACGAGACGTGCAGCATAGAGGACTTCAAGGCTCTGCTCTCCCCCGCCGCCGAACCATTTCTTGAGATGATGGCGCAGCG
>OICF01000554.1_pt1 | contig 9817 bp, 8 predicted proteins | sample 1581211 | NCBI WGS metagenome assembly OICF01 (sample SAMEA3882534, study PRJEB24775) | human gut metagenome | biome: human-associated habitat; feature: intestine environment; material: feces | place: Netherlands | collected 2009/2010
TGCCCAAATCGGAGAGTTCTCGCTGGAGTGGTTGGCTGGACAAACTTTGCTTTTGCAAAATCGTACCCAACGGCAAGGACAATATATCCTTCAGGAACTGGAAAAGCGGCATATTCAGCCCGCCGAGATTTTAGAGAGCAGTAATATTCGTGCTGCGGCTGCACTGGCGGCGAATGGTTATGGAGTTGGATTTTTGAGCGGAGAACTGCTGAAACATCTGGAACTTAATATTCCTTTCGGAGCCTATCCTTTACAAAACTGTACACTTCATATTGAATCGGTGGCGGCATGGCGCACCGGTGACTATCTGCCACGCTACGCACAAGCATTCATCAGGTTGATGGAACAGGTATAAGAAAGCGCAGGAACATCCTCAAAATGCTCCTGCCACAAGGTGATGGAGCAGGTGCGGCAGATGCTGGATGGGCTCATCAGCCGGGCAAAGGAAGTGATGACCATCGACCCGGACGGCCGTGCTGCCCTAAAAGCGAAGCGGCTGGCCGAGGCCGAAAAGCGCACTTTGCAGGACGAGTATTTCACCCATGCAGAAAAGGCCATGGACAACCTGCGGACGGCAAAAGAAAACGCCGCAGCCCTCAAAACTGAGAGTGCGGCGAAGAGTTGTTCCTTTCCTGGCAAGTATGGTATACTTATCTTGACCAATAAGACCCAATTTGGAGGCAGCATCAGAAATGACAGAACGAGAGAAAATGATAAATGGCGCGCTATACGATCCATCCGATCCGGAACTGGAGCAATTACGCTTGAATGCACGCAAATTGGCAAGAAAGTACAACCGGACGGATGAGGACCAACCGGAAGAACAAGCCGAAATTCTGCGAAAATTATTACCTGCAACAAAGCAGCTTCCGTATTTGCAGGCACCTGTTTATTTTGATTACGGATGCAATACTTTCTTTGGAAAGTACAGCTCTGCCAACTTTAATTTCACCTGCTTAGATGTATGTGAAGTCCATATCGGGGACAATGTGATGATCGGGCCAAATGTCACATTGGCAACTCCCATGCATCCGCTTTTGCCGGAAGAACGGAATATCCAAAAGCGAGAAGATGGAAGCATTTATAATCTGGAATATGCCAAACCCATCACCATAAAGGATAATTGCTGGTTGGCATCCAACGTAGTGGTTTGTGGCGGCGTTACCATCGGAGAAGGCTGTGTGATCGGAGCAGGAAGTGTTGTGACAAGAGACATCCCACCCTATAGTCTGGCTGCTGGCAATCCCTGCCGGGTCATCCGCCAGATAACCGAGAAGGACCATATGGAAGCTGCAGCTTGCCGGGAATAAGGCAAGCGATCCCCCAGGAAAACGCTCCGGCTGCAAAGTAGAGCGCATAGAACCAATACAAAAACACAGCCCCACTTTGGCGAAGAAGAAACCAAAGCGGGGCTGTATTCAATGAAGGAGAAATGAAGGGAATATCAGGTTACAGATTCAGCTCAAACTGTTCCACCGTAACAGTCGCTTTGCCATCGGCAGCAAAGGTGATGCCATCGGCAGACTGGGGGGTGTAGATCCATGCGGTCATGGTCTGTTCACCGTCGTTGACAAAGACCTCCACGCTGTTTTTATCCAGCAGGATGCGGAGCTTGAGCGCACCGTTCTGGCTGCGGACCTTGCAGCTGCGGCGGTGAACGATGTCGGCACGGGAACCGGCATAGCTGCGATCCAGCGTCAGCTCGGAAGTGTAGGGATCGTAGGTCAGGCTGGTGTGATGGTCTGCATCGGCGGCCAGCTTCAGGGTGAAGGAGCGGTATTCGCCGGGCTGCACCGTGACGGTCAGGTCGGCCACACGACCCTTGATGCCTTCCAGAGAAGTTTCGCCTTGCACCGTCACATTTTCGTGGAAGGTGCGCTTGCCGTGGACGGCGTCCAGCTCCCGCACCGGGGCCTGGATAATGCGTCCGTCCTTGATGTGCAGCTCCCGGGGGCAGATGGTCTGTCCGAACCACTTGCAGCCCTGGGGCTTATCCTCGGTGTCCGACCATGTCTGCAGCCATGCGGTCATGATCCGGCGGCCATCCGGGGCAAGGGTGGTCTGGGTGGCGTAGAAGTCGATGCCGCCGTCCATCAGCTGCACGTTTTCCTTGGTGAAGGTGTGGGTGGCTTCGTCGTAGCTGCCGATGAAGGCAATCACGTTGTGACCGTTGTGGAACTCGCCCTTGGGCAGCATCTCCATGGGGCCGAGCATCAAGACCTGCTTGCCGTCCAGCGGGAAGAAGTCCGGGCACTCCCACATTTTGCCGTACTGATTGTTGCAGCGTTCCAGCACCGTGACAAAGTGCCAGTCGAAGCCGTCCTTGCTCTGGAACAGTGCCGCTGCGCCGCTGCCGTCCTCGGCCAGGCAGACGGTGACGACGGAGTAGGTGCCGTCGGCCTCACGCCAGATCTTGGGGTCCCGGAAGTCAAACTTGCTGAAGCCTTCCGGCAGGTCTTTCTGGGTCAGCACCGGGTTGCAGGCAGGCTTTTCGTAGTTGAGACCGTCACCGATGGCAATGCTCTGGGTCTGGATGTCCCGCATCTCCCCATTGGGCTGCTTTTCTGCCACCACGCTGGTGTACATCAGCAGCTGCTTGCCGTCATCCATCTCGGTGGCAGAGCCGGAGAAGCAGCCGGGGCCGTTGTCTGCCGGGGAATCCGGTGCAAGCGCACAGGGCAGATACTCCCAGTGCAGCAGGTCGGTGCTGACGGCGTGACCCCAGTGCATGGGCGCCCACCGCACATCGTAGGGGTTATACTGATAGAACTGGTGATACTTCCCTTTATAATAAGAGAAACCGTTGGGGTCGTTGAGCCAGCCCACATAAGGAGTCATGTGGTAAGCAGGGCGTTCCGCCGGGGAGATCGCTGCGCCGTGCTCGGCCTCGTAGGCACGGGCTTTTTGTAAAGTCAAATCGTTCATGGAATCCTCCAAAGGAAAGAATTCTTATGCGTAGTAAGCATCCAGATATTTCTGCATAATGCCCAGATAGTCGGACAGGCCGTAGGCTTCCAGCTTGCTCAGATATTCGTTCCACTCTGCATCCGTAGTGCCGTTCATGATCCAGTCAGCCTTCTGCGTATTCATGTAGGTCTGCAGATCTGCCTGCAGGTTAGAGACCTGCTCGGTGTCCTCGTTGCTCATAAAGACATTGGGATAGACATAATCGTTGTTCATATCCGGGGTGTAGATCTCCTTGATCCAGTCCAGACGGTACTGTGCATCGTCCGGGCAGGTAACGTATACACCATAGTAATCATCCAGAACCGCCAGAGGCCCACTGACACACTGCGCTTCACGGACTTCCACGGGAGAAGCATCGCCCAGAGGAGCGTGCTTCAGCATGGGCTCGCCCTTATCGTTGGTGGACAGTTCAAAAATGTTAAAGCCTTCCGCATCGCCGTAAGTACCCCAGTTGTTCTGCGGAGACTGGAGGGGTGCGTACATCTGATCCAGCCATGCGCAAACCAGTGCAGGATTAGCCGCCTTTGCGGTAACAACGCACTTGCCGCGGGCAAAGCCGCTGGTGAAAGAGCCGTTCTGCGGAGTGATATTCCGGGTATCGGCGGTCAGGGCAGGCAGCGGCTCCCAGTCGGTCAGGTTGTCAATGTTGGCAACATCCCAGCTGAAGCAGACACCATAGCGGCCAGCCTTGCCCTTGGAAACATAGGTGGACCACTCCTGTGTGAAGCACTCCGGGTCAATGAGCTTCTCGGCATACAGCTTGTGCAGCCAGTCCAGACCATCACGGTAGCCCTGCTGGGTGGCGGCACAGATGACTTTCCGGTCGTTGGTAACGGCGATATGGCGGTCTTTGTCTGCATCGCCGTAGCCTTCGCCAAAGCCATTGATGAGGATGCTGGGGTCCTGATCGCCGTTGTTGACGATGCAGGACATGGGGATGATGTCGCCGTCAATGCCATACTCTGCCTTGATAGAAGCGGCGTTATCACGGAATGCCATCAGCACCTGTTCAAACTCGTCCACTGTGGTGGGCATCGACAGACCGAGGAAGTTCAGCCACTTGGTATTGATGAAGCTCATGTTGCCAATGGTCTGGATGGCGGTCTTTTCTGCGCCGAGCTGCTCGATCCAGGGCAGTGCCCAGATGTGGCCATCGCTGTCGGTGCACATGGTGCGGTACTCCGGGTACTGCTCAAAGACCTTCTGGAGATTCGGCATATTGTTGTCAATGTAGTCTTCCAGATTGAGGATGACACCCTGATCTGCGTAGCGCAGCAGATTGCTGTCGGTAAAATCAGCAGTAAAAACAAAATCCGTCAGGGTGTTGGGGTTGGACATATTCAGGGTGATCTTATCGCTCCACTGGTCGGACTGGATGGCGGTCCAGTCGATGTGCACATTGGTCTGCTCTTCCAGACGCTTGAAGATGGTGCGGTTGTTCGGCTCGGGTTCGCTGCCCACAGGGAAGCTGGTCATACCGGTAAAGGTGACCTTTTCGGACAGCGGAAATGTAACGGCACCGGTCGTGTCCACAGCTGCGGCAGCAGAATTGCTGCCGCCGGTGGATTTGCCGCCGCCACAGGCAGACAGAGCAGCGGCAGAGCCCGCCAGAGCGCAGACCTTGAGGAAGTTGCGGCGAGAGATCAGCTTTTTCATGGTATTTTCTCCTTTTTCATGTTTCTTTTTCGTGTGACAGATGAGCGTACCGGCTCATAAAATTCTGGAATATCCTCAGCCTTTAATGGAACCAGCCATGATGCCGGCATCAAAATACTTCTGGAAGAAGGGATACATCACCAGCAGCGGCAGACTGGAAATAATAATGGTTGCATATTTGAGCAGCTCTGCCATCTTCGCACGTTCGGCAGTGCTCTGGATATCTGCGATCATGCCGGATTCCGGCTGGCTCTGGATCAGGATGGAACGCAGCACCAGCTGCAGCGGCTGCTTCGATGCGCTGTTCAGGTAGATCATGGCGTCAAAGTAGCTGTTCCACATTGCCACGAACTGCCACAGAGCCAGAACTGCCACCACCGGCATACAGACGGGCAGCAGGATCTTGAAGAAGTAAAGCATCTCGCTGGCTCCATCCACATCCGCAGCTTCACGCAGCTCACGCGGGATGCCTTGATAATAGGTACGGGCAATGATCATGTTCCACACGCTGAATGCTCCCGGCAGAATGACCGCCCACATGGAATCCAGCAGACCCAGATTGTTGATGAGCAGGTAGGTGGGGATCAGACCGCCGCTGAAAAACATCGTGATCACAAACAAGGTGTTGAAGATCGTTTTGCCTTTGAAGTCCGGCAGCGACATGGGATAAGCGGCAAGCATCGTCACAGCTACCGAGATGATGGTGAAGATGATCGAGTAAAGTACTGCGTTCTTGAAGCCGACCCAGATCTGCTTGTCCGAAACGACACGCTGGTAAGCATCCAGACTCCACTTGCTGAAATCAAAGGAGATGCCCTTGTTTTGCAGAGTGACCGGGTCCATAAAGGACGCGATGACGATGTAGATCATCGGAACGATGATCGCCAGCAGGAACAAGCCCAGAAGTGCGTAGCCGCAGTACAGGATGATCTTATCTTGTCTGGTGTAGAGGGCCATTTTTGATTTTTTCTGTTTTGCCATGGTAAACCCCTCCTTACAAGCCCTTGCCATCGTTCATTTTGGCAACGACCTTGTTCACTGCGATCAGCAGGATGACGTTGACAACGGTGTTGAACAGACCGACTGCCGTGGAAAAGCTGTAATCGCCGTCCAACAGGCCCTTTTTATAAACGTACGTTGCAATGATCTCGGCAGTGTTCAGGTTCAGGTCAGTTTGCAGGGCATAGGCCTTTTCAAAACCGATGCTCATGATGTTGCCTGCCTGCAGGATGAACTGAATCACGACCATATCCTTAATGGCGGGCCACTCCACCGTCATGATCTGCTGGATCAGGTTTGCGCCGTCGATCATCGCAGCTTCCTTCAGATCTTTGCTGGCGTTAGAAAGGGATGCGGTGTACATGATGGATGCCCAGCCGGCACCCTGCCAGATGCCGCTGATGATGTAGATGGGGCGGAACGCTTCCGGCAGCGTCATGAAGTTGATGCTGGTGTGAAGCAGGCCGTTCACCGGACCGGTGACACTCAGCAGCACCCGGACGATGCCGCACAGCACGATGACCGAGATGAAGTTGGGCATATACAGCACCAGCTGCACCTTCTGCTTGATCTTCTTGCTCTCGATACGGTTGAGCAGGAATGCCAGCAGGATGGGGATCGGGAAGCCCCACAGCAGACCGTAGACGCTCAGCTTCAGGGTGTTGATCAGATAGCGCTGGAAGTCCGGCGAGGACATGAAGCGGGTAAAGTTTTTGAAGCCTACCCACTCGCTGCCCCAGATGCCCTTGAAGGGATTGTACTTCTGGAACGCGATCAGCACACCGCCCATGGGAGCGTACTTGAACACCAGCGTCAGCACCACGGCAGGCAGCAGGAACAACAGGTAAAGCTGCCAATGCCGTTTGATGTAGACCCATGTGTTGTGCAGCTTGCGTTCTGCTGTCAGCACAGCCGTTTCCGGCGAGGCCGTCTTTGCTTTCATGAATCATTCTCCTCCTTTTTGATTTGCTTGCCGCTTGATTTGCATTTTACATTTGCACCTTCGAATTTTGCACTTTTTACTTTGATTGTGCAAATGTAAAACTCTGTAATTCATTTATACCACGCAAGCAAGCGAATGTCAACGATAATTCATAGTATATATCAAGAAATACTGTGGATTTGTACAGATGCACAAATTTGAAAGTGCGCAAATATGCAAAATGATGATTTGCATTTTTACGTTTGACTAATTTGTGCATTTGCACTATACTGGAGTCATAAAGAACAAGATCCGTCACCAGACTTTATCTATAAAAGAAGAACATCCGCTCCTATATTATAAAGAAAGAGGATGACTTATGGCAACCAAGGTCACCATTCAGGATATTGCAAACGAACTGCAGCTTTCCCGCAACACAGTTTCAAAGGCCATCAACAACACCGGTGTGCTGGCAGATGCCACACGGGAGAAGATCCTGCGCAAAGCCGCCGAAATGGGCTATAAGCAGTTTGCCTATCTGCCGCTGTTTCAGGAAGACGCTGCAAAAGCAGCAGAGCCTTTCATTCTGCCGAGTGACAAACGGGAGATCGCCATGCTGACGACCCAGTTTCTGAGCAGCTCTCACTTTTCCTCCATGATGCTGGATCGTTTCCAGTCGGAAATCGACCATCTGCACAGCGGCATGACCATTCATCGCATTTCTCCCATAGAGCTGAAAGAGAAAAAACTTCCATCTTCTCTCAACATCCAGCGCACAGCCGGCATCATCTGCTTTGAAGTATTCGACTATGACTACGCACAGATGCTGTGCGATCTGGATGTTCCGCTGCTGTTTGTAGACACCCCTGTGATGGATATGCGTCCTCCTCTTAAAGCCGACCGCCTTTATATGGAAAACCGCATTGAGATCCAGAATGCGGTGGCCCACATGGTCCAGCGCGGCAAAAAACGCATCAGCTTTGCGGGGGATAAAAACCACTGTCAGTCCTTCTTTGAGCGTTATATGGCTTATAAGGATGCAGTGGAGTACTTTGGTCTGACAGAAGGCCTGAGCACCTGTGCGATGCCATCTGGACAGCAGAACTATCCGGTATCCCTGTACGAAACCATACGTCGGTTCAAAACGATGCCGGATGCCTTTGTCTGCGCCAATGACTTTGTTGCCATGGATCTGGTCAAGGCATTGAATGAGCTGGGGTATTCGGTTCCCGATGATATCTGGGTCTGCGGCTTCGATGACAGTCAGGAGGCTTCCTACTTTGCCCCCCGTCTGACTTCGATCCATATCCATGGACAGATCATGGGCTACACCGCTGCCAATCTGCTTATGACCCGCATCGAAGAGCCATCGCTGAACTATCGCACCGTCTATACGGAAACCAACCTGATCCTGCGCGAATCCACAGGAGATTGAGCGAAAGGAGAACCCCCATGCGTGACCTGTGCAATACGGACAAGCCGCTGTTTGCTGTGCTGACGAAATTGACTTACAGTGCTTACCTGAACATCTTATGGCTCGTGTGCAGCCTGCCCATCGTTACCATAGGGGCTTCTACGACCGCCTTGTTCTACGTCACACTCAAAATGGCGGAAGATCGGGACGATGGTCTGACCCGGATGTTTTTTAAGGCGTTCCGGGAAAATTTTAAGCCTGCCACAAAACTCTGGCTTATCCTGCTGGCAGTCGGCAGTTTCCTGGCTGCGGATGGCTTTGTGCTGCGCCGAATGTGGAGCGAAAACATTTTCTGGACGCTGCTCACTGCAGTGCTTATTGGTGCGGCAGTTCTGTACGGCATCGTTCTGCTGTATGCCTTTCCTCTGCTGGCACGGTTTGAAAACACCACCTTCGGCATCCTGAAAACAGCGTTTCTCGTGGGTGTCCGGTATCTGTTTTGCACCCTGCTGATGGCGGCGATCTATGGCATCATGGGGTACGTCATAGTGTTTGTGTTCACGCCTGCATTCCTGCTGGGCATGGGCTTCTGCGCCATGCTCTGCTCCTTTCTGATGCTTCGGATCCTCTATCTGATCGGTGGAGACCCTGATGCAGTACACGAGGAATACGACCATGACAAAAACTGACCGGGATACGCTCCGCTCCCTCCATGGGCGCAAAAAGTGGGAGCACATCTGGGCATATTACAAGCTGCCCATTGCGATCGTGCTCATCGTCGTCTATATCCTCGGGTATGCAGCCTACCGTCATGTGACGAAAAAAGAGGATGTGCTTTACCTTGGTCTGGTAAATATCACTGCCGGGTCTGATCTGACGGAACAGCTTACCACCGGCTTTGCCGAGGCGCAGGGTCTGACCAAAAAGCAACAGGTCGATCTGCTGTCCGGCTTGCTGCTCAGCGAAAGCGAACACGCAGAGGAGCAGTATGTATATGCTTCGGAGATGAAGCTGCTGGGTGCAGTCAGTGCCCAGCGGTTAGATGTTGTTCTGATGGACGAATATGCACGGGATCGACTGTTGGCAGATGATTATTTTCTCGATCTGCGGACACTGGATGCGTCTTTCCATGCACTGTCGGGTCTGAACGCCGGTGGGACCGTGCTGGATATTTCGGACACGCCGTTTGTCAGGCAGGCAGGTTTTTCTGGCAAGGTCTATCTTGGGGTAGTGCAGAATGCACCGCACCCGGAGCGTGCAGCCGCTTACATTCATTATCTGTTCCAGCGGTGATCGTTGGGTTTCACATCAAGAATAAGGAGAAGTATCATGGACATTTTAACGATTGGCGAAGTTTTGATCGACCTGACCCAGACCGGCAAGGATGAACGCGGCATCCCGCAGTTCGCGGCAAATCCCGGCGGCGCACCGGCCAATCTGGCGGTGGCTGCTTCCAAGCTGGGCGCAAAGACGGCCTTCATCGGCAAGGTGGGTGCAGATGCCTTCGGCCGCTACCTGACCGATGTGCTGAACGAGAACGGCGTAGATGCGTCTCATGTGGCGGTGGATGCAGACCATCCCACCACGATGGCAGTGGTTTCCGTGGATGCCACCGGTGAGCGCGATTTCAGCTTTTACCGCAGTGCCAACGCCGATGTGATGCTGTGCAAAGAGGACATTTCGGACGAAGCTCTGAAAACGGCTAAAATCGTGCACTTTGGCTCGGTCAGCCTGACCGCCGACCCTTCCCGCGCCGCCACGCTGGATGCCGCCGCCCGCGCCAAAAAGCTGGGTGCAACCATCACCTACGACCCGAATTACCGCGCAAACCTCTGGAAAGATAAAGAGGATGCCATCGC
>OICF01000555.1_pt1 | contig 9801 bp, 13 predicted proteins | sample 1581211 | NCBI WGS metagenome assembly OICF01 (sample SAMEA3882534, study PRJEB24775) | human gut metagenome | biome: human-associated habitat; feature: intestine environment; material: feces | place: Netherlands | collected 2009/2010
TAACCCCTCCCCTCTTATCCTGTCCGGTTAGATGTATCTCTGTCACGGATCCTCTTATCCGACTCCTGATCCGCTCCCCCATTCTTTTCCCTATATCGTCAAGAGAACAATTAGAGGTATAAATGGTACTGAGTCCTTTCATCATCCGGGTATTGATGATACTGAGCAATCTTTCATTTACCCACTCTGTAGACTTCTCAGCTCCTATATCATCAATAATCAGGAGCTTACAGTTTTTGAGCATTGCTAACAGCTCTGAGAAATCTGTATCAGGATCATCATAGCTCTGTCTAAGATCATCCAGAAAAGTAGGGAGATAGATATACAGCCCCTCATTTTCTAAGCCGCTCTTAAATGCCACTTTCCGAAAATAGTAGCTCAGGATCTTACAAGCCCATGAGGTCTTACCGTTACCAGTGGACTCACTCCAGATATACAACCCCTCACCTCTCTCAACTCTCTCCTCAACACTTTTCATAAAATCATTGAGAGCCTCAAAAGCTTCCAGATCTTTCCCCTCTGGTACAAGTGGGATATTATAACAGTACCGCTCCGGGATCCGGCTCATTTTATATAAAGCTCTCAAGAGTCTGTACCCGTCACAAAACTCATTGCACTCATTTTTTCTTTTCTTGCAATATGTCTCTGCATAACATTTCATAGATTTACAACTCCTTTCTTTCTGAGTAATAACCAGTTAATCTCTGATTTTTAGACAAAAAAAAATGAGGAGAGCTTTTATACTCTCCTCAAAATTAAAATACTCTCAGGTTTCCCTTATCATCCCTTGCAAGCTCAGCCGGATCATACTGTTTACTTGTGATCTTTGAGTCCTTACTTGTACCTACATACCCCTCTTTCAGAGGATAAATGTCTTGCCAGTTATTCCTTATACTCTGATCTAATATCTTATCAGCTAAAGACTCGTCCCCATCAGAGAGCTTTTTCACCCGGTTAATCATTCTGGTAAGAGCTCCTGAGGTTGATATAGGTTTTTTAATGTTTACCCTCATTGCCAAAAAATCATTAAAAGAAGATCTCAAAGACTCATCAGTAAAGCTCTCTGCTATTCTGCTTTCAACCTCTTTTTTGGTAAGAGAATTTTTTACAGGTTTCTTTTCCGCTGGAGGCTTTTGAGATGTATGTAACACAGCCCCAGAAAAACTACTGCTACTGACAAGGGAAAAGAATCCTTTTCCAAACCCATAAAAAGAATAGCTCCCCCCATCCTTAACAAAAGCATGAGTCAAAATCCCCTTATCTACCAGATCCTTAAAGCATCTGTATAAAGTTTTCTTACTGATTTTTAAAATAGGCAACTCCTGTAAAACATATTCGTAACTAATCCAGAAATACTCCTTTCCGTCTATTATTCGTTTCTCCATTGCTCCAGTATTAGAGAAATCCACAAACCATCTGAGTAAAACCATATCAGCCACGCATAGCCCCAACTCTACAGCTCTTGATTGATCGAACCCCTCTATTGAAATTTTCATCTACCTCACCTCCGGTAAATAATGGGAGGGTGCTACCCCTCCCAGAAACTAATTAACAACCTAAAGAGAAATTCAGATAACGCTTATCATGTAACTCCTTAAAAGCTGTCACATATTCAGGATCCGAAAAATCAATATCCTCAAATCCACAAGATAACAAAATAAACAGTCCCTTAGCCGCAAGAGATAAATCAGATTTATTATAAATGGCTTCTACTACCTCTGAGGAAAGTGCTGTACAATTTACCTCTTTCATCCTACATCTCCTCTAACAGCTTCTCAATATTCTCACATACCTCATCAAATCCCTGTTTGATGATAGCCGCTCTCTGAGCCGGAGATGTTCCTCCATCTACTGTAAGTACCATTCTTGCTGTAGGCTTACACCAGATCCCAGCCTTATTCTGTACACTCATTCCTAACTCCACCTCAATAGAGGCTACTCTTACCTGTGGTTTATTGTTATTATTCTCTGCCATGATTATTTTTCCTCCTCTTCAAAATCTTTTGCAAATAATTCTTTCGTGAGATCAGCCATGATAGGGGTAACTGCTAACACCAGCATAGCTCTCATCTGAGGATCACGCTCCTTAGCAATGCTCATAAATTTACCATTAGTCATTACCTGAGCTGAGATCTCCATAAACTGACGCTGAGTAATTGTGATAGGCTTATCCAGATTTTCCTCATACTTCTTTCTGAGCTCTGCCTCACGCTTCATCTCTTCATTTTTTTTTTGTCTCTTCCTCTGGATCAAAACCAAAAGCTCCAAACATTCCCATACCACTAAACATACTACTTTTCCTCCTTATTCTTGTTAAAATACTTTTTATTTAACTCTTTTGTAGTCAACCCCATTTTCCGGGCAACAACCTTTTTCATTGGCAACTCCTTTTTATTCTTCTGGATCTGCCTGTTTAACTTCCTGAGAGTGCTCATCCTCTAACCCTTTCTCAAACTCTGCCAGAGTAACCTCCTGTACATTTCCGTTCTCAGCAAAAGTAATAGTCTCTGTGATCTCTGTTGATATATCATCAATAGTCACTGAAACATTACAGAGCTGAGACTCAAAAGGTTTACCCTTATTCTCCTCCCCCAAATACTCATATCTACCGGGGATCTTTTTGATAGTTCCTAAAGCCGCTGAGATAATGCTGTTGAGGTCTTTACCATTTACTCTAAGCCCGTTACCGTTATCTTCTACTACAGCATTTAAAAAATTTAATTGAATCATATAGCTCTTAGCTCCTTTCTTTTATTTACCTTGCACTGAGTAATAACTGAAAGCTGATAAGATTTTTAGACAAAAAAAAAGAAAAGTTTTTGAACTCCTCTTTAAAATAAATCTTTGATTTATTTTTATATTTTAATAGATTAATCTTTGGTAGGACAGAAATGAGATAGGGGTAGGACAAAATTGTCTTAGGGTATCCCATTTTTGTCCTACCCTACAAGAAAAAAAAAGAGGGCTCATTTGCCCTCTTTCTTCATGTTACCATATCTCTCTTTATGAGATTGTCCAGCATATTCTATAATCTTCTGAGTATCCTCAGCACTCCAATACTTATAGCCGTTTGGCTCAGTGTGAGGAGCCGGGATCAGTCTACCCTCCCCGGCTTCTTCCCTTTGCTCACTTGCTTTATTCCAGAGCTTTATAGTCTGAGTAGATACTCCACAGAGCTGAGATACTTCTGTAGCTGTATAGTGGATTATTCCATTGATAACTTTCATTCCTCAGTCCTCCTCAATGATCTATTTTTATTCCTCATTTATCCCTCATTAGCATAAACCTATATAATATCTTAGCATTAAAGCCTTAATACTGCAATATCTTTTTGAGAATTTCTCCTACATCTACACGGGATCCTTTACCCTCAACTACTCTGTCAAAGAGAGCCTTGTTATCCCTCAGCATCTCCTCAATGCCCTCATCTACTGTATTAGTGGCTACCAGAGATACCACGTTTACTGTATTTGTAGTTCCAATTCTGTGAGCCCTGTCCTCAGCCTGTTTATTCTCAGCATCCCAATAGCGTTTATCTACAAAGAAAACATAGCTTGCCGCTGTCATTGTAAGACCTGTTCCCATAGCTCCTATAGTTCCTATAGCCACTTTACAAGTAGGATCATTCTGGAACCTATCAACCTCTTTCTGTCTGTCCTCAGGATCTACAGCTCCCACTATATAAGCCGGATTATAGGCTTTTAAGGCTTCTTTATACACAGAGGTAACTTGCTCCCACTGAGAGAAGATTAAAGCCTTATGACCGCTTTCTGTGATTTCCTCCAGCATATCCTTTACTCTCTCTAACTTAGGGTTATCATCTCCAAAGACTCCCCCGGTAAGCTGTCGGAGTCTTACTGTACAGCTCAGAGGGTTAGGGATCTCAAGGATATTCTCCAGATTATCCACGATACCCTGACGGATTTCTTTATAGAGGATCCTCTGTTTTCTGGTAAGTTCAATGTACTCAGTAGTGTAAATTTTTGGAGGGAGGTCTAACACTTTCTCTTTCTTTCTCCTCAGCATAACAGTATTAAGCTCTTTATTTAGCTCATCCAGATTTCTGTGAGCAACTACCTTATAATCATTAAAGCCTCCCATGATACAGTATCTATTTTTGAATTGATAATAATTTCTCTGAGCCATGTGAGGATATTCCAGAGATCCTCTGCTTTATTCATTGGAGTACCAGAGAGTCCTATCCTGATCTTGCTGTTGAGCTGTCTCACAGATCTGCCCTGAGAACACATACCATTTTTAGCTTTATGGATCTCATCCACAATCACAGCCCCTATAATATCATCTTTACAATCCATATAAATTCTGTCCATGATCTTCTCATTTCTCAGGCTCTCTATATTTATAATTCCAAAGTAAGGACTACCATAGAGCCACTGATCTATCTGTTGGATCCTTTTATCTACTGTCTTTCCATCAATCACAACACAGCTCTCATTTGAGTGTACTGATACCTCTTTTTTCCAGTTATATTTTACTGAGTTTACTCCACAGACTATCAGACATTTACCTATCTCACCTTTCCGGGCTACTGCAATATCAATACTCTCTTTTGTCTTTCCAAGTCCCTGATCGTCTGCAAGTAAAAGATTCTTACACTCATATCCCCTGTTAAAAGCCTCTATCTGATGAGGGAAAGGCTTTGTTTTAAATGGATAGTCAATAATAGGCTTAATATCTTTTAAACGTTCTTTGATATCCTCAGGAGTCTCCTCAGCCTTACTCTCTTCTTTCTCAACTAAGCCCTCCAGATATTTAGCGTTTACATTGATATCATCAACCCCAAAGAGATCTACTAAGTGCTTAAGCTCACTTGAGGGGATCTCCCACGCTTTTTTATCCGGCACATACCTTTTGTATTTGAGTGATCTCATCTTGTTTAAATAATCTTTATTGTACCTGTAGGATACAAGAAAAGCATCCTCAAAAAATTCACCTTTTTCCAGTTTTTCAAGTTTAATCATAAAAAGACCTCCTTAGCTATTACTTTGAATATTTAGTAATAACCAAAGAGGCATTGAGATTTTAGACAAAACCTGTATAAATTGTTTTTATGCTACCAAACTGTAATAGATCTGGTAGTCTTTGTGGCTTGAGTGATATTCTCCGGCGGCTCTTCTGTATTCAGTTAGTATCTTGCAAGGTTCCTGACGGGATACTAACTGAATGTTTCTGAGCATTACCCCGGAACCAATCACCGGGATATTTACCTCTACAAAATCATCATACACCACAATACTCTTTAAGTTCTCTAAGACAAAATTTAGCTTGAGATTTTCATTCTCTGCAATATACTTTTCCACTTCTTTATCTTTTAGTTCTGTTTTATAGACACCGCCTCTTTCCAGAATGATATTATCAATGTCCTCTATATCCTCAGCCTGAGCATGACAGGACTCAATATCTTTTTGGATCATTTTGATCCTTGCCTCAAGATCCTGATTTTTCCTCCGATAAACTTCTTTTGAAATAATTCCATCAAGGTAACTGTCTAAGAGCTTATCTCTCCGGGACTCTTCCTTTCTCAGATCTTCCTCAGTGTATGAGGCTACAGATTTTACAATGGTTGCTTTCAAATTCTCCAGCCAGCTCAACATATCAGCCTTTATCTGATCTGTATTAGCTGAGAGCTGATCTGCTACCCTCTGGAGGATTTCCATGAGATCATTGTAAGAGATATTAGCGTTATCACATCCCTTAGGGTTAATGTCCCCGGCTTTTCCTTTTGCTGTGGTTTTCATCCGGGTTTTTCTGCCCTCTGTCTGTTTGGTTTTACACACCCAGTATTCACGGCTACCCTCTTTAGACCTATTTTTACACAAGCTCCTCCAGTAAGGAGCTCCACAACATCCACAAACCAGCTTACCAGTGAAATAACCACCTTTCTTTTTTCCTACATACTTTCCACGGGTTAAAGTAGTTCTCTCCTCACGGATCCTACAGAGCCGCTCCCACTCCTCAGGAGTCACTACAGGAGGAAGAGCGTTCTCTATTGTAACCCACTCCTCCGGCGGTACTTTAACTCTTGTCTTAGTATCAAAGTCTCTTCTTTCTTTGTTGATAATCAGAGTACCTATATTTTTCTCATCATAGATAAATTTAGGAATGTCCTGAGCTCTCCACTCTTTCCCTATTGAATTTCTGTAGCCATTACTGTTTAAATACTCTGTTACCGCTGTTGTACCCATTCCCTGTAAGGTGAGCTCACACATCAGCCGCCTGATCTTAAACTGTTCTGGATTGATAGTGTAAACACCGTCTTTTTTATTCCAGCCATAAGCGTTCCCTGAGCCTTGTAGCCTGACAGTCTCCCCGGCTCTTGCTTTATCCAGTCTCCTCTTGTTGTAGTTAGTGAGCTTCTTACTTAAGTTTCTACTGTATTCCTCAGCCATGATAGCCTTTACTCCAGTAATCAGAGCATCCTCAGCCGGGATAAAGAATTTACCATCTAAGTACAGATATAATTTTTTCCCTGTAGTAACCAGCCTATCCACGAATAAATACCAATCTCTTGTATTTCTCATGAGTCTGTCCTGATCCTTTATACAGATAATATCAAATTTATCTGTACTCATATCCTCATAGAGTCTTAAATAATCATCTCTTTTCTTTGTCATAGTCCCGGACTTTCCCCGGTCTATGTATTCATCCACAAGGGTTCCACCGTTCTCAGCAATTACAGAGCGGTTCTCTTCAATCTGTAACTCAATAGCGTTTAGCTGTTCCTCCTCCTCTGTTGAAACACGGGCATAAAATACAACCCGGTATCCTTTAAATAATAGTTCTTTCCTGTTCATCCTGTGACCTCCTGTATTATCCTTGTTATACAGGTTTGTCATAATATCTCATACTTATTATACATCTTTTTGATACTATGTAAACCCATTACTTATTATTTGAGTAATAACCAGAAATCTCCTGAAATTTAGACAAAAAAAATAGGGCTATCAGCCCTTACACTGATAGCCCTCTCAAAATAACCCTTTTGGATTATAAGAGTGTCAAATCTGAATTGTTTACCCAACTCATAATACCGCCAAGTAAACACTTACCGGATCCTACCTGAATAACCTTGTATTCTGATCCTTTTACAAAACTTGCAATCTTCTGCCCTGTAGCATAGTGAGTAGCGGATTTATTCACTCTCACTCTACAGCCTACACAAAAGCCCTTTGTACCCGGTAACTTAAGAACCTGTCCTACATAAATGAGATTTTTATTCTTAATGTTATTCAGGTCAACTAATACCTGTACTGTAGTTCCAAACTTGTTAGCAATCTTTGTAAGATTGTCTTCAGATTTTACAGTATAAGTTTTAGCTGTTGTAGTAGCCTCTGTAGGCTTCTTATTTGCCCCTGTATCTGGTTTTTCCGGCTTAGGTGTAGAGTTGTTAGCCTTTGCATATTTAGGTCTTGCAAATCCACGAATATAGCCCCATCCGATAGCTACAGTTCTGTGACCTACAATACCGCCGCTCATGTTTCCCTCTGTAGTTTCAAAATTCTTAGATCCTACAGATCTTACAACACCGATATGATCTGAGTACCCGTCATTCGGCTGAGTAGCATCATCCCAGTTAAATACTACGATATCACCTTTCTCCGGGGTAATGGTTCCATCTTCAATCCAGATCCCGGCCTTCTTAAAGAGTTTAACGTGTTCTTCAACTCCACACTCAGTACCGCCGATAAGATCCACGGCTCCAGCCTTAATAAAAGCCGCTGACACTGTAGTATCACAATAGCTACTGTATCTCCTCCCTCAGCCAGTTTCTCCACCATTCCCCAGCTTGATATTATTTTCTTTACTGCCTCTGTATCACTGTAATCAATCTCCAGCAATCTATCATTTGTGGTCTTTACCCTCACGGCTCCCAACTTAATCACCTCTTTCTTATATGCTCCATCACTCTGTAAGGAACCTCAACAACCAGCCCTTGAGGATAAGATTTTAATACTACTTCAGCTCTCCCTTTCTTGAGCTCAGTGATTACTCCATAACTGTAATCAGCATCAAGAGGCATCATATACTTTATCAATTCGCCCTCTTTAAACACGTTATCCTCCTCAAAAATAAAGAGACAGAAAGTTATAAGCTCCTGTCTCTCCTGTTTATTCTCCTGATCTGATCCTTTTTAATCCTGTGATAGCCCTTTGCATCCCGGAGATCCTCCCCTCCAGATGTTTTAGAGTCTTATCAATATCCTCCGGCTTTTCTGAGTACCAATATCCACGGCAAGAACTACAAACCGGATATCCGTCACTCCTCAGGCAATTTACCACAGCCCTCAGACTCTCTTTCTTTAAATTAAATAACTCACATATTGCCCCACTCTTTACCGCTATGCTTTCCTCATAGTGAGTAGTCTTGAGATACTCTAAAACCTCAGCCGCTTGATCTGAGATCCACACGTTTTTAGTCTCTTCCATGCCTTACACCTCCTTATAGTGATAACCAGAGATATAAGATTTTTTAGACAAAAAGAGAGCTAAAAAGAAACTTTTTTTCTCCTTAGCTCTCCGGTTATTTACTCCTCAGCTTTTACTACTTCTCCATCAACACATCTATAATATGTATCAGCTTTAATCTTTTCACCGTCAACCTGTACCATCTTAGCTCCAGCCAGCTCCCAGCTCTCTGTATCATAAGGAGTTTTATAGTCTCCGTCAAACCATTTTTCTCCAATGTATCTCCAGTCAGAGAGAATCAAGTGAGCACCTAAGCAACCTTTAGCTTTCGCCTCATGTCCCCACGCAACCGCAACACCAGTAGGATCACTAACAGATGAGGCTCCACAATTCCCTGTAGCGGATGCAAAGCCGTGTCTTTCATCTGATTTTGCCTCTTTATTTACCTTACTCATGGTAAACTCAATAGCCGCTTTCACCAATCCAGCAATAGAAATTCTTGCACCAATCTTAATATCAGTAGCACACACCTTTGTATCATCACTTCTTCTATCCATTTCTCCAGATAACTCTACCTCATGAAAAACGCTCTGAGCCGGACTGTAATAACCAAAACAATCCAGAGGATACTCACACGCATGGAACCCCTCCTCACAACACTCAGCTTTCTATGTATGGAACTCCTTACCCTCCTCATACTGAAAACCTCTACAAGTTAAGTCTTTGTTAAATCCTTTAAATGCTTTCATTCTCCTTATCTCCTCTCTGGATGATTTATTTTCTTTACACTCAGTAATAACCGTTTACTCCTCAAAATTTAGACATAACAAAAAGAAAAAGTGTAAAAGATTTCTCTTTTACACTTCCTCAAGGATTACTCCACTAATTCAAATCTATATAATTGTTTCGCATCAGGGTATTTATTGTGATCCACCTCAGATAAGAACATCCATAAAGGTCTATGCCAGACCTTACCATCTGTACACACATAAACTACACTGTAACTACCTACGCTCTCTGTATCCTGAGATACAGCTAATATCCTTACTTTTTTCCCGGTCTTAAAGTGTTTCCATATTTGCCCCGGCTTTACTTTTCTGTTATTGTCTACCTTATGTACATTTGCTTTAAAATACTTCTCACACTCTGCAAGATCACAATTTGTATAATTTAATGGGTTATCTTCTTCCCACTCCCCTATATCTGCTGTCTCTGTGTGAAAATGACGAGGAATTAAATCAGTCCAATTTCTAATATACTCCTCAATTTCTCCTTCACAGTATGCCCCATCAATATCCAATAAATAACCACTGATTTTATGTAATTCTGCCATTTTACATACCTCCCATTTCTTCTCTAATACTTCTATCACAGG